>WNGK01029470.1_pt1 | contig 12799 bp, 13 predicted proteins | sample 5400601 | NCBI WGS metagenome assembly WNGK01 (sample SAMN13153376, study PRJNA577476) | soil metagenome | isolation source: 60 cm soil or saprolite under Garry oak tree replicate 1 | place: USA:California | collected 2016-06-15 | reverse complement strand
GCCGGAGCGCCAGGCGGCAGCACTGTGGGCTCCGCAGCCGAGACGGCAGTTTGCGTTGCGGGAAGCTCCGGCGCGTCCGAGGTTGCGGAACGCAACAGCAAGGCTGGCAGCGTGCCTGCGCCCGCCACCACGACCGTAACCACGATGAGCCCACCGCTCCAGAATTTCTTGTCCACCAGCATTCCAATCCCGCCCGAGATCCTGCCGCAAATCCTGCCGCCCCTGCCCGATCCGAGCCGACAGACATCATGCAGGCGGGGCGGCAATGCGGCACGGCTGCGCCTGCCCCAAGGCGATCCGGGGACGATGCTGTGTTGCCGTTAACCCCGGTAAACCCAATACGGAGCAGTACGGAAGGGTTACGGGTGGGTTACGGCGCGCCGCGCACCACGCCGTCCTTGAAAAACACCTGATAGGACGTCGTGCCGGAGGAACTGCCGTCGCGGGCGCGCCACTTGCCGTTGGTGCAGAGCGTGCCGCCCTGCGCCGGAACCGCGTCAAACTCGGCCGTGTTGTCGTAGACCTTGCCGTCCGGCAGCGTCGCCGTGAAGTCGGTCTTGCACTTGTCGCCGGCGATGACCGGGTAGTACTCGCCGATGATGACGCCGCCGCCGCCCGTGCTCGGGAAAGTCGGGGTGTGCAGGCGCCAGCTTTGGTAGCTCTCTTCTGCTTTGGCTACCCCGATCGCGAACGCGATCAAGGGCACCATCAACAGGCTCTTGGAAATTCCCATGATGTCCGCTCCGGTTGGTCTTCTACGAAGACCTCGGAGCTACCGCGCGCGGAGAGAAACAGTTTCGGCGCATCAACGGATCGTGAAGTTGCGCCGCAATGCGCGGTGAAGCCGCGCCAAAATGTACCGCTTAAGAACGCTGATAGACGTTGCGCTTGATCTCGATCGTCTCGCCACCCGCGCCGCAGATTGCCGTCATCGTCTCGCCTTCGGCGCTGCCGAGCGCGACACTCTGGCCCGGTGTCATGACGAGGCTCATGCGCGCCGCCGACGGCGGCATTGCGACATCGGGGTCGACCGCTTCGGCGATCATCAGCGTGAGCTGGCACTTGCCGGAAGCGTTTTGAAAATAACCGACCGCGCGCTTGGACCCGATCACGTAGGTCATCGCTTCGGTCGCGTGAAATACATCGGGGCCGGACAGATGGGCCGACGCCATGCCGGTCGCGGCGACGCAGAGAATGCTGCCCGCGGCAAGCAGAGCCGGAATCCGGAGCGTGAAAATCGACATGGTCGTCGTCCTTGTCGCGGGGCGTTAAGACGTGCGCCGAAACAGGCCCCGCGCGGGTTTCGGCAACTTGTCCGTTAGACGATGGCGTCTCGCGCCGGGTTCAACGAAAGAATCCGAAATGCCGCAAATCCGGGCATCAGGAACGCGCGCAAGCGCCATCGTGTTGAAACTGCGCGCGATTTTCTTCGTATCGTGCGTATCGCAAAACGCGTTTGGTTCGATTAACTTGCCGGAAGCCGTGGGAGACACGCATGATCGATCGCAGGCATGTACTGGCGCTGCTTGCAGGCGCCATCGCGACACCGGCGCTCGCCGCCACACCTGGGATGAGCCGCATGACCGCTTACGGATTCTCGTTCGCGGGCCTCGACGGCAAGGATATCAAGCTTGCGGACTTCGCCGGCAAGCCGTTGCTGGTCGTCAACACGGCATCGCTGTGCGGTTACACGCCGCAATATGCCGGCCTGCAGGAATTGTGGACCCGCTATCGCGAGCGCGGGCTCGTGATTGTCGGGGTGCCGTCGAACGATTTCGGCGGACAGGAGCCGGGCGGCGTGACCGAGATCGAGCAAACCGCGCATCAGGGCTACGGCGTCACCTTCCCGCTCGCCGCCAAGGCCGACGTGCGCGGCGCCAACCCGCATCCATTCTACAAATGGGCGGCGGCCGAGCGCCCGCTTGATACGCCGCGCTGGAATTTCCATAAATACCTGATCGGCCACGAGGGCCACATCGTCGCGGCGTTCCCTTCGACGGTCGAGCCGACCGATGCGCGCATCGTCACGGCGATCGAGAAGGAACTGACGAGCGGACCCAATCCACCCGCATGAGCGTTGAATGACCGTCAGGCCACCGCGCCAGCTTGCGTCCAAGATATGGACCGACAATCCCGCCGCCGCGCTCGACTACGAGATCGCGCAGGAGAAGGCCTCGGCGCTCGGCCGGCTTGGTCGCGGGCTGGAGCAGGCGCTCGGCGCGCTGCGCGACTTCGATGCGCGGCAGAACGGCGATGCGGCGCGCGAGCAACGCCGCGCCTTGGTTGCAGAGGCCGGCCATGCGCTGTGGCTGTTCGTGGTGCAGCGAGAATCCGTCGGCCTGCGCGATACGCGGCACCTGATGCGCGACTATCGGGTGCCGGGCGAGGTGCAGGCGCGCATGGGGATGTTGCCGGCGAGGGCCGCGCGCTAAAGCATGATCCGCTCATTCCCGCGCAAGCGGGAATCCAGGGCCAGACACGACGGTCCGAGCATGTCGCTCTGGATCCCCGCTTTCCGCCTTCGCTGGAGCTTCGGCGGACTGAGACCTAACCCGCCGAAGCCTTGTGCGTAGGCGGGTCGCGGGAACGAGCGGGAATGATATTATTTCAATCCTGCCGGATCATACTCTAACGCCCTTCCCGCATTGATCGGACTTCACGCATGAACGTGCTGATAACCGGAGGCACGGGCTTCCTCGGCGGCTATGTGATGGCGGCACTGGAAGCGGCCGGACATGCGCCGATCGCCTATGACATCGCGCCGCCCACGCCCGAGATACTCGCCGTCGCGCCCTCGCTGGCGTCGCGCTTTCGTGCGGGACAGACCACCGACATCGCGCGGCTGTTCGACGTGTGCCGGAACGAGAAAATCGACGCGATCGTGCACGCTGCCGGCATTGTCGGGCTGGAGACCTCGCTGGCGCAGCCGGTCGTCACCTATCAGACCAACATCATGGGGCTGGTGAACGTGTGCGAAGCCACGCGCCAGCTTGGGCTGCGCAAGCTGATCTCGATCTCCAGCAATGCCGCCTATCATAAAGGCGCAGGCGACTCGCTTATCGAGACCGATCCGCCGTTTTCAATCACGGCCGGAAATCCGGCCGGACATTACGGCACCTCGAAGATGGCCGGCGAAGCCATCGGCATGGCTTATGCGAAGTTTCAGGAGGTGGATTTTCTTTCACTCCGCATCACGGCGATCTACGGCTTCGGCATGCGCTCGCCGATGTACATCAAGCCGATGGTCGAGAACGCGGTGCTCGGCGTGCCGACGCGCTTTGCGACTGGCGGCCCGATGAAGCGCGACTACACCCATGTGTTCGACTGTTGCGACGCCATCGCGCTCGCGCTCGACGCGCCGCGCTTGCGGCAAGGCGAGCAGCGCGTGCTCAATGTCGCGGCCGGCAAGGCCTGCACGGCAGCCGAAGTCGCCGCGACCGTGCGCCGGGTCATTCCGGGCGCTGATATCGAGATCGGCGATACGCTGACGCCGCTTGAACAAGAAAACGTGAAAATGCGCGGCTCCCTCGATGTCGCGGCAGCCCGGCGTTTACTTGGCTGGTCGCCGCAATGGCCGCTGGAGCAAGGCATCTGGCAATATGCGGAGCGCTATCGCGAGTACGTTCGGAAATAGGACATCCCACTCTCGCCCACTCTTATACCCGCTACCCGCACCGGTCGCTTGTGACGGCGTGCTGCGCCTGACACACTCGTGGCAACAAAAAATCTTGGGCGGAGGAATGAAATGAAGCGGATTGCCATGCTCGCGGCCGCGGGCGTCATCGGGCTCGTTGCGACGCCCGCCTTTACGCAAACTGCCAAACTCGAAAAGCCGCGCATCGCGCTGTCGGTCGGCGGCTCCGTCAGCCAGATGAACAAGATCGCGTATTTCGTCGCGCTGAACAAAAAATACTTCGAGCAGGAAGGTCTGACCGTCGATCCGACCAACTTCGCATCGGGCACGGCGGCGCTGCAAAACCTGATCGGCGGCAATGCCGACGTCGTCGAAGGTTCGTTCGAGCACACGCTGCGCATGCAGACCAAGGGCCAGCACTTGATGTGCATTGCGGTGTTCGGCCGCTATCCGGCCAACGTGCTGGTGGTGCGCAAATCCGAGGCCGGCAAGATCAAGAGCATCGCCGATCTTAGGGGCAGGAAGATCGGCATCTCGGCGCCCGGCTCCTCGACGCACAATTTCGTCGCCGGGCTGATGGAGCGCGCCGGCGTGAGCTACAAGGACGCGAGCTACATCTCGGTCGGCACCGGCCTCTCGGCGGTCGCCGCGATGAAGTCGAGCAACGAGCTCGACGCCATCGTCAATCTCGATCCGGCGGTCAACGCGATGGTCGACAGCGGGCTTGGCGATGTGCTGGCCGACAGCCGCACCGAGGAAGGCACCCAGGCGGCGTTCGGCGGGCCGTATCTTGCCGATTGTCTCTACGCCAAGATCGATTTCGTGAAGGCCAATCCCAACACCGCGCAGGCGATCGCGAACGCCATCGTGCATGCGATGCAATGGCTCAAGACCGCATCGATCGACGAGATCATCAAGTCGCTGCCGGTCGAGTATTATCAGGCCGACGAAAAGCTCTACCGCAAGTCGCTGGAAAAGAACCTTGCGGCGTTCCAGTGGGATGGCATCGTGTCGGGCGATGCGGTGCGCAACGTCTGGAAGTCGATCTCGATCCTCGAGCCGGAGCTGAAAGACGCCAAGGTCGACTTCGAGAAGACCTATGACAACGCGATCGTCGAGAAGGCGCTGGCGAAATGGAAGGCGCCGCTCGCGCAGTGACGACAGTTCCGGTCACACGATGCGGCGCGCTTGACGGCACGGCCGTTCACCGCATCGATCTCTCCGGCGGCGACTTGGAAGTCTCGATCCTGACCTGGGGCGCGACGATCCAGCGGCTGCGCGTCCACGGACCGAGCGCCCAAGCACCGCGCGGACCGCGCGACGTCGTTCTCGGCTTCGACACCTGCGAGGAATATTTGGCGCATCGCCTCTACATGGGGTGCGTCGCCGGGCGTTTCGCCAACCGCATCGCGGCCGGCCGGTTCCCACTCGATGGAACGACGTATCAGGTCAGCCGCAACGAAAACGGCGTCAATCACCTGCATGGCGGGTTCGAAGGATTTTCGCGCAAGGTCTGGTCGATCGACGCCGTGACGCAAAGCGCGCTGGACCTTGTCCTCGTGTCTCGCGATGGCGAGGAAGGTTATCCGGGCACGCTGACGGCGCGCTGCCGCTACAGCATCGAGGACGGCCGAACCTTGCGCATCGCGCTCTCCGCCGTCACCGACGCGCCCACGATCGTCAATCTCGCCACGCACAGCTATTTCAATCTCTTTCGTTCCGTCGGCGGGACGCCGTTCGATTTCCGCACCAGGCGTGACCTGCGGCCACCGGACATGCCCGTGCAGCGCTACGACAACACCTATGTGCTCGCGCCGTCCGAAGGCGACATACGCCAAGCCGCGCGCCTCGAAAACACCAGCGTCGCCCTGGAGATCTGGTCGACCGAACCGGGCATTCAGTTTTTCGATGGCGGAACGATGCGGTCGATGCCGGGCCGCGCCGGCGTGATGTATGGTCCCTACAGCGGACTTTGCCTGGAACCGCAGCGCTTCCCGGATTCACCCAATCAATCAGGCTTTACCGACTGTACGCTTCGCCCCGGCGAGACATACCGGCAGACCACCGAATATCGCTTCGAGGTGGCGTAACTTCACATCCGAGCACGATCAAGCGCCAGCAAGCGCCGCGAGCTTCATCACCGTGTTCCAGTTGCGGCCGGTCCCGCGCGTGTCCAACCGTGACTCGATGAACTTGTTGGTCAGCTTCGAGCGGCCGATCCCGTCCGGATAGACGATGTAAAGCTCCCGGCCCTGGTGACGGATGACCTCGCGACCCTTCACGGCGGCCTGAAGCGCCGCGATGGCTTTCGCGCCGGGCGCATCCTTCAGGAACATCACCACGAGATGGCCGGGATCGGAGTTTGCCGCTTTGAGGAACGGATTGGCCGCAATGACGGCGTCAAGCTCGTCCGCACGGCGGACCATGAAGTCGGTTTCCATCCCGTGTTTTTTCAACGCGGCTTCGAGTGCGCTTTCCAGCGCCGACGTCTTTTTGGCCCCAGAGTCGAAAACCAGATTGCCGCTCTGCAGCAGCGTGCGAACGTTGGTGAAGCCAAGCCCCTCGCCAAGCTTGCGCAGGTCCGCCATCGCAAGGCTGCTGTGGCCGCCGACATTGACGGCGCGCAGAAATGCGACGTGGACGGCCCCCATGTTGCGCTTCTAATCCGCCTTCACGCCCGCGGCCTTCACGACCCCGGACCATTTCGCGCGCTCGCCGTCGATGAATTTCACGAACTCCTCCGGTGTCATCGGCGCCGCGATCGCGCCGATCTCGGCGAGCTTCTCTTTCACATCCGGCAGTTCGAGGATGCGCTTCATCTCGGCCGCCATCTTGTCGACGATCGGTTTCGGCGTGCCGGCCGGCGCGAACACGCCGTGCCACGAGGTCGCCTCGAAGCCCGCAATGGTGTCGGCCATCACCGGCACGTCGGGCGCGATCGCGCTGCGCTCGGTCGATGTCACGGCCAGCGCCCGCAGGCGGCCCGCCTTCACCTGCGTCCAGGCGAGCGTGATGTTGTCGAAGGCGAGCTCGATATGGCCGCCGGTGAGATTGTTCATGACGTCGCCGGACGAGCGGAACGGCACATGCGTCATCGTGGTGCCGGTTTTGATCTTGAACAGCTCGGCGGCGAGATGAATTGAAGTGCCGACGCCGGACGAGCCGTAGGACAGCTTGTCCGGATTGGCCTTCAGGTACGTGACCAGCTCCGGCACGGTGTTGACCGGCAGGCTCGGATTGACCACCAGGATGTTCGGCAGCCGCGCGATCAGGCTGACCGGCTGGAAATCCCGCACGGTGTCGTAGGGCAGCTTGGAATAGAGGAACGGGTTGATGGCGTGCGTCGAGACCGTGCCGACGAGAAACGTGTAGCCATCCGGTGCGGCCCGCGCGACCAGCTGGGCGCCGAGATTTCCGCCCGCGCCGGCGCGGTTTTCCACGATGAAAGGCTGGCCGGTTTTCTGTTGCAGGTGCTGCGACAGCAGCCGCCCGAACAGATCGGTGGTGCCGCCGGCCGAGAACGGCACGATCAGCGTGACTTGCCGGGCCGGCCAATCTTGCGCCTCCGCCGGCGCCGACAGCGCGAGTGTGGCCAGAAGTGCTGCGGCGGCCATCAACTGGCGCATGGCGTATTCTCCCCATAAGGTTCGCGGCGCTGACCCCGATGACTTGCCCGGGCTCGGCAGTCGTTCTATCAGGGCGACCAGATACACTAATATATCAGTTTGTCACCCCTGACCTTCCTGCCGGGAGCGTTCCATGACCAAGCCTTTGAGCGAAGCCGCGCGCCAGGCGCTGCTCGGCGTCAGCACCGCGACGCTGACGACGCAGCTGTTCAAGCGCGGCCTGCGCAATACCTTCATTCAGGGCGCGCGCCCGCTCAATCCGAACGGCCCCGCGATGGTCGGCCCGGCCTATACGCTGCGCTACATTCCGGCGCGCGAGGACATCGACACGCTCGACGTGTTCGCCGACCGCACCCATCCTCAGCGCAAAGCCGTGGAGGACATTCCGCCCGGCGCCGTGCTGGTGATGGATTGCCGCGGCGATGCCAGCGTGGCGTCGGCCGGCAGCATCCTGGTGACGCGCATGATGATCCGCGGCGCCGCGGGCGTGGTGAGCGACGGCGGCCTGCGTGACTCGCCCGAGATCGCCAAGCTCCCCTTCCCGACCTATTGCCAGGGCGGGTCGGCGCCGACCAACCTGATCAAGCACCACGCCGTCGACCTCAACGTGCCGATCGGCTGCGGCGGTGTTCCGGTATTCCCCGGCGATACGCTGGTCGGCGATGGCGAGGGCGTGGTGGTGATCCCGGCCAACATTGCCGAAGAGGTCGCGTTCGACGCCGCCGGCCAGGACGTGTTCGAGACGTTCGTGATCGAGCGCGTGCGCGCCGGGCAGTCGATTTTCGGGCTCTATCCGCCGGACGAGGAGAACAAAAAAGCATTCGAGGCCTGGAAGGCGAAACGTAAGTAGTCACCCGAAACCGAATTAATTTCGCATTTACCGTGACGGGGGCGCGCGGCCGAAAGCATATCTTCACTCCTTGTTTCTACCTTGGAGCAGCTTCGGTGCAGTCGCGCCGAGATTGCAGGGAATGCGGCGAATGACGCCGTTGCCGAGCCTTATTGACGAGATCGAGGATGCGCTCGACTCCGCCACGGAGGAAAAGCGCACGGCTGCGCTGTGGCGCATTACCGACCTCTTCATCGCCGGCGCGGACAGCTACACCGAAGAGCACGTCACGCTGTTCGACGACGTGATCGCGCGCCTCGCCGCGACGATCGAGAAGAACGCGCGCGCCAAGCTTTCAAGCCGCCTCGCCCGTATCCCCAACGCCCCCCTCGGCGTGATCCGCACCCTTGCGGCCGACAACGACATCGCGGTGGCGCAGCCGGTGCTGCGGCATTCGCAGCGGCTCGATGACGGCTACCTTGCGGTCACGGCCGCAACGCAGAGCCAGCAGCATCTGCTCGCCATCGCGCAGCGCCACGCGCTCAGCGAAACCGTGACCGACGTGCTGGTTGAGCGCGGCGACCGCGACGTGGTCCGCTCGGTCGCGCAGAACGGCGGCGCGCGCTTTTCCAATTCGGCCTTCCGCACGCTGGTCGAGCGTTCCGTCGGCGACGACGTGCTGGCGCTGCATGTCGGGACGCGCCATGACCTGCCGCGCCAGCATCTGCTCAAGCTGGTCGAGCGCGCCTCCACGGCGGTGCGCCAGAAGCTTGCCGCCGCCGATCCGTCCGCCGCGGGCGCGATCCGCGACGTCGTCGCCGAGATCGACGGCAGCATCCGCGCGGCCTCGCGCCGTGCATCCACCGATTATGCGGCCGCGCGCCTCGAGGTCGAGGCGCTGCACCGCGCCGGCCGTCTTGGCGAAGTCGAAGTGTGCGGCTTCGCGGACGCGCGCAAGTTCGAGGAAACCGCGGTATCGCTCTCACTGATCACCGGCGCGCCGATCGATCTGGTCGAGCGCGCGATGCTCGACGACAATCCCGACATGGCGATGATCTTGGCCAAGGTCGCGGGCTTCTCTTGGATGGGTCCCCGCTTTCGCGGGGACGAGCGGAATTGATGTCGATTCAACTCCACCGCATCATGCTCTAGCTGTTGTTGCCGCGGCTCTTGCTGCTGATTTTGCGCCCCGGCCTGGACGCGGCCTTGCGCAGATTGAGCGGCGCCGGCGCGGCGTTTTTCTTCGCCACCGCGGCGGCCTTCGGCTTGCGGCTCTTGGCCGCCCCTTTGGCGGCCTGCTTGGATTTCACCTTGGCCGAAGCTTTCGCGACCGATTTGCCCCGTGTCTTGCCCTTGGCGAAATGCCGTCCCTTGCCTTTGCCGGCGACAGCCACCGCGCGCACCGTTTCCTTCATCTCCACCATCAGCGCGCGCACGGCCGAGTCGGTATCGTTCTCAACCGTCGGCGAAACCGCCGGGAAGACCGCCGTCTCGCCGGCGTGCAGCGCAAACTCATACGGCGCCCTGCCGGGCGGCGCGAGGATCAGCGCGCCGTCGGTCAGCATATAGAGGAAGCGTTCGCGGCCGGTCTGCGACTCGACGTTGATCTTGGAATGCGGATTGATGTTGATCTCGATCATGCGCACGCGTTCGTTTTCCATCACGACGCGATAGCTATCGGGCGGGGTCACGGGCTTGTCTTTGTCCTGCGCGAACGCGATCGGCGTTGCGCCGAACAGTGCGCTCGCAAGCGCCACAAGCCGGGTCATGGTGAAGACCTTCGCCATCGCCGCAATCCTCGCGATCTGCAATGCGTCACAATAGGACTTCTTATCACAATACCGCCGCGCGCTAACCAAAGGGAAGCGAAGACCCGCAGTGAGTCCGCCCGCACGGATTTCATGGCTAATGCCGCCGGACTATTGGCCGGCATCTGATTTAACGCCCCGCGCTCTCTCATGTTCCAGCCTCCCGGCTCGCGCGCCCCACCCCATACGGCTCGCGGTCGCGACATTTTGTCTGCGGCGACCATGCTCACGCGACCCGCACGGCCGACGCATTCACCGCCGCGGGCTGATCGGCGCCGGAGCACGGCGCGTTGGCCTGCAGCAACTGAATGAACGATGTGCCCGGCAGCGGCGGCGCGAAGACGTAGCCTTGCGCCTTGCGGATGCCGCGCTCGCGCAAATGCTGCACCTGCTCGAAGGTTTCCACGCCCTCCGCGATGATCTCCATGTGCATGTCGCGCGCGAGATTAACCAGCGTCTCGATGATCGTGGTGGAATAGCGCTCGGTGCCGATGGCATCGACGAACATCTTGTCGATCTTGATGAAGTCGACGCCGAGCTTGAGCATGTAAGACAGCCCGCTGTGACCGGTGCCGACGTCGTCGAGACCGACACTGGCGCCGAGCCCCTGCAGCGCCGCGATCACGCGCCGCGCCATCGTGAGATTGTCGAGCGGCTGGCGTTCGGTGACCTCGAGAAGAAGCTGATTCAGCGCGATGGGCGAGGCGCCGAAGATCGTACGCACGTCATCGACGATCGTCTCGTCGACGAAATGGTGCGCCGACAGGTTGAAGCCGACGCGGAAGTCCGGCCGCGCGCCGATCGCCGCCCCCGCCTCCGCGCAGACGCGGCGCATCAGCGCGCGCGTGAGCTCGACGATGAGGCCGCTGTTTTCCGCAAGCGGAATGAACTGCACCGGCGGCACCAGCGTTCCGTCCGGTTTGCGCCAGCGGACCAGGACTTCGGCACCGACGATGCGCGCGGTCGCCAGATCGACGATCGGCTGATAGTAGGGCACCAATTCGTCATTGCGGATCGCATGCTGGAGCTCGGTCACGGGGTTGTCGCGCACCCGCCACGGGCCGAACGCGAGCAGCGTGAGGACCAGCGCCGTTCCAAGGCCGGTGCCAAGCGCCGCAATCAGCAGGAGGTCGGCGCCCGAGGCGAGCGCGCGCGCGCGCCGCATCGTGGCGGTCACGACGAAGCCGAAACGCTCCGACTTCAACTGCGCGGTCAAGAGCGGCCCATCGCCGTCGTCTTCGCCCGGATCGGCGGTGCGTTCTCCGATCACCGTGCCGTCGGCGCTGGCAAGCGTCGCATTGACGACCACCGGACCGCCGCTCGAGGAGGTCCGCGGCACCAGCATCTCGACCGGGACCAGCGCTGCAAGCCACGTGCCCCACACCGACGCGCGCCGGACGCGCACCAGATTCTCCTTGTCGTTCAGCCGAACGATCTCAACCACCACGTCCGGCCGCCCGTTCTCGATCGGCTCCGAGATCACATTGCGCCGGCCGAGCATGGCATCGAGACTGCTGCACACCGTCGCGGCATCGGCGCCGACGATGGAAATCTCCTTGATCGGGACCACGCGAAAGTTGATGTCGTGCATCGCGGCGCGATCACCCCCCGCGCACGACGTGACGCCGCGCGCGGCCAGCGCGTCGAGCCCTTCGATCACGTCTCCGAGGCGCGTCTCGGTCAGCCGGATGACGCGTTTGGCCGTAACCTCGAGCTCGCTCATGCTGCGCTGCTCAAGGTAGCCGCCGAGCCAGAAATGCACGGCCGCCGCCGGGACTGCCGCGAGGGCCAATCCGATCGGGATGGCTAAGAGCTTCCAAAGCTTTGGCGAGACCACGGTCTCTTCCCCGCTCACCCGGCTCGGCCATCGGGACTTCTGAACCGCCACACGAGGCCTGCGGCTTATAGATGTCGACCGAACGTGGTTAGGAACTCGTTAATTACGCAGCGGTAACGCGGTCCCGCGCCGCCATAAACGCATCCACCTGTGGCGCAGAAACGTCATGCGCCACCCTTGCGGTTCCAAACGGTTGCGCGGCTTCGAGCAGCTGGCGGAACAGCGGGCCCGCCAGTGGCGGCGCGAAAACATAGCCCTGGCAGAGGTAAACCCCGCGCTCGCGCAGGAATTTGACCTGCTCGAAGGTCTCGACGCCTTCGGCGAAAATCTCGATGCGCATATTGCGCGCAAGGTCGACCAGCGTCTCGATGATGGTGGCCGAATAGCGTTCCGTGCCGATGGCATCGATGAACAGCTTGTCGATCTTGATGTAGTTGACGGCGAGCTTGAGCATGTAGGACAGGCCGCCGTGCCCGGTACCGACATCGTCGATCGCGACCTTGCAGCCGAGATCCTGCAGGCCCGCGATGACGCGCCGCGCGGCCAGCAGATCCTCGAGCGGCTGGCGCTCGGTGACCTCGAGCACGACCTGCGACATGCGGATCGCGGAAGCGGCGAAGATATCGCGGACGTCGGCGACGATCCTGTCGTCGTCGAAGTGGCGCGCCGTGAGATTGAACGCGACCTTGACGCCCGGACGGCGGCCGAGGACGGCGGAAAATTCGTCGCGCACCGCGATCATCAGGGCGCGGGTCATATCCAGGATGAGCCCCGAGGATTCGGCCAGCGGGATGAAAGCGGCGGGCGGAATGATCGTGCCGTCGGCTTTGCGCCAGCGCATCAGCACTTCCGCGCCGATGATCGCGCCGGTGCGCAGATCGACCAAAGGCTGGTAGTACGGCACGAACTCTCCCGCCTCGAGCGCGCGCTCGAGTTCGGCAACCGGATTGGCGCGCGAGCGCGAAGCCAGCAGCAGCGCGAGTGAAATCGTCAGCAAGGCGAGCACCGCGGCGCCGAGCGCACTCACCGTGCGCAAATCATTGTGGGCGGAAAACACGGCGGCGC
>WNGK01006019.1_pt1 | contig 12799 bp, 12 predicted proteins | sample 5400601 | NCBI WGS metagenome assembly WNGK01 (sample SAMN13153376, study PRJNA577476) | soil metagenome | isolation source: 60 cm soil or saprolite under Garry oak tree replicate 1 | place: USA:California | collected 2016-06-15 | reverse complement strand
GGCGCCGAGCTCCGCTTCCGAAGTCATCTCGAGAGTTCGGAATGTTTCCTCCGTCGCGGGGTTCACCAGGTTCATCGTAGGGGTCGCGGTCATCATTACCAGCTCTCCTGGTACAGCCCGAGCAGATCGTCCTGAGTGCACGGGCGGATATTTGTCTTGTGACACGAATCGGCAAAAGCGCTTCCTGAAAGTGCTTCAAGACTTTCCCGGGGCACGCCGTGATTGCGCAACCCGCGCTTGATGCCAAGGCGCTCGATCATGGCTTCGACCATCTTGACGGCCTCGGCGGCCTGTCGATTCTCGGGCTCACTCGAATCATGGTCGCCATAGAGGTGGGCCAGGCGGGCATAGTGCGGCGCCGCCGCATCGAGATTGAATCTCATCACCGCCGGCAGGCACAGTGCGTTCGCCAATCCGTGGTGCAAGCCGAATTCGGTCGAGAGCGGATGGGCCAGCGAATGAGTCGCCCCGAGATCCTTCTGAAATGCGATCGCGCCCATCGACGCCGCGACCAGCATGTTGCCGCGTGCCTCGATATCCCGGCCGTCGCGCGTTGCGCGCTCCAGGTAACGGATGATCAGTTCCAGGCCGTGAATGGCGATGGCGTCGCAGAGCGGGTGGTACACCGGGCAGGTGAGCGATTCCAGGCAATGGGTGAATGCGTCCATGCCCGTTGCCGCAGTCAGAAATGGCGGCAGGCTCACGGTAAGTTCGGGATCGAGAATCGCTCTTTTGGGCATCAGCCACGGACTGAAGATGATGATTTTTCGTTTCAGTTTGTGCGACGTAATCACCGAGGACCTGCCCACTTCGCTGCCGGTGCCGGCAGTCGTCGGGATCGCGATGATCGGATCGTACGGCCCGGTCATGCGGTCCATGCCGCCGGCCTGGGCTTCGAAATCGGCGAGCGTTCCCTCCTGCCTGGCGAGCACGACCGTAGCCTTCGCCACGTCAATCGCACTTCCCCCGCCGACACCGATGACGCTATCGCAACCTGCCGTGCGATACGATTCCGCGGCCTGGACGACATCCTCCTCGATTGGATTCGGGTGCACGCCATCGAAGACTTCATACCGAACCCCACCATCCCGGAGAGCGGACTCAATCGCCTCGAACGGAGGCGCGGCGCGGAGACCGGGATCAGTCACCACTAAAGGCCGGCGAACGCCGATTTCTTCCAGGCAAGCCGGAAGAAGGCGCGTCGCTCCCACGCCAAAAACAATGCGGGTTGGGAAGGAAAATGTCGTGATTTTGTCGAACATGGTCAGGCTCCTGCCTCGGTAGGTAGCACGATCGTGTCAATCCCATTGCGGCCGGGAAATCAGATTAGCATTGTGCGCCCGGGGGCATCCGAGTCAGCATCCGGGCAGATAGCGCACGCGCAAAGTCTATCCGGTGGCGGGCGATTCCTCCGCCCGGTCTTGCCCTCACTTTCGATCATAAGGAAGCGGTTAGACGTGCGATTAATCGCGAGTGACCCTGAGTACCCGCTGTCCGGCGGCAGGGATGGGCCGCTGTTCTGAGGCCCATCCGGGAGTCACACACTTGCGGCGCACTTCGAAGACGTAGATGAGGGCAAGCGCCGCCAGTACGCCCGCCAGCGTTTTGGCAGCCAGTTCATTCGGCGGCATCATCAGCACGACACAAATGAAGAAAGTGTACACGAGCGCGATGCCGTTCAACGCCGCGCCCCATCTACCCAGGGTCCACTTCGCCAGCGTGGGCCAATCCGATCCGCGCAAACGCGCCCGCAACCCCAGCGCCACGGGGATGACATAAGCCAGATACAACGCCACTGTGCTTAGCGAGGTGACAATGGGGACCGCACCCGTCCAGGCCATTGCCGCCAGGCTGGCTATCACTGTGGCCCAGATCGCCGCGACCGGGGTCCCGTGCTTTGCACTGACCTGCTGCATGATACCGGCGAATGGCGTTCCGTGATCGCGCGCCAGAGAGTAGATGGCGCGTGAGGCCGAGGTCACGCACGAAAGCCCACAGAACCACATCGCCATAGAGGCGATGGCGGCCAGAGCATTGCCAAAGCGGTAGCCGAGGCCGGTCTCTAGAATCGCGATGGCGGCGGGGACCGCGTTTCCCTGCGCGTCGTGCGCCGCCAGCACCGCCGGAATCGAGCGGATCGCCAAAGTGATGGCAAGCAGCAGGATGTATCCCACCACACCGGACACACCTACGGCAATCACCATGCCCCACGGGGCGACGCGGCGGGGATCGCGCGTCTCCTCTGCCATGTGAGCCGATCCGTCGAATCCGGTATACGTCCAATGCGCCTGGAGCAATCCCAGGAGAAAGGCCCACGCGTATGGGTGGCTGCTTGAACTGGCGCCGCTGGCCAGGAATGAAAGCGGCTGGCGCGGCGCGAACCAGAAGAGCACCCCCGCGATCGCAAATACGCCGATGATATGGACGACCACGCTGGTGTTGTTCAGTAGCGCTACCAGCCGTACGCCGAAATGGTTGATCAGACCGTGCACCACCAGGGTGAACGCGAACATCAGGAATACGTGGGTAGACGATGGGGAGATACCCAGAAATGGCAGTACGAACTGAGCGGCGCTGAAGTTGATGCCTGCCAGCGCGGCGATCAGGCCAACAATGTTCAAGGCTGCGACAAACCAGCCCGCCGCGCGTCCGCCGAGTGCCGCGGCCCAATGGTACATTGCACCCGAGGTCGGATATGCCGAGCACAACTCCGCCATGCTGGCAGCCAGCAACAGCGTGAACACGGTGGCAAGCGGCCATCCGAGCGACATCTCAAGAGGGCCGCCCATCTTCAGGCCGTATCCGTAGAGCGTCACCGCGCCCGTCAGGATGGAAATAATTGAAAAGGAAATAGCAAAATTCGAAAATCCCCCCATATTGCGGAAGAGTTCCTGTGCGTAACCGAAGTGTCCCAGATCCTGCTCGTCGCGCGATGGAGATGTGTTCGACATAAATCGACTATGGCCGCGTTGACACCAGCGTTGCTGCAATTACCAGATCAGCGCAGTACGTTTTGACAGACTAGTTCGACCTCCCGACCGTGACTGGAAACAGATTTGTCCGTCAAGCCGAAAGCAAAAAAGTGTGGTTATTGTAGCTGCAGTTCCGAGTCGACGCAAACGCATCGTGATTAGTGGGTACGCGAGCCTCAACTACGGGGTCTTGGCCCTCAATACCTCATCCACTCGCGGGTCATCTCCCGGTATCGCGTCCAGCTTCTCCAGAATGGGCCTCTGAGGGTGACGCAGGTCCGCAATCCCGAAATAGCTGCAGAATCCAGCGATGATCTTCCTTGAGATTGCCGTATACCGCTTGTCGCAACGGTGGGACCTTGCTCCGTAGCTGCCGCTGGGCCAGGTCGGCCAGCCGGGACCTCTTGCCGGCTGCGCAGTCGGATTGCGGCGATCTACAGCGACTGGTGGATCAGCTTCGGCGGTCAGCCACTGACGGCAAACATTGTTACGATGTCCGTGCTGGGCGCGCTGTCGATGTACGTCGTCAGTATGCGCTATTCAGCGTTACGAAAAACGGAACCGCACCTTGAGCGGCCATTCCGCGCGCGCCAATATCCGTTTGCGCCTTTCTGGACGCTCGCCTGTACGGGCGTCTGCGTCGCAAGTCTGGTGTACCATACCCGTCCGGTCGCAGTGCTGTTTGCCGGCTTGCTGGCGGTCGGATATCTTGGATTGCGGTTGAGCTGGCGCCCGAAAAGAGCGCGCCGGACGAACCCCATGATCGTCGAGGAGCACTCACAGCCGTGACTTTTTCGCATACAATTCGCGGCCGGACCTATCGATTCGATAGCCTGAAGGCCCTCCTTGCCAAAGCGAGTCCGCTGCGCTCGGGCGATACGCTGGCCGGGATCGCCGCGGATTCCGACCAGGAAAGGGCTGCGGCAAAGTTTGCGCTCGCCGATGTGCCGCTGAGGATGTTCCTGATAGACACCATCATTCCGTACGAAGACGACGACGTGACGCGTCTCATCTTTGACACGCATGATAAGGCAGCCTTTGCGCCCGTCAGCCATTTGACCGTAGGCCAGTTGCGAGAGTGGATACTCAGCGAGGAGCGCGATGCCGATGCTCTGGCCAGCGTCGCTGCTGGACTCACTCCGGAGATGGTTGCTGCCGTCTCCAAGCTGATGCGCAATCAGGACCTGATTTTCGCCGCGCGTAAATGCCGCGTCGTTACGCGCTTTCGCAACACACTCGGCTTGCCTGGACGCATGTCGGTCCGCCTTCAGCCAAACCATCCAAAGGACGATCTTCAGGGAGTGCTTGCTTCGACCATCGACGGCCTGCTCTATGGCTGCGGCGATGCCGTCATCGGCGTCAATCCTGCAACTGACAGCACGGCAGAAGCAATCGATCTTCTGCGCGCGCTCGATAACTTTAGACTGCGGTTCGATGCGCCGCTGCAAACCTGCGTGCTGATGCACGTCACGAATACGCTGAACGCGATTGAAACCAGCGCCCCCGTCGATCTCGTGTTTCAATCGGTGGCCGGAACCCAGAAGGCGAACGAGAGCTTTGGCATTACGCTCGGTCTGCTGCAGGAGGCCCACGAGGCAGCGCAGTCGCTCAAGCGCGGCACCGTCGGGCAAAATTGCATGTACTTCGAGACCGGGCAGGGAGGTGCACTCTCGGCTGGTGCGCACTTCGGTGTCGATCAGCAGACCTGCGAGGCGCGAGCCTATGCGGTGGCGCGCCGATACGCTCCATTGCTGGTCAATACAATGGTTGGCTTCATAGGGCCAGAGTATCTTTTTGACCGAAAGCAGATCATTCGCGCAGGCCTCGAAGATCACTTCTGCGGCAAATTGCTCGGCCTGCCGATGGGATGCGACGTATGCTACACCAACCACGCCGAAGCTGACCAGGACGACATGGATACGCTGCTCACGCTGCTGGGCGTTGCGGGCGTGAACTTCATCATGGGCGTTCCCGGCGCCGACGACATCATGCTCAACTACCAGAGCACGTCGTTCCACGACGCGCTCTACGTGCGCGAGGTGCTTGGGCTGAGGCGTGCGCCGGAATTTGAGCTCTGGTTGCAGCAGATGGGGATCGTCGACCAAGCGGGCCGCCTGATGCCATCGGATGCCGCCGCCCGAGCACTGCTCTCGAGCGCCGCTCTCGATTGAGGCATCATGACCAAGTCTCTAGCCACGCCCGATTCCTCGCGCACGCTCTCGCGGTTTGCCGCGGCGCGCATCTGTCTAGACGCGCCGGTGCAAGCCTTCCCACAGCGGCGTTGCTGGATTTTGATATGGCCCACGCCTGCGCCCGTGATGCCTTATACTCCACTCGGCACTGCCGTCCTCGGGCAGGAGATTGAGCGCTGCGGGCTTTCTTTCCTATCTGTGCAGAGCCAGGCCATGGGCCGCGCCGTATATCTGCATCATCCCGATCTTGGGCGCCGCCTTTATTCGGTGTGCGTCAAAACTCTTCATCCTAAGTCAAATTCCGAGCGACGTCTTTCTATCGTACTTGCCGACGGTCTCTCTTCGCTCGCTCCTGCGCAACAGGCGCTCCCGCTGCTGGGTGTGTTGAAGCCCCAGTTGGCAGGCTGGGATTTGGATGCAATCGTGCTTGCGACGCAGGCCCGCGTCGCGTTAGGCGGTGAGATCGGCAGCCTTCGCGGCGCTGAGGCGGTCGTGATTCTCATTGGCGAGCGCCCGGGACTGATTGCGGCCGATAGCTTTGGTGCCTATGTGACCTACAAGCCTACGTGGGCCGCTCGGACGCGGAACTCAACTGCATCTCGAACATCCGTCCTGCCGGGTTGTCATACGAAGATGCGGCTTACAAACTGATCTAAATATTGAACAGGGCCCCTATATTAGGTGGCACCGGACTACACATCAAAGACGAGAGCGATACCGTGGACCGTTCTTCGCTAAGGCTGCCGGACGCCCGGGGTGAGCTCTACGCCCAACTCGCTCCCGCCGGTTCACCGACAGCGTCCATGAGCTTTTGAACGGCCGGATGCAGATCTTCCCGCAGGCTGCCTCGATCCGTTCGCAGCGAGGCGCAACGGTGCGGAGAGCTTGCGGCTTCGCTCCAGTCGGGGTCATCTAGGCCGCTTATCGAAATCGAAGTTGCTGGAGGCATCAATCTCGACGGCCAGCCAGGATCGACGTAACCGAAAAAGTGTCGGTGGGAAGAATTAAAAACCGTAACCACGTTTCAACTGTCGCGAATAGGACAAGTCACTCATGGAGCACGGCTTACATAACAGTGACAGGATAGGTATCCGTAAACGGGGCAGGAGTCAACGAACCAATGCCTTGGCTCGACGTACCATTTCGACCAGCACTTTTCTGGCTCCTTCCGACGTTCGCACTTCGCTGGGGTAATTGATGCGCGTACCCTTCATGCCGTCCGCCGTGCGCAGCCGGAGATGAAAGCCCAGGCGATCCACAGCGGTCATTGCAGCCTCGGTCGCCTCGATTCCCGCATAATTTCTGGCCAACAGGATCATGGCGTCAGCATGGTCGGTGTTCATATGCGCGATGATCCCCGTCGCCACCGTTGCTAAAGGATCCGGCGAAGCCGCTCCATACTCCCGCGCGTCCACCCAGCCCATGACACCGAAGCCACCGACATAGTAGATGTCGACCAGTTCAAGCCGGAAGAAACCGAAATCTGCAAAATCAACCCAGTATCGACTGTTTTCGTGTGTTGCAAGGTAGATCGCTCGCGCGGCAGCAAGGTCGTCCTCGGGGATCGCTGTGGCGCGACCCATCAGGGTAGCCCGTGCGCAGCCGAGAGGGTCGCTATCGCCAGCCGCTTGCGTAACGAAAAGACTGCCCGGGGATCAGCGTTCAGATTCTGTGTGTGCATGGCCATATTGCTTATCAAGAAGTTCGGTCGGCCTTGAGAATCCAATGCGTATGGCGTCAATGACCCGAACGGAAACCCTTGATGCTTGCGGGAGCACGTCGACAATGTCCCGATGGTGGCCTGCGAAACGAGAGTTCGGACGCGTTCCGCGTGACTCGGTTCCGGCAATTGCTGCGGTTCCGGTCCGGTATTGGCATGTTGGCGGGCAGGACCGCCCTGGTTCGATGTCATACGACCTCAACTGCATCTAGGTTAATCCTTCCGCGTGCGCCGACTTGTAATCGATACCAGCCTGCCAAAGCGCCTCTCATCTTACATCCAGCCACGTGTTCCAGGCGGCTATGCTGGATGCATGCGAGTGATCAGACTGACGGGATTTGGCGGAACAGACGTATTGAGGATTGATGAAGCTGAGATGCCCCAACCCGGCGAAGGAGAAGTGCTGATCCGGGTCGCCGCTGCGGGAGTGAACCGGGCAGATCTGCATCAGCGGCAAGGGCATTACCCTCCGCCTCCCGGTGCTTCGGAGATCTTGGGATTAGAAGTCGCTGGAGAGATCGTGGCGTGTGGGACCGGCACGGATGACCGCTGGAAGATCGGCGACAAGGTGTGCGCGTTGGTGGCCGTCGGCGGATACGCCGAGTATTGCGTTGCGCATGGAGGCTGCTGTCTGCCCATTCCGGAGAAAATGGAACTTACAACCGCAGCATCCTTGCCTAAGGCTGCATTTACCGTGTGGGCAAACCTCTTCGATCCGCGACGAATGCATTCGGGCGACCGGTTCCTTATGCAGGGCGGGACCAGCGGCATCGGGACGTTTGCGATTCAGGCGGCCAAGGCCTTTGGGGCAGCCGTCGCGGCGACGGCTGGTTCGCCGAAAAAGTGTAAGTTCCTGCTTGAACTGGGCTGCGAACGCACCTTTTGCTACCGCGAAGAAGACTGGGAGACGGGTGTGCTGGAGTGGTCCGGCGGAAAGGGCGTGGACATTGTCCTGGATATGGTGGGCGGCGACTACTTTGCGAAGCATATCAAAGTGCTGGCCAGGGACGGCCGCCTCGTACATATCGCCACCACTGCCGGCAACAAGGTGGAGCTGGATCTGCGGGCGTTGATGGCGAAACGGCTGATCATTACCGGATCGACATTACGCTGGCGTTCCGTGGAGGAGAAAACGAACCTGCGCGATGGAGTTGAAAAGAATTTGTGGCCGCTGTTGCAGGAAGGCAGGCTACGGCCGATTCTGGATTCCGTATTTTCTATCGAGGACGTCGCAAGGGCTCACGAACGGATGCAGTCGAGCGTGCATATCGGGAAGATTGTCCTGCAAGTGGCTGAAGGGCACAACTGTCGGGCTTGTTGCCCAGTCTTCATTGATCAATAGGCCAATGAAAATCGCGGAACACTGGCCGACATTTGAGGACTTATCCGTTTAAGTGAGGTACTCAACGAGATCTGCATGCAGGGAGGGGCGTTACACTCACACAAAGGACTGAAATGTTTGAAATATCCGAGTCGCAGCGCTACTCCATCGTGACCGATACAACATCAATGCTTGGGGAACTGCATTGGTACCTCCTCAGATCCTCAAAACTCATGAGCGACGAGCGGGTTCGAGTCTGGGAGGAGTTTTCTGACGAGCTCAGGATCGAGCGCCACGAGCCGACTGACTTCGGCCGAGAAGTTGGACGGGATGAGATCGACTGGTGGATCAACCGCAAAGAACAGGACACACCCGAACTCCGCGAGCGGACCGAACAGGCCATGGCTGCCGCGCAGACCCTCAGAACTAAAGCGATAGCACTGCGCGGGTTCGAACCTGCCAGCTATGACGATCTAATGGCGAAGTTCCATGGCTTTGTAGAGAGCTGTCGAGCAGAGATCGCCGCGCTGTATGAGTATGTTGTCTGGCTCCACCGCAAGAGCGCGCTGGCTCCGGAAATCCTGTTTACATACAAGGTCTGGGGCTCCACTCGGATGGCAGATCGCAGAATCGATATAAACTTCGCGCTTTCGACACCGAAGGAGGAGGAGCCCAACACAATTCTCAGGCTCACGGAGATCGTTCTGGGATTATCGGATAGTCATTTTTCAGCGGTCGGGAGAGCACAAATGGACCTGCTCGGGGAAGCCTATGAATCGGGAGCTGAAGACGACGAAGAAGAGCCACTGCAGATCCCGATGGACCGCATCCTGCGCAGAACCGCGAACCGTGCCATTGAGGAATGCATCATCTATTTCTCCGAATTACGAGACTCTCTCCGGGACATCGTCATCCACGTCGGGAAACGGGAGGACACGGAGAACATCGTCAACAGCGACGCTTTCTGGCGTTCCTTTATTTCCAAGGCGATCGTTAAAGGCCGAATCGAGCACGAACTCTGGGATTTCAAGGAAACTCTGACGATGTGGCACGCGGCAAACGCAGATGGGCGAGCGCGAGCGAAGGTGACAACCGCAGAAGACATTGCCGCCTTTGCCAATGCCGACGGCGGTTGTCTACTCGTGGGTATTCGCGATGACAAGACGATCGCTGGCATCGGAGACACAGAGCGCGACAGAGAGAATCGTATTAAGTCACTGAACGATGCGCTAGCGGAACTCATCCAATACCCACGGCAGATGTGGAAGGTTCATCAACTATTGGCAAATGGCGCCGATGGTAAGGAGAAGCTGTGTCTTGTTGTCATCGCGGCGAGAGCTTGTGAACCCGTCGGGGTGAAGGGCGGCAACGGCAGCTACACCTATCCCGTGCGCCATGGAACTGGCATTGCCCGTGAGGATCCCGAAAAGCTGCGGGACGCCCGCATTCACGACAAGAATGACAATTTTGATTTTCTCGAGCGCCTTCGGCAGTTTGTACGAGACAATTGACTGCCATTGCGTGGCGTCGGCCTCTGTTCCTTGCCGCAGGTCGTCCTCAATTGACACATCCAGGCCAAAGCACTCATTGAGTATGGGCTGGGCCCCGTTCAAAGGATCGGTCCTGAAAAACGTTAGAACCCTATCGGGACCGCCCATTCTTGCGCTTCAGCACACGCCGACGCAGGTGTGGTAGCGCCGTGATCATCTGAATCATTACGCGCGCATCCATGTTCGCGGTGCGGCTGCGCGCAGCTGATCACTTCAGGACCGTGGGGTTGTATTTCGCTCCTGTGCGAAGGCTATCCAGTATTTGCTGCGTCCGCGCCGGGCAAGCTCTCCCTTTGTCAGGCGTGAAGTTGTCGTGTTCCGATTCGATCAGCGGCAGTGGTTCCGTGCCGCCTAGAATTTGGTTTAGGGCGGTCCAAATTCCAGCGGGCGGAGAAACGGTATCGATGAACCCCAGGCCTGCCATCACCGGAGCCTTGATGCGCGAGGCGAAGTTGACGGGGTCGAAATAGAGGGCGGTCTCCATCGCCTCGGGATTGTCTGAAGGCCAATTTGGAAAGCCGCTCTTGCGACCATGGAGATCGCCGTTTGTGTCCGCGCCTGCGGGAACACAGACCAGCACCGCCGTGATCTTCTCCGAGCGCAGACCCGCGAGCGCGAAACTCTGCTGGCCTCCCTGGCTTCCCCCTATCAACGCGATTGTCGTTCCATCCCAGTCCGGCCGCGTCAGTAGGTAATCGAGAGCACGCGAATCGCGCAGGTACATTCCGAGAAAGTACGATTTCTCGCGGTCGGTGTTGCCCACTGCGACATAAGACTTGGGAACGTCTCCAGAAGGGTCAGATGGAAGCTTGTCGTGTGCGTCGACATTGATCACCAGCCAGCCATCTGAGGCGTGTTGCGCAGCCCAGTGAGGATCCAGCGCTAAATCCCCGCATACTGCAGTTGAATGATCGCGGGGAATCGTCCTTGCGGGCTTCGCAACATACCCGTGTACCTTCGATCCCAAGGCGTAGACAGAGCGATGTCCAGGCCGTAACGCAAGTGAAGCGATTGAGCCTCGTGAGAGGATAACCGGGGGCCGACAGGGTCGAATATCTGGAAGGCTATAGTAGGCGACCGCAAGAGGCGATGGTCGTTGGAGACTCCGGCGGGGTCTGAGAGCTCGGCATGGACAGAAATGGAAGCGTCATGGCACCTGGGAGATCCACCGCCGTCTTAGTTCGGCTGTAATGGGCTGAGTATGTCAACCGAATGGCCAAACCTGAGGGAGACAAATGCGGCGGTGGGAGTCGGACCTCGCTTATAGTACTTCGAGCGCGGGAAAGCCGCGTACATGGGGAAGAGGCGAGGCAGGTTGAGTTGCTGGTCCGGGGAAACATTCCCTGCACACAGAGGTAGGAGAAGGATGTCTACAAAACTGGACCAGATCATGGAGAAGGCGAAGTCAAATCCGAAACTGCGCTTCACCTCGTTGGCACATTTGCTCACACCGGAGTTCCTCACGGAAACCTGGAAGCAAATGAATCGGCGCGGTGCGAGCGGTGTCGATGGTGAGACGACGAAGGAGTTTGAACAAGACTTGGACACACGAGTTCAAGAGCTATGTGAACGCTTGAAGCAAGGGACCTATCGGGCTCCGCCGGTACGCCGCGTAGAGATACCGAAGGGTCCCGGCAAGGCAGGGACGAGGCCGCTCGGAATTCCGACTGCCGAAGACCGCCTGCTGCAACGTGCGGTTGCGCGGCTATTGGATGCAGTGTTCGAGACGGATTTTCTGGAATGCTCGTATGGATTTCGGCCCGGCCGTAGTCCCCATGGCGCCCTGCGGGCGTTACGCGGGATCATCGTCACGAAGAAGGTTGGTCACTTGTTCGAGACGGACATCCGCGGCTATTTCAACCACATTCAGCATGATTGGTTGCAGGCGATGGTTGCTCATCGGATTGCAGACCCGCTTATCCTGCGCCTCATCGGCAAATGGCTGAACGCGGGGTTCATGATGGGAGGAGTTGTCACGCGAACGGAAGAAGGGTCACCGCAAGGCGGTCCGATCAGTCCGATCTTGTCCAATATCTATCTGCATTTCGTTCTTGATCTTTGGTTTGAGAAGAAGATCAGGCCGGCGTGTCAGGGAGAGGCGTATTTGACGAGATTCGCCGATGACTTCGTGGTGAATTTCCAATACCGGCGCGATGCGGAAGAGTTCCAAAAGAATTTGACGGATCGATTCGGAAAATTCGGATTGGAATTGGCGGAGGAAAAGACGCGGGTAATGCGATTCGGACGCTTTGTCCGAGGAGACCTAGCGAAGACCGGCGATAAGCCGGACACGTTCGACTTCCTGGGTTTTAAGCATGTGTGCGGCACTGATCGAGGAGGCAAGTTTGCCTTGGTGCGGATTCCGTGCATTAAAAGCCGCCGAAAGTTCTTGGCCAAATCCAAGGAGTGGCTCAGGCAGCATAGGCATTGGAAGCGGCAGGATCAGCGAAAGCAACTGACGATGATGCTGCGCGGCTTCTACCAGTATTTCGGATTACACCACTGCAAGCCGAAGCTCGACGAGATCCGGCGGGAAGTACAACTCCAATGGGTCCGTTCGTTGAGACGACGCAGTCAGCGGCACCGGCTTCACTGGTCCTATCTCCAAAGGCAACCCTGGTTCGAACTACCTTACGCGGTGTCGGCACTTCATGCGACGGTATGACGTTCACTCCACGAGGGCAACCTGTGGAGCCCGTTGCGGTAATTCCGCTCGGCGGGTTCTACGAGGGGGGACAGGCACAAGCGGTAACAACCGCAAGGCCTGTCCCTACCCACCATAACGTGCAGCACTCGCTGCTGTTAGAGAAAGTGGCTCGGCGGGTCCATGATGATGCAGTCATGCATTTGCTCAAGATGATTCTGAAAGCAACCGGGAAGAAAGGCGTTCCCCAGGGCGGTGTGATCACTCCCCTTACACAAAAGGTAATTTCGACCGTGAGTTCCGCAAGGCGGTAGATTGTCGCCTTGCGGTGGGGCCTGCTGCGGGACTGAAATGCTATGGCGAATCGTGATGGTATCGTCTCCGATGAGGACGTCTTTTA
>WNGK01016099.1_pt1 | contig 12800 bp, 10 predicted proteins | sample 5400601 | NCBI WGS metagenome assembly WNGK01 (sample SAMN13153376, study PRJNA577476) | soil metagenome | isolation source: 60 cm soil or saprolite under Garry oak tree replicate 1 | place: USA:California | collected 2016-06-15 | reverse complement strand
AGTTGGGAATTGAAGGCCGAGGGAAAACAGGCATCGACTATTTCATACAGTCGAAAGTTTTTCGGCGCAACTCCGCAGACGTCGCAGGCGTTAATCGCCACGAGAACTAGTCATTTGCCCGCGCCGGCGCATCGTCGGTTCTGAAATACGCACCGATTGATTCGAACAGCCGTCGATGGAATTCTTAGTTCCCCAGCGAACCGAATGCTGTCGGCGCAGCTGGTGAAACGTAAAATCGTTAAAGCGTTAAATCGGAAACATTCGACGCATTTGATCGCGCGACGCCGCCGCCAACTTTGGCTCGCAGTTGAGCGGTCGTTCGTATAAGACTAGAGCGCATATTTTCCATGTCGCCTCTGTTAATTAAAATCAGCAAGGATTTTGCAACCCTTTGGACGACGATCGATCCGATCGGGAACGTGGCGTTGTTTGCCGGGTTGACCGCTGCGCTCACCCGGGCAGACCGGCATTGGACGGCGCTGCGCGCTTGCATTTACGCCACCATCATCCTCGTCGTCGCCATGACCGCCGGCCAGGTCATTCTCGACGCGATCGGCATTCACATGCACTCGCTCAAAGTGGCCGGCGGCATCATTCTGTTCCTGTTCGGTGTGCAGATGCTTTTCGGGAAAATGGATGCAAAGACGGACAGATCGCCAGAGGAGGGGCGCGACCTCGCGGTGTTCCCGCTGGCGGTGCCTTCCATCGCCGGACCGGGCGCGATGATGGCGGTGATCGTCTTGACCGATAACGATGTCTATACGGTGCCGGAGCGGCTCGAAACGGGCGTTGTCCTTCTGGTGGTGCTCTTCATCACTTATCTCCTACTGCTTTTCTCGGATGCGATTCTGCGCGTGATCGGTCGAAAGGGTGCGTCCGTCCTGGTGCGTGTAATGGGACTTATCCTTTGCTCGCTGGCAGTGGAAATCGTGCTGACTGCGCTCGGTGTGGTCGGTTGGACACCGGGGGCTCACTGAGGAAGTAAAAAGTAGGAAGTAAAAATTAAGAAGTAACAAGTGATCGGTGATAGGTCGAATCATGCATCATAAGCGGGTTACGATACGCTTGGCCGCCTCATGCTACGCTTGAGCAAAAACGAAGAGTTCGTTTACGCATGACGCGTAGACCAGCACAACGACGTGCGCGCTACCAAGCCGTTTTGATTCGCGAAGTCGTGTGCTACAGTGTCTTACATGAGGGAGACGCTTACGATTAGTTTGCCGAAAGAATTGCGACGGGGGCTCGAAAAGATGGCCAAGGCAGAGGGTGTGACCAGTAGCGAGTATGTCCGTCGTGCTATCAAAGCCGATATCTTCCGGCGCGCGCTTCGTGCCGGGCGGCGCGAACTGGTACCGCAGGCACGCGCGCGAGGTATCTATACAGATGAAGATGTGTTCAAAATCGTCTCGTGAGAGTCGTCTTTGACACGAGCGTTCTCTACGCAGCATTTGCGGCTAAAGGTTTCTGTGAGGAGCTGGTCGATGAAGCGGCCGGCGTGTGCGAGTTCATTTGGTCGGATACGCTCCGAGAGGAATTTGAATCAATTCTGGAGCGTCGGCATAAGATTGGTCCTGCCACGCGGGTTGCTTTGGCCGCATATGTGGATCTTTGTGAATTTGTTGAACCGGCACGGCTTTCTGAACCGATTTGTCGAGACGCGGATGATGATGTGGTCCTAGCGACGGCGCTTGCCGGTAAAGCAGATGTGATCGTGACGGGCGACGAAGACTTGCTCGTGCTTAAAAAACTCCGCGGGATTGAAATTCTATCCCCACGGCAATTCCTGCAATTGCTCGACCGCAGTAGTTGATCGGAGATGGCGGTCACAAAGCGCCGCTGCAGAATTGCGGCTGACCCAGTCGATAAGCTCAGGGCAGGCTCCGCCGCCGCTACAACAAGAAATGGCGCCCGTCAGCAAAGTCAGAAGTAAAAAGTAAGAAGGAAAAGGTATGAAGTAATCCTGCAAAAATCGCGCTCGAACTGAGCTTAGCGCCTCAATATCATCGGGGACTATGGACAAAATAGCGTATCTCTGCTCGCGCACTGTGATGGAAAAGGTCTTCCTAGCGTGCGCGCTTGGTTGCGTCTTCGCGTGTGGCGCAAAAAACCGGGCGGCGGATGACACGACGTCTGCCGACGCGATCAAAACGCCGGCCACGGTCGAACAAGCGGCGAAGGTCTTGGATCTCTCGACGTTCCCGCTCATGGACGGTGCGAAATCCGCTGAGTCGCGTCACATTGCAAATCTTTCCTATGTCGCACCCGGCGATGCGAAGAAGGCCTTGGAATTCCACCGGAAAGCGTTCGGCGCGCAAGGCTGGAAAGAATTGCCGAACAGCTCCGTCTCCGATCAATCGGCCAGCGCGATGTTCGCGCGTGACGGGTTTGTCGTCTCGCTCTCTGTGATTCCGTTCGAAGAGAACGGCGTGTCGGTGAGGCTGCAAAATCTCGGCAACGTGAAACCCGGCAAGCTCCCGGTTCCTCCGGGCGCAAAGGCGGTTTACCAAGGCGACCCCACCGCGATGTATGACACCGATGCGGTTGTGCCTGTGACTGCGGACGCCATTCGGAATCTATTCGTCGCGCAAGGTTGGGTGCCTTATGGCACGGCCGGCGATTCGGACTACTTCAAACAGAACGCAATTCTCGCGACGGCGACTGTCTCGTCCGCACCCGCGCGGGGCGGGAAGACCATGATCCAGTATTCGAATCAGCTAATTTCGTCTGATATTCCCGCGCCGCCGAACGTCGAGGATTTGCGTTACGTTGATGAACCGCCCGAACTTACGTTCGCGACGACGAACCAGGACGCCATCGTCGATTTTTATCGAAAGACGCTGGCAGGCGCGGGTTGGAAATCCACTATGGATAAGATGATCGACGTCGATGAGAAGCCGACCATGATCTTTCGCAATCCCGCGAAGGAAATGCTGACGCTAGCGGTCACCGGCGTGCTTGGCGGCAAGCTTCTCTTCTCGGTTGGTTTTCAAAGCGCGGCGGAAATCGCCGAGCGCGATCGTAGAATAAAAGAGGCGGCGCCCAAGCTTCGCACCGCGGCGGAAGCGAAAGCAGCGAAAGAGGCCGCCGAGTTGCTCGAAAGGAACAAGGTGCCGAAAGTCGCGGTGACTCTGCCCGCGGACGCGAAAGTCGTGAAGCAGACCAAGGACGAGATCAAGTTCACTGTCGGCAAGGGGAAAGCCAAAGCGGCTGTTGAATCTTTACGGACACAATTTCGCGACGCGGGTTGGAAAGAAAATGTCGCCTCAGTCACAGGCATGAGCGGCGTAGTCTCTGTCTCAAAAGAAGGCGGGCCGAGTGCGACGATCACCTACTCAGATACGGGTTTCTTGCCCACTGAGCTCAGCGTGTCGGCGATGCGCGCGGAACTGGAAGCGCCGAGGTAGAGTCAGAAGGAAGAAGGACGAAGGATGAATGCAGCGTCAGCAACGCTCGCGCAACTCTGAGCCGCGGAATCCGCGCGCTTCGATTAGCTCGACCGGGTCGAGCCAGAATTTTGCGTAGCGCCTCCGCTTGCTCCACATGGATGTGACGCGGCTCATGTCCTTTGCGGCTGAAAAAGAAAAAGCGATAGCCTCGGACGCGAAGAGCTTCTGGCATGCCTTGAAAATTCTATCGGTCCGATCTCCGCGATGACAAGGATTTCGGCGGTGGGGAGACCGTCCGTACAGCAGAGGTGTTTCGGCTAGCAGCCGAAACGGACAGGCTGGCAGCCTGTGCTCCCCGGAATCAGGAATCAGGGTTTGGAAGGTTCGGAACTCTCTTTGTACACGAATGGAATGTGCTCGGGCGTGATGATTCGCGCGATGTCTCGGACCATGACGCTCGCAAACGCCCTGCAATTTCAATCGGTCAGCGAGGCGACGATGTTTTCTACGATGCGTTCCGTCAGGGCCGAGATCGTCAGGAAAGGGTTGACTTCAAGTGCGGCAACAAAGCGCACTGAAGAAAAAGTTCGTTTGCGGTGGACGCGCAAACCAGCACGCGAGACGCGTGCGCTCCCCGGAACCGGATCACTGTTTTGTCGGCGGGAGCGGAGACGGGGCCGGGACAACGTGATTGGTGAAAAGTGATTACTGAGAAGTGATCGGCTGGCGCGTTTGATTCAGCCTGCGTAAATTCGCCTTTTGCTTGAGTCGAGCGGGCGCGATACAATTTGGGTGTGACTACGAGTCAGATCATTGAAGAAATCGAGCGGCTCCCGTCGAAAGAAAAAGCCGAGGTGCTGACCGCGTTGCTTCGTTCGCGGACGATGAAGCGTCAGCTATCGCCAGACGAACTCGTGACATTAGCCGATCAGATGGTCGCGACCAAAGACCCTGAAGAGGCAGACCGGCTGGAAAAAGAGATTCTAGCGGGCTTTTACGCCCGCTGAGCGATGCCTCGCATTCGACGCGAAGGCATTCCCGAGCCGCTGATGGCGCACCTCATCAGGCGAGTTCGACAACGCGAGATCTCAACTACGCAACTGGGGCTGCTCGCACGTTGGGTCGCTACAGATCCAGAAATTCCGGAGGGGCAGTGGTTCAAGCGTTTCCCTGAGATGATTGTCTGCGGAGAGGGTGCGCTGGTTAAGACGTTTCTACGGGCCGGACAAATTCCTGCAGGCGAAGAGGTGATGTAATCGCAACAAAACTTCGCAACAGTGAATCCGCTGTGGCAGACAAGCCGCGGGCATTCCCCAGATCAGCGTTCCGGCGGTGAAGACACCGCCGCTACAGAAGAGGCGTTTCGGCTAGCAGCCGAAACGGACAGGCTAACAGCCTGTGCTCCCCGGAATCAGGAATCACGGTTTGGAGGGTTCGGAACTCTCTTTGTACACGAATGGAACGTAGTCGGGCGTCAGGATTCGCGCGATGTCTCGGACCATGACGCTCGCAACGCCCTCAACCGGCTCCTTGGCCTGGTAGTTTATCCACGCAACGATCGTAATACCCGTCTCCGCCGAGTAGTAATCCGCAGTGTTGTAGCCGGGAAGCGCGCCGGTGTAGCCGTACCAACCCGCGCTGCAGGTAATTCCCAGACCAAAGGAAGTGTTGCCCAGGAAAGGGATGCAGTTGATGAGATCGTTGTAGGTCCCGGCTCCGCACGTCTTGCCCGTGGCGTACAGCTCGATCCAATGCCTGATGTCGTTCATATTTGAAATCATCGCGCCGGCCGATCCCATGAACGCGACGGGAATCGTGTTGCTGATGTCTTCCCAGTTATCTTGTTTGTCGAGATGATAGCCGTGCACCCAGGGGCTTTGGTTCCAACAGCCGTTTGCGGATCTGGTTTCTAACGCTGTCTTTCGTGATCGATTCAATGATCATCCCGATGAGCAGGTAGTTGGTGTTGGTATAGTGATAGCCTTCTCCGGGCGGGAAGTATGGTTTCTGCTTCATCGCCCATGCGACGAGCGTCTTCGGGTCGAAGTCCTTCGGCACTTTCATATTCAACTGCGCGAACTGCGGGGTGTCGTAGGCTTCGAACAGGCCGCTGCGCATATTGCAGAGCTCGCGCACGGTGATGCCCTCGGCATTCGGAATGGTAACACCCAGCGAGAAGCGGCTGAGCGAGTCGTCCAGGCCAAGTTTTTTTTCGGCGACCAACTGGAGAAGGACGCTAATGACGAATGTCTTCGTATTGCTGCCGATGCGGAAGTGATCAGCTGGAGTGAGAGGCACTTTGTTTGCAAGATCGGCGTAGCCGAAGGCACGGATAAAGCTGCCTCCTTTGTTATCCCATACGCCAATCAAAGTGGCTGGAACGGGCGTGTGACCACCGAAGCGCTTGCGGTCGTTTTCGACGGCTGCGACGATCGCGGATTGAACGGACGTATCCGCCACTGAGGGCAACGCCTTGGGAGATTCCGGCATTGGCGATGTTTTCGCCGAAGGCTGAAGCGGAGGCGCATCGTCCGGCGCCATGTACGCACCGATCGATCGGAACAATGTGTCACTGGAATTCGCGTAGTTCCCCTGTGAGTCGAACGCTTCCGGCGCAAAGATCACCGCTACTGCGATAGCAATTTTCTTCGAGGGAAGGTACGCTTCAATCGCACCCAAGCCGCCGAGGAGGGGGTTCTGCAGGATCCACGATCCCGAGCGCACGATCCCCAGGCCGTAGTTGTATACGTTCGTTTGCGGGCCGCACGAGGGCGCGCAGTTATCCTGCTTCTTACCGAAGCCGAGCAGGTGCGGGCCAGTCATGGCTTCGTAGCTGGAATTTGATATGAGTGCGCCGGTGCCAACTTTGACCGCCGTCGTGATCATATCGTCGATGGTCGTCGTCTCGTTCGCTCCGATTGGCGTCCCCCATTGCGGGTTCCAGAACGTTGATTCCTCGGTGAACGCAACGTCCGAAGGGATCTTGAGCGCGGTCCGGCGTTCGGAGTCGAACGCGTGCAGGATTGGACTTGGGATCTCGGAAGTTTGCGACGCGTTGGTGTTCTTCAGGCCCATCGGGCCGAGCACCTTTTCGCGCAGGAGCGCGTCGAGCGGTTTCCCGCCAATTTTGGAAAGAATCTCGCCAAGGATCATGAAATTGGTGTGCGCGTAGCTCCAGTTGGTTCCCGGTTCGAATTGGATGGGACGCGAGAACGCAATCTTGAGTCGCTCTTCGAACGTGAAGATGTGGAACGGATCTGCGTTGAACGCCGCGAGGAACTTCGGATCGGTCTCGTAGTCCGGGTAACCCGAGGTCTGGTTCGCTAACATTTTTAAGGTGACCTTGTTTACCTCTGGCAGGTCGGGCATCCAGCGCTCGATCGTGTCGTCGAGCCTGACCTTGTGCTCGTCCACGAACTTCATGAGTAGCGTGCCGAGGTACGCAAACGCGACGGCGCCGTTGCGGAAGTGCATCGCCGTGGTCGCCGGCACGCCGGTCATCGATTCGCCGAACGCCTGGCGAACCACGACCTTGTCGCCCTGCGTGACCTTGACGATGACCGCCCGGAGGTGATCGGTCTTCATTGCTTTCTGAACGATTGTTGCGATGGCCGACGCCTGATCCGACTGCGGTGTTTGCGCTGTCGCCGAGAGCGCGAACAAAGTCAGAAGCAAAAAGGATGAAGTAAGAAGCCGAGAAATTTTCATCAGAAACCTAGAAGGATGGATTACAAATCAGAAGTAAGCAGCACCAAATTACGTTTCGGCTAGCAGCCGAAACCAACAGGCTGGCAGCCTGTGCTCCCCAGAACAGAGCGTCGCCGGTCAGAGACCGCTGCTACAGAGAAGCGACGTGACAGCGCCTCGCTTCAACAGCGACGCGAGACGCGTGGGTTCTTATCCCATCAACGGTCTTCGGCTCTAACGCAGGCGTGCGGCCCTCAGTGTTCGTTTGGTTTTTTCTTGCCTTGCTGCTTCTGTCCCTGCGGTTGGGGGCGGTTCCCGCCGCCCATCTGCGGACGAGGGCCTCCCATTTGCTGACGATGCTGCATCATTTGCTGCTGATGTTGCCCGCCCATCTGCTGTTGATGATGCTGCGCGCCCATTTGCTGCTGTTGATGCATCTGCTGATTCATCGCATGCGGCCCGTGACCGGCACCCTGGTGTTCCATTGATTTGTTGTGCGCTTTGGCCTGGTTTCCTCCAAGGTTTTCTCCGTTTCCCTGATTTTGGCCGGCGTGCTTGTTTCCCTGATTTTCGCCCGCGTGCTTGTTCTCGTGTTCTCCAGGTTTGCCCGCTCCTGCACCCTCGCCGTGATGTTCGGCCATGTTGCCAGCGTTATGTTCAGCATTTCCCGCTCCCTGACCCTGATGCTCCCCGACATTCCCGGTTTTATTTTCACCTTTTCCAGCTCCAGCTCCCGCTCCCGCCCCAGCTCCGGCTCCCCCTGCGGCTCCGGCACCCTCTGCGCCTTTGCCGTGAGTCTGATTAAACGATTTGACCGCATCGTTGCTGGGGTGACCCTTGTTGTTCTTCGCTTGAAGATTGGGATCCTGCTTTGCTGCGTTCTGTCGCTCGAGCTGCTGAGAAGTTGGCCCCATTTTCCTAGCGTTGGCCGCAGCAGCTTTTTGTTGGGCAGTCTCGTGCGCTTTGACTCCGTTGGGGCCATTGAAACTGGCACGGTTCTGAGTCACTTGCTTATTTACATTACGATTGACGTACGTGTTGTGAATGACGGTCCTGTTTACGTTCGACACATAGGTGTTGTAACTGAAATGGTTTCCAACCCAGCGGCCGCCCCAGTAACCGTTGCCGGTGTAGCCATAGCCGTAGTTAATTCCACCGTAATAACCGACACTCGGCCCCCAGTAACCCGTATTGAACACATAAGCGCCGTTGTTCCAGCCCCACCACGACGGTGTCCAAAGCAGTCCTACTGTTGGTGGCGCGACCCAGGCGCCTGGCACCCAATAATAATCGGCGTCATAGCCCCAGTAGCCGGGAGTCCAAATATGGCCTTCGGCCGGACAAGGCGGTTGCTCCACGACCGGCAGAACCGGCGGAGCAAAATTGACCGATATGTCTACCTGGGCGAACGACGAAGCCAAAGGTAGTGTTACGAACAGCAATCCAGCTAAAACTAAGGAACGCAATTTCATCATGGTCAGTTAATATCTGATGGAAATAAAATAAGCAATCACGTTTTGAATTCCCCGGCTCATAAAAATAAAACCAGAGATTCCTCGACTTCGCTCGGAATGACAAAGGGGTGAAGGTGGCGGGCAACAGGATTTCGGCCGACGCAGCCGCCGCTACAACGATGCGGATCTTAGCGTTTGTATCCAAAAAAGCCGCGGCGGCGGATTATCTCGGCAACTTCCGGTGGAACCATTTCTTCCCAACTTTCGTCTCCACTGCCGATACGTTTGAGCACGTCGCGTGAAAAGATGGGCAGATATTTCGGATTATAATTATCGAGCTGCACGAAACTGCCGCGACGACAAAGATAATCGTAGAGCAGTTGCAGATCGGATTTCAGGTTCACAGTCCGGGTGGTCTGTAATTCGTCGGTGGGACTTCGCTGGAGGGGATAAACGTAAATTTTTAAATCGTTCTTAAGAAGGCGGCCGAAGTTCTCAAGAATGCCGCCGGGCAGTTGCGTGTAATATTTTTCGTCGAACAACTCGTAAATACTTGGCACACCCAGAACGATGGCGATGCGTTCGTGTGTGCGCCACGAGAGATAGGCCGCGAGCCGGTAATATTCGAAATAATCGGAGATGAGCACGGTCATGCCGCAAGCGGCGAGGACATCCGCGCGCGCGAGGAAATCGCGGCGGTCGACCTCGGTGCCGCCAGCCAGCAGATTGCGCATGGTCAACTCAATGAGAGAAAGGATTGGCTTGTCCGCGACCGCAGGATCTTCCTTAAACTTTGCCAGCGCGCACTCCAACATATCGACGTTAACGTGCGTGACCGGCCGGAAACTGCCGCGTTCGACCAGCACGGCCTTGTTATGCAACTCATCGGACGGCTGTAGCACTTCGCGGTTTGGGCCGAACATGGCGGCGCCGCTTAGTCCGAGCTGCACGAGCTTCAGCGCCATAACGCGGTTGTCCACGTTACGAAATTCGATTCCGCTAAACTCCAACATGTCGATCTCGATGCGGCGGGTGGTGAGGTTGTCGAGCAGCGATTCGACGAGCTCCTCCGCCACATGGCTGAGGAAAAATGCGCCGTAGCAAAGGTTAACCCCCACGACGCCGAGCGCCTCCTGTTGCGCCGAGGCTTCCTCGTCCAGCATGCGCACATGCATGACGATCTGGCTGGGTTGATCGTTGAAGCGGCTCTGAAATTTGATGCCCATCCAGCCGTGACACTCCGGAGTGCTGCGATAGCTGCGCGCCACCACAGTGTCGGCGAAAGCGAAGAACGACGTGCTTTCGCCGCGCTCGGCGGCGAGACGTTCCACATCGAGGTCGAATTCGCGGTCGAGCATAGCCTGCAGCCGGCCGCGCGAAACGTACCGGTCCGCATGCCCGTAGATGGCGTCACTCACCTTCATATCGTAAGCCGACATGCTCTTGGCGACCGTGCCCGCGGCGCCACCGACACGGAAAAACCAGCGCACCACTTCCTGTCCCGCGCCGATCTCTGCAAACGTGCCGTACCAGCGCCGATCGAGATTAATCTTGAGCGCCTTGGAATGGGTATCGATCGGTTCCTCTTTCACGGGCGCCAGAATAGAAGATCTATTAAACTCCGTCGCGCCTGAAACGCGAGAGGTTCTATGTCACAGCGATGTTATGTCTTTAGTGGGTAGAGTTTCGTTGCTGGACGATTTTTCGGTCCATTCACCGATCTGAGCTTTCATCTGCTCGTTCGTGAACAGACAGAGTCCGCGAGAATAAGAGCAAAGCTGGCTACAATCGCCCCGTCCATCGACGATCGTGGCGCGCTCCGTGAAGAACCGCGTGGATGTAGAGCGTTTCGCCGACGGCCGAGAAGAAGATCCGGTAAGGAAAACGACTTGTAAGCACGCGTCGAACGTTCCCCGTCGCGATGAACAATGCGAAATAGTTCCGGATTCTCCTGGGCGCGACGCGTTGCTCTCAAAATCTCGTCGATTAGCTGTTCGCCGAGTCCCGGAACCTGTGCTTCGTACCAACTTACAGCTTCAACGACATCTTCCACCGCCTGTGGGCGGAAGATAACAGTCATCGCGAACTCAAGCGCCGCGAAACGTCGTCTTTGAGTTGTTCTGCGGGGATTCCTGAATTTGGGCTGCGATGAAAATCTGCGAGTCGTTCATCGAGGATCGCCTTTTCCCTCAGAAGTGAGATCGTGGTCTTCGATTTCAATCGCGCGACGCACCAGTTCTTGTCGTTCGGCGAACGACAGCTTTGGAATCTGAGCGAGGATCTCAGTCAGGCTCATCGTAAAATCGACGTCATTTCATGCGATCGAACGTTTTCTGAAGCAGCTCCAGATCTGACGCGTTACCTGTCTTTTCCCTGGTCGTCTCGATCCATTTCTTCTCCAGCGCGTTTTTGGTCGGGCGATCGGTTTCGTAAAACACGCCGAAAACTCCCGGGAACGGGAGCGTGGCGAGCTTGTAGGCCGCGAGCTCGTCGGTGACATCGTGCCGGAGCTCGTCCTCGGGTGTGTTGTCCCATTTTCTTTCCTGGATCAACTCGAAGCTGCCGCCTTTCTTCGGATTGGCGGGATCAAAAACGTCCGGGAAAAATTCGACGCATTCGGACAAACATTCGATGACGCTGAAGCCCTGGTGATCCATGGCGCGCTCGATCATCTGGATCATGTGAGGCACCTGCGCCGCGTGCGTGCGCGCGATGAACGTTGCGCCAGCCGAGATTAATTTTTTCATCGGGTTGACCGGCTGATCGATCGCGCCGGTGGGATCGGTTTTGCTCTTGAATCCGATGGGCGACGTAGGCGAGGTCTGTTTCTTGGTCAGGCCATAGACGAAGTTGTCCATGATGAAATAGGTCATGTTGATGTTCTTGCGCGCGCCGTGATCGAGATGGTTGCCGCCGATGGAGAACCCGTCGCCGTCGCCACCGAAAAGGAAAACGTGAAGATCGGGCCGGGCAAGGCTAATGCCGCTGGCAAGCGGGACGGCGCGGCCGTGAATGTAATGCGCGCCGTGGCCGTTGACGAAATACGGAAAGCGCGATGAACAACCGATCCCCGCGAGGGTGACGATCTTTTCGTGGTCGAGGTTCCGTTTCTCGAGAACTTTGTAGAACGAGGCGAGGACCGCGAAATCGCCGCAGCCCGGACACCATGTCGGGAGATCAGCGGTGATCGCCTTCTTCGTTAGTTTTTCTCTTGGTGATTCTGCTACAGCAGTGGCGCCTTCGCCATTTGGTGTTGTTGCTTCGCTCATAAAATCAATTCGGCGTCTGACACAGACGCCCTACAATAAAATCAAACATCCTATCCTACTCCCTGCGGCACGACCTCTCTCAATGATTTCACATTCTCGGCGCCGGTGTCCTGATGAACAGTTGCCACGCCGTCGCGTGGAATTGTCCTGGCGAACGGGCGGCCCTTGAATACGCCGTCCAAAATTTCTTTCACCCGGAAGGTAAGCCCGTCGGTTTTGGTGACGCTCTCGATTTTGGGTTCGCAGTAGCGAGCGCGCAAAATTGTAGCGAGCTGGCCGAAACCATAAAGTCCCTGGTCGTTCATCTCGACGGTGACGATGCGCTTGAATTTCGGCCAGATTTTTTCAAGCCCATTCGGCAACGGATGGATGTGGCGCAGATGGAGCGCGCCGATTTTTTCGCCCTGATCTCGTGCCATCTTGACCGCGTCGTGAATCGGGCCATAGGTCGATCCCCACCCGACGAGCAACGTGTCGCCTTCCTGATCGCCGTAAACTTCCGGCAGGGGAATTTCTTCGGCGAGTTTGCGCAATTTGTTGCGACGCTTCGCGGTCATCGCCATGTGGAGCTTCGGGCTGCCTGTGGGATGACCCATCTCATCGTGCTCGAGCCCGGCGAGGAGCGGGTATTTTCCGTCGAGAATGCGCGTGCCGGGCGGGGCGTGCTGCGTGATTTGATCGATCGGATATGGCTTATGAGTCTGCCGCGGCGTCAGGTCGGGTTTTGGATTCTGCATCAGCTTCGGCAGATCCGGTTCGTCGAATGCTTCGATGCGCGTGGCCAGCGACGTGTCGCTCAAAATGAAAACGGGGGTGCTGTATTTGCGCGCGATCCGAGCCGCTTCGATCGCGATGTAAAAACAGTCTTCCGCGCTTGCCGCCGCGAGCACGACGCGCGGGCTGTCCCCGTGACTGCCGAAGATTGCTTGTTGCAAATCGCTCTGCTCGACGTTGGTCGGCAAGCCGGTGCTCGGGCCGCCCCGTTGAATATTGCAAATGATGAT
>WNGK01015056.1_pt1 | contig 12800 bp, 9 predicted proteins | sample 5400601 | NCBI WGS metagenome assembly WNGK01 (sample SAMN13153376, study PRJNA577476) | soil metagenome | isolation source: 60 cm soil or saprolite under Garry oak tree replicate 1 | place: USA:California | collected 2016-06-15 | reverse complement strand
CGGTTGCGGGCGACACGCCCTTCACTTGGACCAAGCAGGTTGCCTCCAGCTACGGTGGTACCCGCAATGGGATGGTGATCCACTGGCCCAAAGGCATCGCGGCGAAGGGCGAGATGCGGTCTCAGTGGCACCACGTGATCGACATCGCACCGACGATCCTCGAAGCGACAGGTCTGCCCGAGCCGAAGAGTGTGAACGGAACGCCCCAAATCCCGATCGAAGGCGTGAGCCTGGCCTACACGTTTGCCAACTCCATGGCTCCGAGCAGGCACAACACGCAGTACTTCGAGATCTTTGGCAACCGTGCCATCTACAACGATGGTTGGCTGGCGGGCACCGTTCACCGGGCAGCGTGGGAGTTTAGGCCTCGCGCAACGCTGGAGGACGACAAATGGGAACTGTACGACACACGGTCGGATTTCAGCTTGGCTAACGACCAAGCTGCGAAGAACCCCGACAAGCTGAAGGAGTTACAGGACCTCTTTTTGAAGGAAGCGGTCAAATATTCTGTGCTGCCTCTCGATGACCGAACCTTGGAGCGGTTGAACGCCGCCATGGTGGGAAGGCCTGACCTCATGGCTGGCCGCACCTCGCTGACGGTTCACGAGGGAATGATCGGAATGTCGGAGAATGTCTTCATCAACGTGAAGAACCGATCATACATAATTACCGCCGAAGTGGATATCCCGAAGGAGGGCGCTGACGGCGTGATCGTAACCCAAGCCGGACGGTTCGGCGGCTGGAGCCTGTACGTGAAGGACGAAAAGCCGACATACACCTACAACTGGCTCGGTCTGGAGCAATATTCGGTGGCGGCTAAGGAAGCGCTACCACCCGGGAAGGCGACCATCCGCTTCGAGTTTGTGTATGATGGTGGCGGTGTTGGCAAGGGCGGCACGGCTATGCTCCTCGTCAATGGAAAGAGTGTCGCCACGGGTCGGATCGAACGCACCCAATGCTGTGCTTTCTCGGCGGACGAAGGTGCTGACGTCGGTGCGGATGAGGGCACGTCCGTCACCGAGGCCTACAAGGTGCCATTCAAGTTCACCGGTAAAATTGCCGGTGTGACGATCGAATTGAAGGAAATGAAAAAGACCGATCTCGACGATGCGATGCAAGCCAGCAAAGCAGCAGCGTTGAAAAAGGGACTGTCCGACTAACGCCCTCTTCTCAGGTTCGCTGGACGAGCAAAAGCCTTATATGGGTACCGACGTGGTGCCCGTATAATCTTGATCCGAGCGTATTGCGCCAATAGCTCATGCTTCCACTGCATGCGATCTGCGATTCACTCACTGGCAGAATTTATAAGTACCCACGTTAGTGAGGCAGGAAAGATGCTATAAGCGGATTCTACTGTTGCGCGGCGCAACGAGCGAGCAGCTAAACACCAAGACATGATGGTCACTTTGCATTTGGTTTCACGACTTGAGGCCGAAGTTCTTGTATGACGCGGGCGAGTCCTTGGTCATCGGGAGAAATCCCTGCCAATCGCTCGGCGTACGCAAGCGCACCGCTCACATCTCCGCTCGCCCGGCTGAAATTGATCAGCGCCTGCAGCGTGTCGCGGTCCTCCGGGTGTTTCGCTAGGTTGTTCTTGAGCGCCGTCATCGCGTCGGGTATGTGCCCCCCTGAATATAAGGCGACCGCGTAAACATAGGCATATCGTGCTCGATCGGGTTCAAGCTCAGCCGCGCGACCAAGCTCCATGAGCGCTGCGCCGGGCTGCTTCAGCCTGGTGAGAGTAAGGCCGAGCGCATGGTGGAGCCCTGCATCTTGTGGTGATGTCGAGATCGCGGCGCGCAATACCTTCTCTCCTTCGACATCTCGGCCGAGCTGGCGATAAAGATCGGCAAGGTTGATCGCTGCCGGCCCATCTCCAGGCGACCGGTTACGACGGAGACATCTCGCTCGAAATTTTCAACGATCAGTTCCGAGCCGGGTCGCCGCGCTCTGTGGCCGTAGATGGGCAACGATCACTGGTCTATCTGATGGATCGATTGCGCACCAAAACCGAAAGGGCCGTGCAGGGGTTCCCGCCGCTTCCGCCACGGTCGAACTGTCTCGGCGTCGAGTTTATCGAGTTCGCCGTCGACGACCGCACTCGAGACGATCTCGGAGCATTTTTCGTGGGTCTCGGGTTTGCGCAGACCGGGGAGCACAAGTCCAAGGCGGTGAGCCGCTGGACACAGGGCGCCATCAATCTGGTCATCAATAGCGAGAAAGAAGGGTTCGCGCATTCGCACTACGTGACTCATGGGCCCTCGGTTTGTGCGATTGCGTTGAGGGTCGAGAACGCGTCCGCGACTCTGGACCGCGCCCAAAAACTCCACGATACGCCGTTCCGCGGCAGGATCGGGCCCGGGGAACTCGAAATCCCGGCCGTTAGTGGGATGGGAGGAAGCCTGCTTTATTTCACAGATCCCGCGACCGAGCTGAAAGATATCTCGCGGCAGCGGCGTCGGATGCAGGTCTAACACGCGTCGATCACATTTCGCAATCGATGCATTACGAGGAAATGTTATCGTGGCTGCTGTTCTACATCTCGCTTTTTGAGTTACGAAAAACCCCACAAGTCGACATTACCGATCCCGGAGGAATCATACGCAGCCAAGTCGTTGAAGCTCGGGATGGCTCATTGCGGCTCGCGCTGAATGGGTCCCAAAGCCAGCGAACTCAGTCCTCGCGCTTCCTCATGGAGTACTTCGGATCCGGGGTTCAGCACATTGCGTTCGCCACGGCCGACATCTACGCGACTGCCGCAACCCTCCGAGCGAAGGGTATCGAAAGCCTTCCAATTCCGGAGACCTACTACGATGATGTCGGGGCGAGGTGGGGAGTGGATCCGTCGGACGTCCAGAGGATGAAAAACGAGAATCTGTTGTACGATAAAGACGAAAGTGGCGAGTACCTGCAGCTATACACCAGAAGCTTCAAGGATCTGTTCTTTGTGGAGATCGTCGAACGACGTAGCTACCAAGGCTTCGGCGCGGTGAACGCTCCTACTCGGCTTGCAGCCCAGTCGCGGCTTGGCAAAACAGAATGTCGTTGATGTCGACTTCAGACCGGCAGCCCGTTCTGCTTTCGGAGGCTCTTGTCGAATGCGGATGCGGGGACGAAACGGCGCAGGAAACTGACCTGGCGCGCCATTTTTCCCGCCGCATAGCGCCTCCTCGGAACGGATTCGGTCGCTGCTTTCAAGACCGTCTTGGCCACAACTTCGGGAGCATCGCCTGTTTCCATCGCTTTCCGCAGGATCACATTCATGCCAGCGCGCGCAGAGTCATAGATACCAAGCAACTGATCGGGCTTGGCGAGATTTTCTTCAAATGACGTTCGGGCATAGGCGGGCTCAACCAACACAACGCGAATTCCGAACGGGCGCAGCTCGTGGTCAAGCGATTCGGAATAGCCTTCAACGGCATGTTTGGTCGACGAATAAAGCGCGGAGTAGGGAGCTGGGATGAAACCCAGCACCGAACTCAAATTAACGATTCTGCCCTTCCCTTGCCGTCGCATTGTCGGCAACACCGCGTTGGTCACGCGGAGAACGCCGAAGACGTTCACGTCGAACAGTGCCTGAGCCTGGGCGGTCGAGGACTCCTCCGCGCCACCGAGCAGGCCAATGCCGGCATTGTTAACAAGCAGGTCGATGCGCCCGGCCTCGGCCAGCACGTCATCGACCAGTTTTGCCACGGACGCGTCATCGGTCACGTCGCAGGTCCGCATGGTAACGCCGTCGGATCGTTCAGCGGCCGGGCGGCGGCTGGTCCCGAACACGCGAAAGCCCGCGTTCTGCAGGGCTTTGGCCGTTGCGTGCCCGATGCCGGTGGATGCCCCGGTCACCAGGGCGACGCCAAGATTAGTCTTGTTCATGGAAGTCGCTCCTTTCTTTGTGCTGGATTGTATTTCGAAATATCGCGTCCGCTCGTCAGCCGCAGGCCCCGATGGATTGAGAAAAGCAGGAACCGCCCCGCCGATCTTAGCCGGCAGATCTCCCACCACATCGTCCGGAAGCCTCCGGATGCCCGAGCGGCCAGCCAGGAGACGCGACCAGGACGTTTCGACACCTGCGGCAAGTGGCGTGACCGCTCCCAGACCTGTGACAACAATCCGTCGCATCTACCCTCCTGTCGATTCCGGTACGCCGCCAGAGCCGCCCAGCCCCGCTTGGGACTGGCGCAGCGCGACAGGAAGAAAGGCCAGAAGGGCAAGCGCCGAACCCGCCGTCAGGATGACGGCAAGGGAAGCAAACGGCTGAAGAGGCAGAAGGCTTGCAAGCGACGCGCCGATGGCTGCACAGCCCATCTGGAGGAAGCCGAGCAGTGCGGATGCCAGCCCGGCCTGCCTTCCAAAGGGATGAAGCGCAATCGCGGTGCCGAGCGGATTGATCAATCCCATGCCGAGCAGATACAGCCCGATGGCCATGGTGAAGGGCATGAAGGCCGGTGCTGCGGCGAACGCGAACAGAAAGAGGCTGCCAGCGAGCGCGATGAAGAGGCCGATCATGCCGACGGTACGCTGGCCCCAGTGATGAGCCAGGCGCGGCGCGAGAAAACCAGCCGCGAAGACGATCAGAACCGTAGTCGCGAAGGACAATCCGAGTTGGAAGGCTGTAAGGCCCAGTTCGCTCATCAGGATGGCGGGCGCCGCAGCGAAGAAGGTGTAAAGCCCACCGATGACAAGGCTCACTGAAACGGCGGGAAGGAGAAAGCGCGGATCGGCGGCTAGGCGCCCATAGGCGGATGCCACGGCCGAAGCCGCCAGGGACGCCCTGCGGTCGGCCGGATGAGTTTCGCCGGCGCGCGTTGAATAATGCAGCGCGAGCACCGCGCCGAACGCCGCAACGACGAGGAAGGTGATCCGCCAACCGAACAGGCTGTCAAGCGCACTTCCGAGCAGAGGCGAAAAGCCCGGCGCAGCCGCCATCGCAATCATGGTCAGCGCCAGAGCCCGCGCGAGCTCCTCGCCGTCGAACAGGTCACGTGCGATGGCGCGCGACAGGACCGAGGCAGCGCAAGCCCCAAGCGCCTGGATGACTCGGCCGAGGACCAGGAAGGACAAGGTGTCGGCGAAGGCACAAAGGACACTGCCGGCGACGAAGACTACAAGCCCCCCCAGCACCAGCCATTTGCGGCCGAAGCGGTCGGAAAGCGGTCCGACCAGAAGCTGCCCGACCGCGAAGGCAACGAAGAAGCTGCTCAACGTCAGGCCGAGTTCCTGGGAAGAAACGCCGAGGCCGGCGCCAATCCGCGGAAAGGCAGGAAGGATGATGTTGGTGGCAAGTGCGCCGAGCGCAGCCAGCCCAGCGAGCAGGAACAGGATTCCCCCTGTCAGACGGTGCTTGGAAGGCGCGGACATCACGGCTTCCTGCGCACGATCAGGCACGTCGACGTGCCATGGGCGTGGAGCCTGCCTTGCGGGTCCTCGATCCTGCCCTCCAGCGTGATGACGGTCCGGCCGCGCGAAACGACATGGCCGATGAGGTGCATTACGCCGGAATCCATGGATATCGGGCGGACAAATTTGGCGGCGGTTTCGTGTGACGGACAGGTTTCGCCAAGCGAAAGAGTAGTCTGGGCGGCAAGCGCGATGGCGGTGTCGAGCATCGTCATGATCCAGCCGCCGTGGACGGTATTCGTCAGATTGCAAAAACGCGGCTCGGGGGTGGCCAGGAGCCCGACCTTGCCTTCCTCCGGGGGGAGCAAGGTGAAGGGGAACGTTTCCGCCATCGATGGGCGACGGATGCTCCCGTCTGCCAGCTTCGCAACGAGCTCAAGCCCGGCGCATCCCGCCAACTCGGAGATAGGAGCAGTTCCGTTGCGCACCTCGGTTGGAGAATCCGTCCTCATTGGAGCGGTCCTTGTTGGGAATCGCCGGCAGACAACCCCATCAGCACGCCCTTGGCGGCCGCTTGCAGGAACTGCTTTGATAGCCGCTCGTCGTTGACCGCCCGCGAGAGGACGACCGCACCGACCATCGTCGAGAGAATGGCCATGGCCTTGCCATTGGGCTCCTCGCCGTCCGCCTCGCCAACCCAACAGCCGAGCATCTCGAGGTATTCTCTGATCCCGGCTTCGAATGACGCCTTCACGTCGACGCCCTGCCGGGCAGCATCTGAGCCGAGCGCAACGATCGGGCAGCCGTCCATCCTTTCTGCGCGATGCTCCATGCTGAGGTAGAACGCGATCACCGCGCCAAGCGGGTCCTGCGGATTGGCTGCGGCTGCGGCTGACCATCGGCGGGAGGCGCTCTCCAGCGCCCGCCTGGACGCCCGCGCCGCCAAGTCGTCTTTTGACGCGAACTGCTTGTAAAACGCACCTTGGGTCAGCCCGGCACCCTTCATCAGATCCTTAAGGCCGATGCCGTCGAAACCGTGCTCCCGAAAAAGGCGACTTGCCGCATTGATCACGGTTTGGCGGTTTTCCGCGGCCTGAATGCGACTCACGCGCATCGTCAACCTCCATTTAGCTTGCGTTCGAAATCTATATATGCCATATAGAGTTCGAACGCAAGCTATTTCAGGAGGCAATGGCCATGAAAAAGAGACCCGCTGTTGTGCTGGGGGGCCTCCTGATCGCGGTGTCAGGGTTGGCCGCATTCGTCCCGGTTTCCCTTCGCACGCAGGCAGCCTCTGCCGTGAGCGACCCGAGGCAGGAAGCTCCGATCGTAAGAGTGGCGACGGCAGCGCGGGTGATGGGATCCGAACGCGGCTTCACGGGCATCATAGGGGCGAGGGTGCAGACCAATCTCGGCTTTCGCGTCGCCGGCAAGATCGTGGAACGGCTTGTGAATGTCGGTCAGCAGGTCAAAGCCGGTCAGCCGCTGATGCGGATCGACGAGACGGACCTTCGTCTTGCGCTCACGGCGAAGCGCAACGCCGTCGTCGCGGCACGCGCATCTGTCGTTCAGTTGGAGGCGGACGAGCGGCGATACGCCAAGTTGATGAGCGACGGATGGGTCTCCCGACAGCGCTATGAGCAGGCGAAAGCCGCGTCGGATACAGCCGAGGCGCAGCTCGCCGCCGCCGAAGCCGAAGCGCGGGTGGCCGAGAACGAGGCGACCTATTCCGTCCTGGTGGCGGACGCAGATGGAACGGTGGTCGAAACGCTTGGCGAGCCGGGACAGGTCGTCTCCGCCGGCCAGACCGTGGTTCGGCTTGCCCAGGCCGGCCCCCGCGAAGCAGTGGTCGCGCTTCCCGAAACGATCCGGCCGACAATCGGCTCGATGGCCGAGGCCAGCGTGTATGGAAGCGATGGGCGGCGCTATACGGCACATCTACGGCAGTTATCGGACTCCGCCGATGCTCAGACCCGTACCTATGAGGCCCGTTATGTGCTCGACGGTGACGCCGCGGCAGCACCGCTTGGCGCGACGGTGACCGTTCGGCTGGCAAGCCAGGCGAGTCAGCCGGAAATCCAGGTGCCGCTGGGAGCCGTGCTCGATGACGGCCGGAAGACCGGCGTTTGGGTCCTGGACAGCGCCACCTCGACCGTACGCTTTCGGCCAGTCAAGCTTGTTCGAGTGAGCGGTGAAACCGCCGTGATCTCCGGACTGAGCTTTGGTGATCCGATTGTTTCGCTCGGCGCTCATCTCCTGCAGGAGGGCGCTCGCGTCAGGGCTGCGTCTGAAAGCAGGAGCGACTGATGAGCCTCAATCTTTCCGCGATCGCCGTTCGCGAACGGGCCGTCACCCTGTTCTTCATCCTCCTGTTGGCGGCCGCCGGAGCCTACGCCTTCATCATGCTCGGACGGGCGGAGGACCCCTCCTTCACCATCAAGACCCTGACGGTAACGACGGCATGGCCCGGCGCGACAGCGCGCGAGATGCAGGACCTCGTCGCCGAACCGTTGGAAAAGCGGCTTCAGGAGCTGACCTGGTACGACCGCGTGGAGACGACGACACGGCCAGGCTATGCGTATATGACGGTTACGCTGAAGGACAGCACGCCGCCATCTGTCGTGCAGGAGGAGTTCTACCAGGCCCGTAAGAAGCTCGGGGATGAAGCCCGCAACCTGCCGTCGGGCGTACTCGGCCCCTTCGTCAACGACGAATATTCGGACGTGAGCTTCGCCCTTTATGCGCTCAAGGCCAGGGGCATGCCGATGCGAGAGATGGCCAGGCAGGCGGAGGTGATCCGCCAGGACCTCCTGCACGTGCCCGGCGTCAAGAAGATCAACATCCTCGGTGAACGTCCCGAACAGATATTCGTCGAGTTCTCCTACGCCAAGCTGGCAACCCTCGGCGTGTCGGCACAGGGTATCGTTGCCGCCTTGCAGCGGCAGAACACCGTCACACCGGCAGGCTCGATCGACACCCGGGGACCGCGGGTCTTCATCCGGGTCGACGGCGCTTACGATGGCGTCCAGGCGATCGCCGAGACGCCAATCGTCGCTGCGGGGCGGACGCTGAAGCTGTCCGACATCGCCGAGGTCCGCCGCGGCTATGAGGATCCTCCCACCTACGTCATCCGACACCAGGGTGAGCCCACCATAGTGCTCGCGGCAGTTATGCAGGAGGGCTGGGATGGTCTCGCGCTCGGCAAGGCGCTGAAGGACAGGGCTGCGGCTATCGCAAAGGCACTGCCACTCGGGATGTCGCTCGACAAAGTGACCGATCAGGCCGTCAACATCACCTCGGCGGTTGGCGAATTCATGATGAAGTTCGCGATGGCGCTCGGCGTAGTGCTGCTGGTGAGCCTGCTCAGCCTCGGCTGGCGCGTCGGCATCGTCGTGGCGGCTGCCGTCCCTCTGACGCTTGCCGTCGTGTTCCTCATCATGCTGGAGACCGGCCGGTTCTTCGACCGCATCACGCTCGGCGCCCTCATCCTGGCGCTTGGTCTTCTCGTGGACGACGCCATCATCGCCATCGAGGTGATGGTGGTGAAGATGGAAGAGGGCATGGACCGCATCAAGGCGGCGGCCTATGCGTGGAGCCACACTGCGGCGCCGATGCTGTCAGGGACACTCGTCACGATCGCCGGATTTCTGCCGGTGGGCTTCGCTCGCTCGACGGCCGGCGAATACGCCGGCAACATTTTCTGGGTCGTGGGGTTCGCCCTCATCGTCTCCTGGATCGTCGCGGTGCTCTTCACGCCCTATCTTGGCGTCAAGATGCTGCCCGCGATCAAGCCGATCGAGGGTGGTCACCACGCGATCTACGACACACCGAACTATCGGCATCTGCGACGGCTCATCACCTTCGCCGTGCGCCACAAGTTCTTAACCTGCGGTATCGTTGGCATCGCTTTCGCGCTTTCCGGCGTCGGCATGGGCGCGCTCAAACAGCAGTTCTTCCCGACATCCGACCGCCCCGAAGTGCTGGTGGAGGTTCGTCTGCCGGAAGGCACCAGCATTGAGACGACGAGCGCCACGGTCGAGAAGCTCGAACGCTGGCTGGACCACCAGCCCGAGGCCAAGATCGTCACGAGCTATATCGGTCAGGGGGCTCCCCGCTTCTTCTTCGCAATGGCGCCGGAGCTGCCTGATCCTGCCTTCGCGAAGATCGTCGTGCTTACCCCGGACGCGGAGGCACGCGAGGCTTTGAAGCACCGGCTCCGAGAGGCGGTGTCACAGGGGCTTGCACCTGAGGCCTATGTGCGCGTCACTCAGCTTGTGTTCGGACCCTACACGCCGTTCCCGGTCGAGTTCCGAGTCATGGGACCCGATCCCGCGCAACTCTACAGTATTTCCGAAAAGGCCCTCGACATCATGCGGGGCGTACCGGACGTGCGGCAGGCCAACCGCGACTGGGGCAATCGCGCGCCGGTACTCCGCTTCATCCCGGATCAGGATCGACTGAATCTCATCGGCCTCTCGCCAGCGGAGGTGGGTCAGCAGCTCCAATTCCTCCTCACCGGCATCGCCGTCACGCAGGTCCGCGAGGACATCCGCAATGTCCCCATCGTGGCACGCAGCGCCGGCGGGGAGCGGCTGGATCCGACACGTCTGGCGGATTTCTCACTGATGAGCCGGGACGGCCGCCAGGTTCCGCTCGACCAGGTTGGGCATTCGGAAGTCCGCCTGGAAGAGCCGATCCTGAAGCGCCGCGATCGCACACCCGTCATCACGATCCGCTCGGACATCAATGAGGCGACCCAGCCTCCGGAGGTTTCCAAGCAGATCATGACGGCCCTTCAGCCGCTGATCGCGTCCCTTCCGGCCGGCTACCGCATCGATACGGGCGGTTCGATCGAGGAGGCGACCAAGGCCAACATCGCGTTGGGTAAAATCTTCCCGGCGATGATTGCCGCCATGCTGATCGTCATCATGCTGCAGGTGCGATCCTTCTCGACGATGGCCATGGTCATACTGACGGCGCCGCTCGGCCTCGTCGGCGTCGTGCCTATGTTGCTCACCTTCAACCAGCCCTTTGGATTCAACGCCATTCTGGGCCTGATAGGACTGGCCGGAATCCTGATGCGCAATACGCTGATTCTGACCGAACAAATCAAGGAGAACCGTGCTGCCGGCCTTGAGGACTATCACGCCGTCATCGAAGCCACGGTGCAGCGCACGAGGCCCGTGATCCTGACCGCACTTGCCGCCGTGCTGGCCTTCATCCCTCTCACGCATTCCGTCTTCTGGGGATCGATGGCCTATACGCTGATCGGCGGCACGGCGGTCGGCACGGTACTGATCCTGCTCTTCCTTCCTGCGCTCTATGCTGCGTGGTTCCGGATCAAGCCGACCGCAGATGACATCCATGAGGACTCGACGGAGGAACCGGAATTGCTAACAGCAATGGCCGCCGAGTAAGGGACTCGACGGAGGAACCGGAATTGCTAACAGCAATGGCCGCCGAGTAAGGCTCTTTTTTCGGAGGAGGCGGGCGAGAAGCCGGCTGACTTGCCAGTGATGCAAGTAACCAAATTCGAGCTCGTGATCAATCTACAGATTCCCAGAACGCTCGGCCTGACCGTGCCGCAGACGCTCCTCGTGGCCGCCGACGAATCGAGTGACCCGTGCACGTCGTTTGTTGCAGTGCATGAGTCAGCAGCTGGCACTTTTCGGAAGGACCAAAGAGCGCAGATAATGTCCGCTCATGGAGCAACAGCTGACCTCTCGCGGAGATGTCCGTACCGCCGCCTTTGACCCGGTGCTGCCATAGCCGCCGCTATCTCCAACGTAGTTAACCCCTATTCATTGCAGACAATTCTTATCTACGCTACCGTGCCTTCCTTGCCGCAGGGAAGTTGAACATCGATGCTTGGAGGAGCCAATGATCGCTCCCACCCCTTCGATTTCCGACGCTTCGATCGAGCTAATGCGGTTGGTGACCGGCGCCTGGGCTGCGCGTCTTGTCCATACTGCGGTCGAACTTGGTATTGCCGATCACCTTGCAAGCGGACCGCATGGCGTTGATTTTCTTGCCGCACACATAGGCGCGCATGCACCGTCGCTTGCCCGGTTGCTACGCGCACTCACGGCCATCGGCGTGCTGCACGAAAGCGAAGAGCGGCTCTATAGCTTGACCCCGCTTGGCGTCACGCTGAGGAGCAACGTGCCTGGCTCTATGCGCGCCTGGGTGCTCCTAGCCTTCAGCGATGATCAGGGAACGGCCTGGGAGGCGCTGTCGCATGCTGTTCGCACGGGTGAGCTAGCGTTTCGCCATATCTTCGGTACAGATATGTGGACGCGTCTTGCAGAGAGACCGGAAGCCAGCCGCTTGTTTGATGAGGCTATGCAAAGCATAACCCAAGGCGCCAGCGGGCTGTTAATCACAAACTATCCCTTCGAGAAATTCGGCTGGATTGTGGATGTGGGCGGTGGCAACGGCTCGCTTCTTCTGCCGGTTCTTGAACGCCATCCCGTGATGCGGGCGACGGTTTTCGATCTTCCGCATGTCGCTGACGCTGCTCGCTCCCGGATTGCAGCAGCCGGGCTTTCTGACAGGTGTGAGGCGGTCGGTGGGGACGCGTTTGTGGCAGTGCCGGCGGGCGCAGACGCGTATGTGTTGAAGGGTGTGATCCACGACTGGGAGGACAAGGAAGCCATTGCAATTCTACGCACCTGCCGTGCCGCCATGTCGGACGGCTCCAAGCTGATTTTGATCGAGCGCATTCTTCCCGAGCAGATTGACCCGGACGATGCGCTTACGCGAGCGAAGTTCATTCACGACATCAATATGATGGTCAATCCAGGTGGACGGGAGCGCACTGAAACGGAGTTCCGCAATCTGCTTTCTCAGGCGGGCCTACGACTCACGCGCGTCCTTGCTATGCCGAGCCCATTGGCGGTGATGGAGGTCGATCCGATCTAGGTCGGCTAAGCGCCAGTCAGTCGGCCGGACCGGTTGTCCGGATCAACCGATGTCCGTTTGTGGCACGACTCGGACGAGCCCATCACGGCCGGCCATGTCCGTTCATTGGGGTGAAGCGGTCAAGGTCACTCCGGGCTCGAAATGACGCGATTGACCCAAAGGAGACCTCGACGGGTTCTCAATCAGCATGTTTGAACGGTCACCCGCATCGCTATTGTATGACCTCGTCGGCGCGCAAAAGGAACGACTCGGGGATGGTCAGTCCCAGCGCCTTGGCGGTCGTTAGGTTCATGACGAGATCGAACTTGGTCGGCTGCTCAACCGGGATGTCGGCTGGCTTTGCGCCACGCAAAATCTTGTCGACATAGTCGGCAGCGCGCCGGAACAGGTCGGGGTAGTTTGGCCCATAGGACATCAGACCTCCCCCTTCGAGTAAGTCCTGCACAGTGTGCATCGTCGGCAGTCGTGCGACGAGCGCCAAGGTGTTGATGCGAATCCGGTTGGTGGCTACGAGCGGGTCGCCGATGACATAAAGTGCATCC
>WNGK01006018.1_pt1 | contig 12800 bp, 10 predicted proteins | sample 5400601 | NCBI WGS metagenome assembly WNGK01 (sample SAMN13153376, study PRJNA577476) | soil metagenome | isolation source: 60 cm soil or saprolite under Garry oak tree replicate 1 | place: USA:California | collected 2016-06-15 | reverse complement strand
GGGGCGACACCCAGCTGATCGGTGGAGATTAACATGACTCGACGAAGAATGATGTTCGCAGGTGTCCTCGGCGCGGCAATTCTTGCCTTCGCGGCCTTGATCGGCTTCGCCGGCCACAACGCCATCTTTGCCGATGATGACGAGGATGAAGGTAACGAGGCGCTGATCAAGCGACTTGGTGCCGCAAAGGTCACCTTGCAGCAGGGCTTGACGGCGAGCAAACAGGAAGGCCAGCCGATCTCCGGAAAATTCGAGGTCGAGGAGGGCAGGTTCCAGCTCTCGGTCTACACAGCAAAGGGCGGCAAGTTTTCCGAGGTGCTCGTCGACTATACGAGCGGCAAAGTGGCAAAGGTCGAGCCGATCACAAAGGGCGATGACCTCACTGCAGCTCAGGCTCAAATCGCCGCAATAGCAGCAGCAAAGATCTCCTTGAAAGATGCGATCGACAAGGCGATCGGCCGCGCCGCGGGTGCGCGCGCGGTTGGCGTGATACCGAGCTTGAAGGACGGCCAGCCCCTTGCTTCCGTTCTTCTCTTCGATGGCCAGCAGCTGAAAGCAACGCAACAATCTCTGGAATAGGCACGTTGCGCCGAAGGCCGGCGTCAGCATATCGGTCGCAGCAGTTCGCACGCTCAGCGCAATTTCGAGGCGCATTCAATCAGCTATTCAAAACTAACAAGATAGATCCTGGCAAGGAGCCGAAAATGAAAAACTTGGTGATCGCAGCTGCGGCGTCGGCGTTATGGGCAGGAAGAGCGGCGGCGCAGGACGTTGACGCTGGCGAATCGTCGTTCAAAAAATGTTCTCCGTGCCACTCGGTCGGCGAAGGTGCCAAGAATAAGGTTGGTCCCGTCCTCAATGGCCTCGCCGGACGCAAGACTGGCGCCGTCGAGGGCTACAGCTACACCGACGCCAACAAGAATGCGGGGATTGTCTGGAGCGAGGCCGCGTTCAAGGAATACATCCGCGACCCGCGCGCCAAAATTCCGGGCACGAAGATGATCTTCCCCGGCGTCAAAAATGAAAAGGAGATCGGCGATCTGTGGGCGTATCTGACGCAGTTCAAGCCTGACGGAAAGAAGTAGGCGTGGCATCGATGAATATCGATGGGGCTCACAGTTGGCGAAGGAGAGAAACATCGCGTCATCGAAGAAACTAGCTGCCTGAATGACGGTAGTGCTTCCGCCCGAGTAAGCCGCATAGGCTATACGGCCGATCGTGGACGCACGTCGCCCATTGGGAGCCGTCCGCACGACATGAACCGCGTTGCCGATCACGCTGGGCGGTCCGACAAGCGTCACGGTTTGTTCGCGCGATTCAACTTGCGGCAGGAAGAGGCGCAATTGCCGGCCGCCCGGGGACCAACCAAGCGCTGCCGCCGCGCATTCTTGTGGGGCGAGCGGAAAAATGGCATTCTTACGCGCGGCAAGGTATTCCAGTTTAAAACGGCGTGGGAAGCCTCATTTTCAGCTGATCTCCAAGCAGATTGACGCGCTGGGCCGCGTCGGTGGGGGGGTGTGAGATGATCGGAGCTTCAGGGTTCAAGCCGCACATTGCACTGCTTACAATTATTGCCGGCGCAGCAACAGCAGCCATCGGAGTTACACTCGGAGGACTAGCCCTGCCTGATGCCATGGCGCAGACGGCATCGCAGGTTCCGCCGCGGTCACCGGTCGAAGCGTTGGCCATCACCGCCGAGCGGGCTCGGGTGACATCCGGCCAGAAATTTTTCGGCGACGCCAGCTACGTCGGCAGTGAGAGCTGCAAGTCGTGTCACCAATCCCAATACGAAGATTGGTCCGTGACTTGGCACGCCAAGATGGAACGCTTGCCAAGCCCGGATGTCGTCGTCGGAGATTTCAACAACCGGACCATTACCTACAAGGACATCAAGGTCAAAGGAAAGGACGGAAAGGAAGAGACCCTGACATTTGAGGCTGTCACCAGCACGAAGGACGGCAAGTACTATTTCACGATGATCGACAAAGATAACCCTGCAAATAATCAGACCTATCAGATTGCCAAGACGCTCGGCGGCAAGTGGGATCAGCACTACGAGGTCAAGATCGGTGAGAACTATCTGCCTGCCCCGATCCGCTGGTCCGTCGAGGCCAAAGACTGGCTGATCAGCTCTTATAATCCCTTCGAATGGGTGACGACAGACGGAACGCCGGATGGACGGCCGCTTCGGCCGGAAGAGTTGCCCAAGGAGCGATTTGCCGAAGCAAAGTGCGCCGGCTGCCACACCACCGGGTTTGAGTTCTACAAAGACGCGAGCGTCAATCATTGGAAGGCGCGCGGCAACGGTGAGATCGGCATTGCTTGCGAGCGATGTCACGGCCCTGCGAGCAAGCACGTTGCCGAGGCCAAGGACGCCGCAGCTCGTGGCGACCGCGTGAAAGCCGCGGCGACCACCATCGTGCATCCGCTGCGCGATCTTGATGCTACCCAACAGATTCAGGTCTGCTCCCAATGCCATGGTCGAAATACGCACAAGACCATAAGCGATTTGGCGTTCCAGACCGGATTCAAACCCGGCGATGTCGACATGACATCGCGGGCGCGATTCTGGAGCTATTCCGGGACGTCAAATCCGGACGAGTACAAGTATTTCTGGCCGAACGATTGGGCCAACCGCAATCGGCAGCAATGGCAGGACTTCAGCAAGAGCAAGCACTTCACCAAGGCCGACATGAGCTGCATTACCTGTCATACCTTTCACGGCAAGGCCGAGGACGCGCAGTTGCGGCAGAAATCCACCCAGCTCTGCGTTGGATGTCATACCGCGTCGGGTTATTCAAAGCGCCCGAATGCCGAGATGTTCGCAGGAAGCCCCATGGCTAAGGCCGGCGTTCAATGCGTTGATTGCCACATGCCCAAGCTCGGATATCGCTCCGACAAGACGTCAAAAGGACCCCATCCGTGGGATGTGTCGGCGCACACATTCATGGTCGCGCTGCCGAAATTTGAAGTGACACAAGGAATCCGCAGTAGCTGCGCGAGCTGCCATGAGGGGCAGGGACGCACGCTCGCATCCGGAGTAAAGACGCCGCCAATGGCCGCGGCTGATCTTGATCTGCTGCTGAAGCAACGACAGGAAGCAACGCGCACTTCCGTGACGGAGGTGCAGGGACTCCTACAGGGCATCTTGTCCAAAGATCCAGCGGCTAAACGGCTCGTCGACGAAGCGAGCGGTAAGCTCGGTCTCGTCCTGCTGGATGGCAGCCTCGGCTTTCACAATCAGGAACGTGGCGACGATCTCATCGCAGAGGCTCGCGCGCTGGCTGAAAGGGCCGCAGCGGTGAAATAGGACGCAATAGAACTGGAAGATGGGTGCCGCGTACCTGTTCCGAGAAACGATGCGTGCGAAAGACCTCACTTTCACACCGGGATCGGCGTGATCAAAAAAACCGACTCGCCGCATCAGTCGGGATGTCCGGTTATGGCACCATTGCCACCGTCCGCGCCATGGAGAGCAGGGCTGCTATCAACCACGAATACGGGCATTGCAAGATTGCTATATGCTTGTCTACGGGTTCACTCCCTAATTCGCGGTGGTCGTCATCGCTCGACCCGCCGATGTCTTGCAGCGGGCTCGCACGATCGTGCCGCTCTACTCTGCTCGTTTCGGGAATGTTGCTTGTTTTCGAGTTCGCATCCGCGCGGTGCTCGCTGTCATTCCTGCGTGACGACCCTCACGGGGCGTGCATGCCGCGTGTGGCGGATTTGCGTGTGGTCGAACACGTTGACCCACATGTAAAGATCGCGATCGGTCACGAAGTCTTGGTCGAACTTGCTGCCGGTCTTGAGCGCGCGCACGACCTCCAAATGCCAGTGGCCATCCTTCCATTTGGCGGCGCCATGCAGGTCGGCGCGGTCGCCTTCGTAGTCGCCCTCGATAAGAACGCCCGGCATCACGGTGCCGACTGGGATGATGGCATCGACCTCGGCCGAGTAGGGGACGGTCTCGGTCTCCGTCATCATCCACCAATGCGCGCCTTCGCTATCGCTTGAGTTTGGATCAAGGTCGTATTTGCCGAGCGCCGCGACGGTCGCTTTCCAATCCTTCGGCAACCGCTTGATCTTCACGGCGCCACGAAAGCCACCCGGCGGCTCGCCGACATAATTGTAGCTGTAGAAGGCCTTGCCGGGATCGTTCCAGTAGCCCGCCTGATAGCGCTCCTTGCCGGCCGCTTCGTTCGGCGTCGGCTCGCGCGGCGCTTCGAAATATTGATCGTCGACCCGCCCGAGATGGCCGCCGCGCGAGGCCTTCCATTGCCACACGTCCATCAGGTTGCCCGGTGCGGTGTAGTGGTAGCCGAGCCCGTGCACCGGAACCGGCTTGCCGGGCAGCGGGTTCGTGCCGAGATAGGTGCTCTGGCCCGAGCCGAAGGTCGGCGCGCGCGAAAACCCGATCGCAAACTTGTCCTCATAGAAGTCCTGCACATCCGCGACGTCGACGCGGCTCGCCAGGACATGCCAGCCGTCTTCGCGCTTGATCAGCGGCACGCGCCGCAGCGAGCGCGTCGGGTCCTCCCAGCGAAACGCGAAATACACCTTCTGGCCGTCATGCACCGCGCGCACTTCCACCAGCGATTCCCCGGTGCCGCCGAGATTGGCGCCTTGCTGAGTCTGCACGAATACCGGCCGCGCCTTGGCCCAGACCGCATCATCGAGCAGGCCATCGATCTTCGGCGCCTCGTTCGGGTTGATGCGCGTGATCACGAGCGTGTCGCGCGTCGTCCAGTCGACGCCTGCCGCAAGCGCGATGGTCGCAACACCGACGCCGGCTGCGATCAGCACGGGATAAGGTTTGGTCGCCTGGGTGACCAGCAACTGCGCGGGACGGAACAGCCGGAACAGCTGCCACCATCCGCCGAACATGTAGTGGGTCAGGACATGCAGAAAGATGTAGCCGAAGCCGACAAATGCGCTGATGGAGTGAATCCACACCCACCATCCGCCGTAACCCAAATAAAGGATCACGCCGGTCACCGTCATGACGGTAATCAGCGCATAGACGAACCAATGCAGGCCGATATTCACCGCCTGCCAGCGCATCTTGGCTGCCACCGGCATCAGCATGACGCGGATCTTCTTGAGCGCATTGCGGGGGCTGAGCCCGCTGCGCATGATGTAGAGCAGGTACGCCGAGGCGCAAAAGAACAGCGCGAGCCCGGCAAAGAAGTGCCAGGTCCACATTTCGCCTTGCGGCAGGACCGGCAAGAGCCATTGCGACAATCGCGGTAGCGTGAAGCCGAAGGTCGCCATCCGGATGCCGGTGAGCAGGCTCACCACAAAGGTGATCGCGGTCGCCCAGTGCAGAACGATGGTACCGACGTCGCTGCGTGGCGCTGCGCTCTGTCCTTCGCGCGAGGTTCGCCTGGCGTCGTCCGAACCGGTCCGTGACGGTCGGTTTGTCGGCAGGGCTTCGCGTTGCAGGACTTCAGTCATTCAAGTTTCTCCGTACGGCGGAACGCAAGAGGGAACGCGGCCGTCCTGGACACGACGCGTGGGTCTTAAACCATTGGTGGAAACCCTAGGGCAGCTTTGGCGCAGAGTCAGTGCAAAATGGTAATATTTGATTAATCACAATAGCCTACGCGAACCGATCCTTCCGCTAGGTCAGGTGCTCGAAAGCGTGATCGACGCCGCGCCGGCCGCGCTTGCAGGCGCGCTCTACAGCGCATACATTTTTGCCCACCGGGGGTGCAGACTCCCCGTCAGACGCTAGTCGTCCAAGCTCTGCGCAATACTCGATTTCTCGAGAGGATTGCGCATGACCGACGACAAGCTTTCTCAGATTATCCCGACCGATCTTGACGCCGTGCTCGGCAGCGCGGCTGCGCCGCTGGCGCTCACGGACGCGATTTTCCCCGCGACATCTCCAATCAGCGCGATGCGGCGCAACGCAGTACCTGCTGCCGAATCGATCGACGCCGAGCGAGTCGGGCTTTCGTCGAAAGCTGACCGCTACATGCATTCTGCTGACTTTACAGTGACCCAGGCTGATTAACGCGCAACCCGAGTTGCCGCCGAGATTCAGGGAGATGGATGCAGTTCGATTGAGGTTAGCTCGTGAGAAGACGATCGGACCTCTTTTATCTCTACAGCGCACGCGCGGCGCGCGGGTTTGGAGACGGATTCGCCGTTATCATCTTGCCGGCGTACCTGACTGAGATTGGCTTTGATCCGTTCGGAGTCGGAGTCGTCGCAACCGCCGCGCTCCTCGGGTCGGCGGTGACGACGTTGGCGGTCGGCTTTCTCGCCAGGCGACACGATTTGCGCAATCTCCTTTTGTCCGGCGCCTTACTGATGGTGGCGACGGGGCTCGCCATTCCCAATTTCAACCAGCTCGCATCGATCGTCCTCATCGTTTTCATCGGAACCATGAACCCGCAGGCGGGATACACCGGCATGTTGGTGCCGCTGGAGCACGCCATGCTTACGCGCGGTGCGACGGACAAAGAACGTACCCGCATTTTCGCCCGGTACAGCCTGTTCGGTGAACTGGCTATGGCAGCGGGAGCGCTTGCCGCCGCCACACCGGATGCTTTGGTTTCGCTTGGTCTTGGCAAGATCGTGGCACTCAAATCGATGTTTTATTTTTATGCTGCGCTCGGACTGGTCAGTGTCACGCTTTACTGGGCCTTGCCGCATCGCCGAGCGCGGGAAACAAATGATCGCGCCGCGGCTTTGGGCCCATCGCGTGGCATCGTCTACAAGCTTGCCGCACTCTTTAGCCTGGATGCATTCGCCGGCGGCTTTGCGGTTCAGTCCCTCGTAGCCTTGTGGCTGTTTGAACGATTCGATCTGTCACTCACTGCTGCAAGCATATTTTTCTTCTTGTCCAATATCCTTGGCGCGTTTTCTTATCTGGTCGCGGCGCGGCTCGCGAAGCGGATTGGGCTTATTAACACGATGGTGTTTACGCATATTCCATCGAGCATGTGCCTCATCCTCGCGGCTTTCTCCCCGAACCTCGTAATCGTTCTCGCGCTGTTGCTGATCCGATCCGCGCTCTCGGAAATGGACGTTCCAACGCGCTCATCGTACGTGATGGCCGTCGTCACTCCTCCCGAGCGACCCGCGGCGGCAAGTATCACAGCAGTGCCGCGCAGTCTTGCTGCATCGGTTAGTCCTGCACTGGCGGGTGCCCTGTTGACCACGGCATTCTCCGGCTTGCCGCTTGTCATCTGCGGATGCCTCAAGATCGTGTACGACCTCTCTTTGTTATTTGGATTTCGTCAGATCAAGCCGCCCGAGGAGGAGGCAAGAAGTGACGCGCGCAGATAGCAGTCCTCGGTCGAAAGCCTCAACGGCTCGCACCCTAGGGCGTACCGCGGCTACGCTCATGACCGCCGGCATGATCATCGGGACCGGCATTTTCGGCGCGCTCGGTGCCACTGCTGAACACGCAGGCAGCGCGCTTCTGTTGGCGATGATTCCGGGTGGACTGGTGTGTTGGGCGACGGGCATCAGTGGCGCGCAACTTGGGGTCAATTTTCCCCAGCATGGCGGTGCCTTCGTGTGGGCACGCGCATTCCATTACAACAGGCTCGCGTTTATCGCCGGCTGCTGTTACGTCGGCCAAGGGGTTGTCGGCGTCAGCGTCGTATCCCTCGTCTTTGCTCATTATTCAGCGCAATTCGTTCCGGGGCTGCCCGTTCATTTGGCCGCTGGCGCGATTGTCCTGGCTGTGGTCGCACTGAACTCCTTCGGCATTGCCTTCACCAGCAAGGTCATCATCAGTTTGATGCTGGTCATCGTGTCCCTGCTCGGGGCGTACGTTTTCTTGTTGGCCCCGCACATAGAACCAAGCCGCCTGACGCCGGGCCTGGAAAAAGGACCCCTGGAGTTTATGACCGGAGCGGCAATCTTTTTCTGGGCCTGGGACGCTTTCATGCGCACCGCCATCATGGCGAGCGAAATGAAAGACCCTCGACGGACTATTCCTTTCGCCATCCTGGGTGGAATTGTCATTGCCGCCGTCGTCTTCTACGCGGTCGCCATTGCGACCCTGGGCGTGCTTGGCGCGGAGGAGATGGCGAAGGATGACGTACCTTTGTTCAAAGCAGCGGTGCAGGTTGTCGGGCCGTGGGGCGGCTGGCTGATCTTGGCAGCCGCGTGGACCGCATCAATCAGCGAGCTCGTCAGCGATTTGCTGAGCTCCTCTCGCGTTGCGCTTGCGATGGGCGAGGAGCGCGAGTTGCCGAAATGGTTTGGTGAGGTGCATCCGCGCTACCATGTGCCGCGCCATTCGGTCCTTGCGATCGGCCTATTCGTATTTGCGATTGTGTTGGTGTTCGATCTGCGCGAGGTGCTACCGCTCGCCAGTTTCTATCTCCTGGTATGGTTTGCCATTACGCATTTTTCGGCGCTGCATTTGAAAAAGCAGCAACGCCTGGCTTCGCCGTTCTTTTCGTGGTTTGGGCTCGCCGGCTGCTTCGTGCTGCTGTTTTTCATACCGCCCGTGCACCTCGTGCTCGGCACGGCAACGCTCGCGCTGGCGTTCGGCGCCCGAGCGATCGTGCGGCGCCGATCGAAGTTCAGTGCAGTCGAGTGAGCCAAGGAGATCAATATGCTCAACATCCAGGCCATTGAATCCGTGACGGGACTGAAGGGACAGACGACCGACGGCGTTCTCAAATTATCGGTGCCGCGCAACGAGGTGAGAGTGATCCTCGATGGCTTTGAGATCATCCCCTTTATGGGACTCACATCGTGGGTCGCTTTTCGACAGGGGCCACATCACACCACGTTGATGGGTGACATCGTCGTGCTCGAAGATGAAATCAAGGACGCGATGGTCGCAGCCATCCAAGCGGACTTGTACGTGACAGCCTTACACAATCATTTCGTGCGCGAGCGACCGCGCGTGATGTTCATGCACGTCGAAGGCACGGCTGATGAAACCGCGTTGGCAACAGGCGCACACAAAATGTTTGATGCGATCAAAACCGTGCGTCAGAAACACCCTGTCGAACCCGCCGCACAGAAAGTGAATAGCAATCTTGACACGCAGCGGCTTGAGGCAGTTGTCGGCGACAAGGGGGAAAGCAAAGACGGCGTGTTCAAGTTCGTCTTGGGCAGGCTAACCGTGCCAGTTGTCTGCACGCGCTGCGGCGACCTCAATATTGATGCCGCAATGGGGTACAACACGTGGGCGGCCTTTCAGGGCACGAACGAGCGAGCTGCGGTTTGCGGCGACGTTGCGATGCTGGAAAACGAAGTGCACCTGGTCATCCGCGAATTGCAAGCGGGAAAGATTGATGTGGTCGCCGTGCACAATCACATGTTCTTTGAAGACCCGCGCGTCATTTTCCTGCACTACTGGGGCATTGGCGATGCTCACGACTTGGCTCAGACCGTCAAACGTGCGCTCGACACACAGACACAGCAACATCAGGAGGCGTGAAATGGATACTCGCGAGTGAGCGCTCCTGCCATAGTTGCATTACTATGGGCCAGCCCACTTGAAGCCCAACTTTCATCTAACTAAATTTAATTATCCGGGGACGCAGACTCCCCGTTAGACGCATGGCCGTCCAAGCTCTGCGCAGCGCTCGACGTTGTCGGGAGGGTTTGCGCATGGATGGCAGTAGCTTCTCGTCAGCCCGCCGCATCGAAAATGGCACGATAGCGAAAGAGGTGGTCGTCACCTACCTCTCGCGATTGGGCACGCCGATGCTTGCCCACGAGGAAATTACGCTCACCGCGGTGGCCAAGGCCATTGCCCAGATCAAGAACTCTGAGTTTGCCGGCTGCTATGACGACGCAGCTGATTATTCCGGAGCTGTCTTCTTCGTTCCTGACGACACGTTGATGCCGGACGAGGCGTCACGCCTCGGCATCCGTGGTCCGAACGATCTCTTTGGTGGCGTTGTCCCTTATCCTGTCGCGAAAACGAAAGCCATCACGCACCAGCTCGCCAATCGTGGCGCGGACCATCCGGAGGGATGGTCGTCTGTGTTCGCCGAGAAGGTGCGCGATGTCGTGTTGCCGGGCTACACCGCATTTAGTGTCCGCGACGCCCAGGTGGCGGCGATGCGCATGCTGCCCCGCGGGCCGATCCGTCTCAAGAATCCGCTGTCTTGCGGAGGTCGAGGTCAGGCGGTCGTTGCGAGGATCGACGAGATGGACGCCTTCGTGGAGAAAATTCCGGCGGATGACATCGCCGCATCCGGAGTGGTGCTCGAAGCAAATCTGCGCGAGGTCACGACCCGGAGCATTGGCCAAGTCACTATCGGCGACACGACGGTCAGCTACCACGGTACCCAAAGAGTGGTGGCCGACAACGAGGAACGATCGGTCTACGGCGGCTCCGATCTCGTCTGCGTCAGGGGAGATTGGGACGTGCTCAATAGGCTCCCGATGACCGCGGAGGTCCGGCTCGGCATCATCCAGGCGCGATCCTATGAAGCGGCAATGAGCGAATATCCGGGCTTTCTGGCCTCGCGTCGCAACCATGATGTCGGCCAGGGTGTCGACGGCGCGGGCCGATGGCGATCGGGAGTTCTTGAGGCCGCATGGCGGACTGGCGGAGCCAGCACCGCCGAATTGGCGGCGCTGGCCGCGTTCGTGCACGACCCGGCGCTGCAAGTCGTTGAAGTGTCCGCAGTGAAGGAATTTGGAAGGAATCGCGAAGCTCCGCGGGACGCGGTTGTCCATTTTTGCGGCGATGATCCGCAGGATGGTCCGATACTCCGATACACCGTGGTGACTCGAACACACGCCGGGCCGCTGGAAAAACCCATAGGGCCGTGATGCTTATGCAGAACATGCTTATGCAGAACACTTGCGCCTGAGGGCGTGGCTGGTTAGGTTAGGGGTCCGGGGATACGCAGGCTCCCCGTCAGACGGTCTCTCACGTCCAAGCACTGCGCAACACTCGACTTGTCGAGGAGCTTGCGCATGGACCAACAGGCCCTTCCAGTTTCTCCAAACGATCTGTACGCGCGGCTCGGCACGGCTTTGGCACCTGTCCTGGTGGACGTGCGTCGGGCCACCCTTTCTCCTGACGATCGGCTGATCGTCGGAGCACAACACCCTGTGCCCGATGAGGTCGGGCGCTGGCAAGATGAGCTGGCCGGATGCCCGGTCGTTGTCTACTGCGCCGATGGCCGCGAGGTAAGCCCGGATGTGGCCACCGCCCTGCGGGCCGCGGGAATCAAAGCCGCCCATCTTGAAGGAGGACTAGCCGGTTGGAACGCCGAGCGTTTGCCGACACGTAGAAACCTTGGAAAGTCGGACAAATGGGTCACGCGAGAACATCCAAAAATTGATCGCATTGCCTGCCCATGGTTGATCAGCCGCTTCATCAATCCGCATGCGGAATTCATCTATGTGGTGTCCAGCGACGTGTTCGCGACCGCCGCAGAGACAGGTGCCACACCATACGACGTCAAGGACGTCGAGTTCGGGCACGTCGGCGATCGCTGTTCGTTTGATGCCATCGTCGCTGCCTACGACATTCACGACATCGCGCTCGACCGGCTCGCCACGATCGTGCGGGGTGCCGACACGTCACGCCCCGACCTCACGCCGCAAGGTGCGGGCTTGCTGGCGATTTCCCACGGGCTCTCGAGCAACTTCCCCGACGACCACGAAATGCTCAAGCACGGGCTCGTCATCTATGACGCACTTTACAAGTGGTGCCGTCTGCAAAACGAAAAACACTAAATCAAGGAAACATGTTGATGGCGGAGCTATCGGTTGCTGAAGAAAGACGCCACGCGCCCGCGCACGGCGTTTCGTTGGGCGAGGCCTTCCGGGTGTGGTCGCGTGTCGCGCTGCTGAGCTTTGGCGGGCCCGCAGGTCAAATTGCCGTGATGCACCGCATTCTTGTCGAGGAAAAGCGCTGGATTTCCGAAGAGCGTTTTCTGCACGCCTTGAACTACTGCATGCTGCTGCCGGGTCCCGAGGCGCAGCAACTCGCCACTTATATCGGCTGGCTGATGCATCGCACCTTGGGTGGCGTGATGGCGGGTGTCCTTTTTGTGGTGCCCGGGATCATCGCCATCATGGCGCTGAGCTACATTTACGCGGCATTCGGCAACGTGCCGGTGGTTGCGGCTCTCTTGTTCGGACTCAAGGCCGCGGTGTTGGCAATCGTCGTTGAGGCCGTCCTTCGCATCGGGAAGCGCGCTCTCAAGAACCGGGTAATGATCAGCCTTGCGGCGGCCGCATTCATCGGAATCTTTTTCTTCGATATTCCGTTTCCCATCATCGTTCTTGTGGCCGGCGTGATTGGATTCGTCGGGGGGTACTCCGGCCACGCGGCGTTTCAAGGTTCGTCCGGTCACGGGCCAAGTAAGGACAAGGGCGCGGCGCCCGTCGTCGATGCTCTGCTCGGAAACGAGCTTCCGGATCACGCCAAGCCGACCGTGCCCAAAGCGCTTGGCGTTTCCGCTGTGTGGCTGGTGCTTTGGCTGGTGCCGGTCATCGCCATCCTGGCGAGCTTGGGGTCAGACAACGTCTTCAGTCAGATTGCGATCTTCTTCAGCAAAATGGCGGTCGTGACCTTCGGCGGTGCCTATGCGGTTCTGGCCTATGTCGCGCAGCAAGCGGTGCAGCACTATGGATGGGTCCGTCCCGGCGAAATGCTCGATGGGCTGGGCATGGCGGAGACGACGCCCGGGCCGCTGATCATGGTTCTGCAGTTCGTGGGCTTCATGGCTGCCTTCCGCGACCCCGGCACGCTGTCGCCGATGATGGCCGGCACGCTCGGAGGTTTGCTGGCAACCTGGGTGACCTTCACACCATGCTTTCTTTGGATTTTCCTTGGCGCACCGTTCATC
>WNGK01014751.1_pt1 | contig 12801 bp, 14 predicted proteins | sample 5400601 | NCBI WGS metagenome assembly WNGK01 (sample SAMN13153376, study PRJNA577476) | soil metagenome | isolation source: 60 cm soil or saprolite under Garry oak tree replicate 1 | place: USA:California | collected 2016-06-15 | reverse complement strand
CGGCTGCGCGGCGGGGGTCGGCTGCACGGCGGGGGTCGGCTGCGCGGCGGGGGTCCGCCCCGAGTCGGCGGTCCGCCCCGAGACGCGGGTCTCGCCCGAGCCGGGGGTCGGTATACCCCGGGTTGGCTCGGGCCGGATCGGGTCCGACCTGCGGGTCGGATCCGCGCTGTGGATTCATGGCGAACCAGGGATCGGCGCTCAGCCGGGGATCGGCCGGCTGGTAACCGGCACCCGGACCGATGGCCCGCTGAGGGCGGCCGCCCAGCTGTCCCATGCCGCGCCCGGCACCGCCGGGCTGCTGGTCGCTGGACCGAGGTTCGCCGCCCCGGCCGCGACTGTACCGTTGACCGCCATTCAGCCCATCGCCAGTCGGCGGATCACCTCGCGGCGGCTCGGCGCGCCGCAGATTCGCGCGGCGCGGGTCGGCGCGGCGCGGGTCGGGACGCTCCTGCTCAGCGAATCGCGGCTCAGCGAATCGCGGCTCAGGGAATCGCGGATCGGCGAGTCGCGGGTCGGCAAGTCGCGGGTCGGCGACCCGGCGGCTCTCGGCCGGACTAGCGCCGCGCGGATAGCCGCCCGCCGGCCGCTGACTCGGTCGGCTCGGCTGGCGTCCATCATCAAGTTCACGCGGATGACGTGGCGGCCGTGGCCACTTGTCAGACGCCATAACGCTCTGGTTTCGCCGTTCGGCTGGCGAGCATCAAGGCTGCCTGGCCGATGTCGAGGCCTTCATAAACCACCGCGGCGACCACCTGTGTAATGGGCATGTCCACGGAATGCTTGCGGGCCAGCTCCAGGACGGACTTCGACGTCGTGACGCCTTCCGCCACCTGATTCGTATCGGCCATGACGTCGTCGAGCTGCATGCCGCGCCCGAGTTTCTCGCCGAAGGTCCTGTTACGGGACAGCGGAGATGAGCACGTGGCGACCAGATCGCCCATGCCGGCCAGCCCGGCGAAGGTGTGCTGGTCGGCTCCGAGCGCCGCACCGAGCCGAGCGATCTCGGCTAGCCCGCGGGTGATCAGCATGGCCCTGGTGTTGTCGCCGAGGCCCATGCCGACCGCGATCCCGACAGCGAGAGCGATCGGGTTCTTCACCGCGCCGCCGAGCTCGCAGCCGATCACGTCCGGGTTGGTGTACGGCCGGAAGTAGCCGGTGTGGCATGCCTTCTGCAGGTTCTCGGCGGCCTGCTGGTCGGTGCAGGCCACCACCGTCGCGGCATACTGGCGCTGGGAGATCTCGTGCGCCAGGTTCGGCCCGGTTACCACCGCGATCTGCTCGGCCGGCCAGCCAGCGACCTGGGCGATGACCTCGCTCATCCGCTTGCCCGTGTCGAGTTCGATGCCCTTCATCAAGCTGACCAGGATCGCGCCCTGCGGGATCGCGCTCGCCCAGCCGGCCAGGTTCTGCCGCAGCGTCTGGGCCGGGACGGCGAGCACGACGACCTCTGCCCCGGCCAGCGCCTCGCTTGGGTCGGCCGTCGCCCGGAGAGTAGCTGGCAGGACGATGTCTGGGAGGTAGTACTGGTTGCGGTTCGTCGAATTGATGGTCTCCGCGACGTCAGGGCGGCGACACCACAGCATCGTCTTAGTCCCGGCATCGCACAGGACCTGGGCGAATGTTGTTCCCCAGGAACCACCGCCCATCACGGCCGCGGTCACGGGCCGGGAACCTCGCCGGACGCCTTCCCAGCCGCGGCATCCCGGTCAGCTGAGTTATCAGGACCAGCGGCGTCGCCGGCGCCCGGATCGCCAGCACCGCCGGCGTCGCCGGCGCTCTGCTCGGCCAGCTGGCGCAGTTCGGCACGCTGACGGCGCCTGGCGACCGCCGGGTGGTAAGGCTGGGCAGGCGGGTCCTCGCCCCGCAGCTTGCCGACGAGAGCCGACACCTCTGTCATGATCTTGTCAGTGGCAGCGCGCAGCGTCGGGGTGTCGAGCGGCAGTCCGGCGAATTCCGACAGGTCGACCGGGGGACCAGCGATGACGTGTACCGTCCGGCGGGGGATCAGATGCGGCTTGAAGCTCCCGTAGGCCAGGACATACTGCGCGCCCCACTGGCCGACCGGGATCACCGGCGCGCCGGTGGCCAGCGCCAGCCTGGCGACGCCGGTCTTGGAATGCATCGGCCAGTGCGCCGGGTCCCGGGTGACCGTGCCTTCCGGGTAGAACAAGACGCACGCGCCATCCTTGACGCCCTGTTCGGCGTCGCGCAGCACGAGGCCCGCGTCGGTCTGCCCGCGGTAGACGGGCAGCTGCCCGAGCTTGACGATGATCCGGCCGAGGACCGGGATCTTGAAGAGCGAGGATTTAGCGAGGAAGGTCGGGTAGCGGCCGGCCTGATCGCAGAAGAGCGCGAGCGCGAGCACGTCAGCATAGGAGAGATGATTCGCGGCGACGATCATGCCTCCGGTCGGGCTGAGGTGGTCCTGACCCTGCCAGTCATGCTTCATCAGCGCGCGGATGGTCGGCCGCAGAATGATTTTCGATACTCCGCGCCAAGCGTTGGAGTAGCTGCCGTCTGCGCGCTTGCTCATATTCACACTCTCCCGCACCTCATGGTGCCAGTCTTCCTGTTCGCCTGACTCAGTGTCGAGGCAAGATCGGATGCTATGGGAACCAATACCCCGCTGACCTGGTCAGTGGTAATCCCGGTCAAAGTACTTGCCCTGGCCAAGTCCCGGCTGGCCGACCTGGCCGACATCGACCGCGAAGCCGTGGCGCTCGCCATGGCGGCGGATACGGTGGCGGCCGCGGTTGGCTGCCCGGCTGTCGCGGACGTGATCGTGGTTAGCGACGACGCGGCCGTGCGGACCGTGGTCGAGGCTCTGGGTGCCGAGGTCATCGCCGACCGGCCAGGAGCAGGCCTGAACCGGGCGCTGGCCGCCGGCGCGGAGCACGCGGTCGCACGCTGGTCGGATCGCGGCCTGGCCGCGCTCACGGCCGACCTGCCCGCGCTGTCCGCCCGCGAGCTAGCTGCCGCGCTGGCAGCGGCTTCGGCGGTCAGGCAGGCGTTCGTGGCTGATGCCGCCGGCTCAGGCACCACGCTGTACACGGCGCGGCCAGGGGCCGCGTTCAGCCCGCAGTTCGGGCCCCGGTCGCGGATGCGGCATCGCCAGGCAGGGGCCGTCGAGCTCGACCTGCCAGACATTCCCGGGCTCAGGCGTGACGTCGATACGCTCGCCGACCTTCGTCAGGCGGCGCGGATCGGGCTCGGCAGCAAGACGCGGTCGGTGCGCGAATTGATCAGGTCGGGGTCCGCTTAGTACCTGGATGGCTCAGCCGCGGGCCGGCTTAGCTGCCTGATGGGCTCAGATATGGACGATGGGGCAGGTCAGCGTCCTGGTGATGCCGGGGACTCCCTGGATCTGCGCTACTACAAGGCGGCCGAGGTCATCGACGTTATCCGCTTCGGCGCGGACGATAACGTCGTAGGGACCAGTTACATCGTCAGCCTGGGTCACGCCGGTGATCTGCGCGATAGACGTTGCCACGTCGGCAGCCTTCCCGACCTCAGTCTGGACGAGGATATAAGCCTGGACCATGTCGCCCTCCGGTCATAAGTGTGATCGCAACGCTACCGTAGGCAGCAGTCGCGGGCGCACCAGGATGGTCGGCTATGCAAGGTGCGGGGAGGCACACATCACCATCGCGGAACTCGGCGAATTCGCCTTGATCGCAGCCATCGGGGAGCGCTTTCCCGCTGGCCCGGCACTAATCGTCGGAATCGGTGACGACGCGGCCGTGCTCCGGGCCGCCGACGGCCGGGTAATCGCCACCACGGACATGCTGATCGAGGGCAGGCACTTTCGCCGCGAATGGTCGTCGGCCCGAGATATCGGCCGCAAGGCAGCGGCCAGGAACCTTGCCGATATCGCCGCGATGGGAGCCGGGCCGACCGCCCTGCTGGTCAGTTTCGCCGGCCCCGGCGACCTGGAAGTGGCCTGGGTTCTGGAACTCGCGGAGGGGATCGCGGCGGAGTGCTCGGCTGCTGGGGCCAGCGTCGCGGGCGGCGACACGAGCAGCGCCGAGTTGGTCATGCTGGCCATCACCGCGCTCGGGGATCTAGGCGGCCGGGAGCCCGTGACCCGCCGCGGCGCCAGGCCGGGCAACGCGATCGCGGTCGCCGGGACGCTCGGTCGCGCTGCTGCCGGGCTCGCGCTGCTGAGCGCCGGGCTGACCTCGCCCGGCGCCGGCCTGGAGCACCTGATCAGGGCGCACCAGCGGCCCGACCCGCCCTATGACGCCGGACCGCAGGCCGCTGCGCTCGGGGCGACATCGATGATCGATATCAGCGACGGGCTGATCGCCGACCTCGGCCACATAGCTGCCGGCAGCGAGGTCCGGCTCGAGGTCGACTCGGCCAGGATCACGGCCGAGCCGGTGGCCAGCCCGGGCTCCCTCGGGCAGGCAGCCGCGCTGCTCCCCGGCACCGACTGGCGGCTGTGGGTGCTCGCGGGAGGTGACGATCACGCCCTGGCCGCGACGTTTCCGGCCGGGGTTGACCTGCCTGAGCGCTGGACGATTATCGGGCAGGTGACGCGCGGCAGCGGGGTTCTGGTGGACGGCCGGCGGTGGAACGAGGCAGGTGGCTGGGAGCATTTCCGCACCCGGTTACGCTTCGTGTCTGATCAAATTCTCTATGTCACTCGCCCTCCTGGCCAATTGCTTGATATAACCACACTGATGCCGTGTCACCGGCTGGAGGGCCGTCCTCGACATAGGGCGAAGCGTCAGGGAATTTGGCCCGGACGCAGCGTCCGGCTAAACGCTTCCCTGATTCAGGCTGATCAGGGTCGGGCGGAGACCGCCGGCGCGGTCACGACCTTCGCGATGCCGGCCGGCCGGCGGACCAGGACAAGCTCGCGCCCGGAGTACGGGCGCATTGTGCGCGGCGCCATGCTGACGCCGTGGTTCGCGGTCAGCGTGGGAATCGTGATCGCGACATCGCTCACGCTCGCGACCCCGCATCCGGCGCTGACTTTCCCGCCGAGTCAGAGCGGCCGCTGCGTAGACGCTGGCTGCGGGTCGGCCTCTCCGCCGCCGTCCGCCCCGAGCCCCGCGATCAAGCACGAGGTCAGGCTGCCAGCGACGCAGCAGCGCGCCGCCAACGTCAAGGTCCGGCCAGCGGGCCTCAAGCTCGAGTACGAGTTCCTGCCGAGGCAGGATGGCCATTTCATGGCCGTGATCATCATCGTTGCCCGCAATACGCTCGGCCGCTGGACCCTGAAATTCACCCTCCCCGGAGCCCAGATCCAGTCCATCATCTGGGCCCAGTGGCAACCGGAAGGGTCAGATGGGGTCCTGGTGAGCGGCTCGCCGTCGCCCTGGCCGAGGTCGGAAGCGAACCAGGCCAGGATCGTGATCTTCGGCATGGGATCACCGGTGGGGCCGGGAAGCTGCCTCTTTGACGGCGGAAGCTGCACGTTCCTCGCGCTCGGCCCCGCCGAGCAGCATGATCCGGCTAGCTGGCCGCACCGGCGAGCTAACTGGCCGGGCGGAGACCTGCCCGTGTCCGGACATTAGGCCATCGGCCGTCGGCGGGCTGCGGCGCTTGGCCCGCTGCTGGCGCGCAGGTTAGACGATGCCTGGCCGGTGCGAACCTGTACCGATCGCGGCCTACCCTGGCTGGCATGAACGAGACTCCGCCGCGGGTGCTCGCCATCGCTGGCTCAGACTCGGGTGGCGGGGCAGGAATCCAGGCCGACCTGAAGACCATGCTCGCCTTGGGCGTGCACGGCATGACGGTGGTCTGCGCCGTCACCGCGCAGAACTCAGTCGGCGTCCAGGGCTACTGGGAGCTGCCGACCGAAGCCGTTCGCGCGCAGCTCGACTCCGTGCTCGGTGATATCGGCGCGCAGGCCATCAAGACCGGGATGCTCGCCTCGGCCGAGATTGTCCGCGCAGTCAGCGACCGGCTGTCCGAGGTCGACGCGCCCGTGGTCATCGATCCGGTCGCTGTGTCCAAGCATGGTGACAGCCTGCTGTCGCGCGGCGCGCTGGACGCGCTCAGGACCGACCTGCTGCCGCTGGCAACGGTCGTGACACCCAACCTGCTCGAAGCCGAGCTGCTGACCGGCCTGCCGATCGCGGACGAGAAGTCGATGCTCGCCGCGGCCAGGCAGATCGCCGCGCACGGTCCTCGCTGGGTCCTCGTCAAGGGCGGTCACCGGCCAGGAAACCCGGTGGATTTGCTCTTCGGCGACGGCCAGGTCATCCGGTTTCCCGGCCATAGGGTCGCCAGCCGCCATACCCACGGGACCGGCTGCACGCTGGCCTCGGCGATCGCCTCGCATCTCGCGCTGGGCGCTGATGTGCCGGCCGCCGTGGAGTCGGCCAAGGAATACGTCACCGGCGCCATCGACGCGGGGTTCCCGCTGGGCGCCGGAATCGGGCCGGTCGACCACGGCTGGCGCATCCGCCAGCCGGTCAGCTAGCAGGCACGGGCGGGCGGGCACGGGTATCGGGCGGGCCGGGTCGTCGGGCCGGGGCTGGCGGCCAGCCGCCAAGGGGCCGTCAGCGGGTGATCTTGCCTGCCTTGATGCAGGAGGTGCACACGTTCAGCCGACGGGGCGTCCGCCCGATCTTGACCCGGACGCGCTGAATGTTCGGGTTCCAGCGGCGCGGGGTGCGGCGGTGCGAGTGCGACACGTTATTGCCGAAGCCCGGCCCCTTGCCGCACACGTCGCAGACGGAAGCCACGGGATCGCTCCATTGATTGGTAGTCAGATGGGTCATCGGGCCGGCCTACGCCTACCCGGCCGGACAAGGATATCCGACCCGCGGCCCCGGGCGCGACTCGGTCGCCATCCGGGCAGCCTCCAGACGGCCGACAGACCGGCGAAGTAGCCTGCAAGGCATGTCGGCAGCTGACGCCCCGGACGGCGATGTCGTGCGGCCGTGGTTCTGCCGCGCGGCCGACCACGTCGACGCCGTGACCACGGCGGTCGAGGTTGTCTGCTATGACGGCGGTATGGGCAGTGCGGTGCTGCTCATCGGCGCGGAGTAGAGATCATGCCCAAACTCACTGATTCGCTGCGCGGCGTAGTCGGCGAGAAGGCCGCGAAGCGGCTTGCTACGCTCGGCCCTGGCCTGCGGACCGTCGGTGATCTGCTGGGCTACTACCCGCGCCGGTACGAGACCAGGGGCGAGCTGACCGACCTCGCCGGGCTCCGCGACGGCGAGCACGTCACCGTGCAGGCAATGATCGCCTCGGTGTCCACCAGGCCGATGCGGAACCGGCGGGGGTCCATCTTCGAGGCGGTCGTCACCGACGGCCGCGGCCAGCTGACGCTGACGTTCTTCGGGAAGGGGCGGCAGGACTGGCGGGAACGCCAGCTCGCGCCCGGCCTGCATGGCCTGTTCTCCGGGCAGGTGTCGAGTTTCCGCGGCAAGCGCCAGCTGTCGCATCCGGAGTACGAGCTGATCGGATCCGGGTCCGATGGCTCGGCTCGTGCCGTCGAGTTCGCCACCGAGCTGATCCCGATCTACCCGGCGAGCAAGGACATCGCGTCCTGGCAGATCGCGGACTCCGTGCGGCTCGCGCTGGCCGCCGTCGAGCTCGACGGTGATCCGCTGCCCGCGCCGATCATGGAGCGCTACAGCCTGTACGGCTACGCCCGCGCGCTGAACGCCATCCACCGGCCCGTCGACGACCAGGACAAGAACCGCGCGGTCAGGCGGCTGAAATGGGACGAGGCGTTCATGCTGCAGGTGGTGCTCGCCCAGCGCAGGCGCCTGTCCACCGAGTACGACTCGCTGCCGAGACCCCGGATCGACGGCGGCTTGCTGGCCGAGTTCGACCAGGGCCTGCCGTTCGATCTCACGTCCGGTCAGCGCCGCGCCGGGGAGACGGTCTCGGCCGATCTTGCGCAGCAGCATCCGACGGTTCGGGCAAGACGGTAGTCGCGCTCCGGGCGATGCTCCAGGTCGTGGACGCGGCAGGCCAGGCGGCCCTGCTCGCGCCGACTGAAGTGCTCGCGCAGCAGCACTACCGTTCGATCAGCCAGATGCTCGGCCCGCTGGCGATGGCCGGTCAGCTAGGTGGCGCCGAGCAGGCCACCAGGGTCGCGCTGCTGACCGGGTCGCAGGGCAGCGCGGCGCGCCGCCGGTCGCTGCTGGCGGCGGCGTCGGGCGAGGCCGGGATTGTCATCGGCACGCATGCACTGCTCGAAGAGCATGTCCAGTTCGCCGACCTGGGGCTGATCGTGATCGACGAGCAGCACCGATTCGGCGTCGAGCAGCGGGAGGCACTGCGCGGCAAGGCGGCCGACGGCCGGCCGCACGTGCTGGTGATGACAGCGACGCCGATACCGAGGACGGTCGCCATGACCGTGTTCGGCGACCTTGAGGTGACCGAGCTCACCGAGCTGCCCGCTGGGCGGTCCCCGATTGCCACCCATGTCGTGCCAGCCGCCGAGAAGCCGCACTACCTCGACCGCACCTGGGAGCGAGTGATCGAGGAGGTGGCCCGGGGCCGGCAGGCCTACATCGTCTGCCCTCGGATCGGCGGAGAGACGACTGGTTCCGCCGGCGGACCTGGGCCCGCCGGCGCCGTACCGGATGATCCCCAGGTCGGAGGGGCAGCGTCGGCCGAGGACGACGAGGGCGCCTTCGGAATAGCCGAAGACGGCGGGTTCGACTTCGCCGATGAGGAGGCCGAGCAGCAGCGTCGCCCGGCGCTCGCGGTCGTGGACGTCGCGTCGCAGCTCCGTAACGGCGCGCTTGCCGACCTCAGGCTGGCCGTACTGCACGGGCGCCTGGCGCCGGACGACAAGGACAAGACCATGCTGGCGTTCGCCGACGGCCAGGTCGACGTTCTGGTGACGACCACGGTGGTGGAGGTCGGCGTCGACGTGCCGAACGCCACGACGATGGTGATCATGGACGCGGACCGGTTCGGCGTCTCGCAGCTGCACCAGCTGCGCGGCCGGGTCGGCCGAGGCGGTCACCCGGGATTGTGCCTGCTGGTCACCGAGGCCTCGGTGGGGCCAGCCCGGGAGCGGCTGGACGCCGTCGCCGCGACCCAGGACGGCTTCGCCCTGTCCAGGCTCGATCTCGAGCAGCGCAGGGAGGGCGACGTGCTCGGCGCCGCCCAGGCCGGCCGCAGGTCGAGCCTGAAGCTGCTCACCTTGCTGAAGGACGAGGAACTGATCGGCCAGGCCAGGCAGGAGGCCGAGGAACTGGTCGGTGCCGATCCCGCACTCGCCGGGCAGCCGGCCCTCGCCGGCGCCATCGCCGTGCTACTCGACGCGGAGCGCGCCGAGTTCCTCGAGAAAGCCTGACGGGTTGACCAGGATCATCGCCGGGGTCGCCGGCGGCCGCCGCCTCGCGGTCCCGGCCGGCCGGTCCACCAGGCCGACCAGCGACCGGACCAGAGAAGGTCTGTTCGCGGCGGCGCTGGCGATGCTGGGCGACCTGGACGGGGCGGCGGTGCTCGACCTGTACGCGGGCTCGGGGGCAGTCGGCCTGGAGGCGCTCTCCCGCGGCGCGGCCGACGCGCTGCTGGTCGAGTCCGATCCTGGCGCGGCCCAGGTCATCAGGCGCAACATCGAGGCAGTCGGTCTGCCGGGCGCACGGCTGGTGCACGACCGAGTCGATCGCGCGCTGCGACGGGGGCCGGGGTCGGCCGCGCCACGCGATCTCGTCTTCGCCGACCCGCCCTACTCGGCCGCTGAGGACGAGCTCAGCGAGGTGCTGGTGAGGCTGGCCGGACACGGCTGGCTAGCGCGGGACGCGGTGGTGATACTGGAGCGGGATGCCAGGTCTCCGGAGCCGCGCTGGCCGGCCGGATACGCGAAGGACCGGTCCAGGCGGTACGGCGAGACAGTGCTCTGGTACGGTCGCGCGTCAGGAGCTTCGTCCGTTTCTTCGGATCCGGCTGCACCGACGGGAGCGTGAGTCTGCGTGATTCGCGTGGTCTGCCCTGGGTCATTCGACCCGGTCACCAATGGCCATCTGGACATCATCAGCCGCGCGGCAAAGCTCCATGACGAGGTGATCGTCGCTGTGCTGCGCAACCCGTCCAAGTCGTCCCTGTTCACCGCCGACGAGCGGGTCGAACTGCTGCGCGAGGTCAGCAAGGAGCTTGGCAACGTCACGGTCGCCAAGTTCAACGGCCTGATCGTGGACTTCTGCCGCGCACACGACGTGTCGGCGATCGTCAAGGGCCTCCGGGCGGTGACCGACTTCGATTACGAGATGCAGATGGCGCAGATGAACTACAACCAGGCTGGCGTCGAGACCCTGTTCATGACCACGAACCCGCTCTATGCCTTCCTGTCCTCCAGCTTGGTCAAGGAATTCGCCCACTACGGCGGCGACGTGGCCAGCCTGGTGCCGGAGCCAGTCCTGCGGCGGCTGGCCGAGCGGCTCGCCAGCGAGTGATGCCAGTCCCGGTCATGCTCACGGATTCTTGCTGGCGCCATGACTGCGGGCCATCGGTGATCATGGCCGGACCGCAAGTTGGGGATTCCGCGGGCCGACAGGTAAGCTGACCGCCCAGCATCAACTCACCTCTGCGCTAGCCATGTCAAACGCGAAACTTAAGAGATCTCAGCGGTTGGATCCGCGCGGGCCGCTTGTCTTCGACATCCGGACGCTCGGGTCGGCGTCAGCGCGCTCGGAAACGCGCACCGCGTCGGCTCCCGCGGAGCTGGGCTCAGGAATGGTGCGCGTGCCGGAGGGCAGCGACCTCGAACTCGAGGCCCAGCTTGAGGATGTCACCGACGGCGTGCTCGTCACCGCGAACGTGACGGCCAGGCTCGTCGGCGAATGCGCGCGGTGTCTTGATGAGTTCACGTCGAGCATGCAGGTCAGTTTCCAGGAGTTGTTCGCCGTCGAGGCCGGAGGCTCGGGCGATGACGGGTATCTTCTGGACGGGGACCTGCTGGACCTTGAGCCGGCGCTGCGGGATGCGGTGGTGCTTGACCTGCCGCTGTCACCTCTCTGCAGTCCTGATTGCGCGGGGCTGTGCAGCAAATGCGGCATCCGGCTCGCGGACGCGGAGCCCGGCCACGACCATCCCGACGACGGCGGGGTGTGGGCGGTGCTGAAGGACTTGTTCCGTGCCGACGAAGCAGGCGGGGCTGACGAAGCCGGCCGAGCCGGCGGGGATGAAGGCAGAACTGAGACGGCGGCGGAGCGCCCGCGGGCGCAGCACGCCGAGAACGGACCGGCCAGCAATGGCCGGCAGCAGGACACATCATCGACAGGGACATCCCGTCCCGCCGGTTCGAAGGAGCGCTGAGGTGGCAGTACCCAAGAGGAGAATGTCGCGTAGCAACACCAGGTCGCGCCGCGCTCAGTGGAAGGCGACGGCACCCAGCCTCGTGCGCTGCCCGCAGTGCCATGACCCGAAGCTGCCCCACACGGCGTGCCCGACCTGCGGAACGTACAACCGGCGCCAGGTCATCACTCCTTCCTGACGCCGCTTGCTGGCCGGGATACCCGTAATCACGGGAGGGAGGGAAAGCGGTGAGCGTGGCGCCGGCAGACGGGCGGGCGGCTGATGCTGACATCGCCGTCCTCCTGAGCAAGCTTCAGGTCCAGGTCAGCGATGAGCTACTCGACCGCGCCCTGATGCACCGGTCCTTCGCCTACGAGAACGGCGGGCTGCCAACCAACGAGCGGCTCGAGTTCCTCGGCGACTCAGTTCTCGGCCTGATCGTCACCGACACACTGTTCCGCAAGCACCCGGACCTGCCTGAGGGGAACCTCGCGAAACTGCGGGCCGCGGTGGTCAACAGCCGTGCCCTCGCGGGCGTCGCCAGCGGCCTTCGGCTGGGCTCGTACGTCAGGCTGGGCAAGGGCGAGGAGAGCACCGGAGGCCGGGACAAGTCCTCCATCCTGGCTGACACGCTGGAGGCCGTGATCGGCGCCGTCTACCTCGACGGCGGCATGGCGGCCGCCGACCCGCTCGTGCACCGGCTCTTCGACCCGGTCATTGCCAGATCCGCTCGTCTCGGCGCCGGCCTGGACTGGAAGACATCACTGCAGGAGCTCACCGCGGCCGAGGACCTCGGCGGACCTGAGTACGTCGTCGACGAGAGCGGGCCCGACCACCAGAAGTCGTTCCGCGCCGTCGCCAAGGTCGGCGGCGAGGTCTGGGGAGAGGGCGAAGGACGCACGAAGAAAGAAGCCGAGCAGCAGGCCGCCGAGGCGGCCTGGACGGCGATCAGCGCCAGGGTCAGCTCGGCGGCCGACGACATCAACGCGGCGGAGCTGGGGTTCGGCGATACCGCTGCCGACCTGGCCGCAGGTCGGCAGCCATCCGACAGTAAGCGCCGGGCCTAGCGGGAATGCCGGACGGTCACAGTTGCCCGAGCTGCCAGAGGTCGAGACCGTCAGGGACGGCCTCCAGCGCCATGTCAGCGGACGCACCTTTGCCGCGGTGCAGGTGCTGCACCCGCGCGCGGCCCGGCGGCACCTGGCCGGTCCGGACGATCTCGCTGCCACGCTGACCGGCGCCACCGTCGGCGCAGTCCGCCGCCGGGGCAAGTACCTGTGGCTGCCCGTCGACGCCGACGCCCTGATCGCCCACCTCGGCATGAGCGGCCAGCTGGTGGTCGGCGACGCGGACCGGCCGCTCACGCCGCACGTCCGGGCCGTGTTCTCGTTTACCGACAGCGGCCCGGACCTTCGCTTCATCGACCAGCGCACGTTCGGGCACCTGTCCTTCTCGCCCGGCGGAGCCGAGCTCCCGTCGGCCATCGCCCACATCGCGCCCGACCCGCTCGAGCCGGCCTTCAGCGACGAGCGGTTCGCCGCGCGGCTGATGGCGCGACGGACCGGCATCAAGCGCGCG
>WNGK01009381.1_pt1 | contig 12801 bp, 8 predicted proteins | sample 5400601 | NCBI WGS metagenome assembly WNGK01 (sample SAMN13153376, study PRJNA577476) | soil metagenome | isolation source: 60 cm soil or saprolite under Garry oak tree replicate 1 | place: USA:California | collected 2016-06-15 | reverse complement strand
GTGCCCCAGCGCTGGGCGATGTAGCGCTGTCGCTCCTGCTCGTCCTCGATCGCGCGCGTGCCGTTGTTCAGTCGAACGAAGAAGCGATGCTTCTTGGCGAACCGACCCTGCTCGTCGACCGACGTGACCTCCGCCTGCACGGGGTGGCCGGACGGCTCGACGTGGACCCTGCAGACGTCGTGCCCGTCGACATGGTGCATCGTCGTCGTGACGTTCGCCGCCGCGGCGAGGCCCACGGCGCGTTCGATCACCTGGTTCAGATGGAGGAGGAAGAGGTCCCGGTCGTCCTTGCCCTCCCTGGCGAGCGTCGCGTAGTCATGCTCCACGCCGACGATGCCGCCGTCGTCCGCCACGCCGATGACGAGCGTGCCGCCGAACTCCGAGTTGAGGAACGCCGCCAACGTCTTGATCACGGCGCTCTCGACGACCTTGCTCTTCTCGCCGGCCCGCAGGTCCCACCGGAGCGTCGACTTGAACTCCAGGTGGCGGTCCTCCGTGCGCTCGACCAGCTCTTCGATGGGGCAGTTCTTCTGGTACGCGACCCGCGCGCGCTCGTACACGCGGGGCAGGAGCGCCGCCGTGACCTCGTCATGGAACCGCCGGTCGTCCAGCATCCGGATCGTGAGGTCTTCGGCCTGCTGCATCCTCGCGGCGATCGCCCTCTTGAACTTTTCCTCGAACTCGAGGCCGAAGTTCTCCTGCGTGTTCGCCGCTGCCTGTTGCTGGACCTCGGGGTCCCCGACCATGTCGGCGCCGATGCCCTCCAGGTGCAGGCGGTCGGCTTCGGTCAGTCCTGCGCCGAAGGCTTCGTTCAACCGCTCGATCAGCTCCGACAGCGGCGCCAAGACATCCTCGTACCCGCCGGGGCCTCCCTCGCCGAAGGCGCGTAGGACTCCGCTACCCGTCTCCAGGCTGAGGTCGTACGCTCCGGTCATCGCCACCCGCAGGTGCGTCATCTCGACCTGATCGCCCAGGTCCATCGAGCCCGATGGTTCCGAGGGCAGCCGCCTCTCCAGCAGCCGGGAGTAGGCGTAGCGCTTCTCCATCTTCGTGTCGGCCATGGGCAGCACCTGCGAGATGAAGCCGTACCGCGAGACGAAGCGCTTCAGCCGGGTCCGGAACTCCTCCTGGTCCACGTCGTCGAGCTCCGCGAACCGGTCGCGCGCCACGTCCAGGAGCGCGTAGAGCTTCGCCTGCGCTCCGCGTCCATCGCCCTTCGCCCCGAAGTACACGGCGGCGAACGCCTCCACGTCCTCGGGCCGCACCACGCCGAACCGCTCCGCCTCGTGCCAGGCGTCGTACAGCTCGTTCGGCTCCGTCGCCGCGGCGATCGACGCGTCGTAGTACGGCTCGAAGGCCCGCTGGACCTGTTCGGCGTCGTTCACGAAGTCCAGGACGAACGTGTCGTCCTTCTGGGGATGGATCCGGTTCAGCCGCGATAGCGTCTGGACCGCGTTCACCCCTTCGAGCTTCTTGTCCACGAACATCGTGTGCAGGAGCGGCTGGTCGAATCCGGTCTGGAACTTCTCGGCGACGACCAGGATCCGGCACTCATCGGACGCGAACCGCTCGGCGGTCTGCGACTCGGGGAACCCGTTCATGTTCGGCTCGGTGCGATCAACCCCGCCGTCGGAGACCGTCCCGGAGAACGCGACCAGCGTCTTCACGTTCCCGTAGCCCCGGTCGCGCGCGTACGCGTCGATCGCCTGCGTGAACCGAACGGCGCCCAGGCGCGACCGGCAGACGACCATCGCCTTCGCCCGTCCGCCGATCCGGTGACTCGTCGTCCGGCGGAAGTGCTCCACCACGATCTCCGCCTTCTGCGCGAGCTGGGACGGGTGGAGCGCGACGTACTTCGCGATCTCCTTCGCCGCCTCGCGCACCGAGACCTCGGGGTCCTCATCTGCCGCGCTGGTCAGGCGGAAGTAGGTCTCGTAGGTCGTGTAGTGCTCCAGGACGTCCACGATGAACCCCTCCTCGATCGCCTGGCGCATCGAGTAGAGATGGAACGGCCGGTGCCGGATGTCCTCGTCCACCGGTTCGCCGAAGAGTTCGAGCGTCTTGGCCTTCGGCGTGGCCGTGAAGGCGAACATCGACAGGTTGTCGTGCGGACCGCGCGCCCTCGCCGACGCCTCGACCAGCGCGTCCAGGGCGTCCTGGGGGTCGATCTCGCCCTCCTCGCCTTCCGGGACCGTGGCCTTCGCGCCGCTCAGCGCCCTCCTCATCTCCTGCGCGGTCTCCCCCGTCTGCGACGAGTGGGCCTCGTCCACGATCACCGCGTACCGTCGCTCGGCGAGGGCGGCCACCTCGTCGACGACGAAGGGGAACTTCTGCAGCGTCGTGACGATGATCTTCGCCTCGGCCGATCGCAGCGCCTCCGCCAGCTCCTTCGACGACTCCTCGACCTTCTTCACCACGCCGTGGGCATGCTCGAACTGGGAGACGGTGTCCTGCAGCTGCCGGTCGAGGACCCGGCGATCGGTCACCACCACCACCTTGTCGAAGACCTTCGTGTCGCCGGCGTCGTGCAGCGAGGCCAGCCGGTGCGCCAGCCACGCGATCGTGTTCGACTTCCCGGAGCCGGCGGAGTGCTGGACCAGGTAGTTCCGTCCGGCGCCCCGGTCGCGCGCGTGGCGTTCGAGCTTCCGCACCGCGTCCCACTGGTGGAAACGAGGGAAGATCAGCGCGGCGTCCTTGAGCCCGGCCTTGCCCTTGGTCCCGGGCCGACGATCGCCCGCCGCCCGAGCAGGGCGTCCTTCGGGTCGCGGTCGGCTCGGTACTGCGCCATCGCGTGCTCGACCGTCTGGTGCGTGAGCGGGTTCTTCAGCTCGGCCGTCGCCACCGGGAGCCCGTTGACGAACAGCGCCAGGTCCAGCGCGTTCGCGTGCTCGGGCGCGTAATGGAGCTGGCGGATCACCGTGAGCCGGTTCGCCGCGTACCTCGCCTCGAGGTCGGGGTTGAGCGCCGACGCCGGCCGGAAGTAGGCGAGCCGGATGTGGACGCCCAGGTCGTCGACCCCGTGGCGGAGGACGTCGACGGTGCCCCGCTCGTCGATCTGTTTGGCGAGGCGCTCGACGAACCGCCGCTGCGCCATATCGGGATCGCCCCCGTTCCGCTTCACCAGCTCTTCCCAGTCGTCCGCCTGCGTCGCGCCGATGAACGTGAAGAGCTCGGCGGTGTCGAGCGCCTTGGCCGGGTCGTAGTTCGTGGGGAAGCCGCGCGTGTAGCCGCCCTGTGCGATGAGCGACTCGACGATCGCGTCCTCGAACGCGATCTCCTTCGTGACCTTCATCGGGCCCATCTGCCGGCCGTCATCGCGCCTCCCGACTTGAATCGTAGTCGCGACGGCGTCCGTCCCGTTCTCTATCATTTCGGCCGATGGTCATGGAATCCCTTCCGGTCACCGTCGACCGGAGCCACCTCATCGTGCTCGGGGAAAAGCTGTACGCCCGGTCGCTCGAGCTGGTCCGCGAGCTGGTCAACAACGCGTACGACGCCGACGCCACCGAGGTCTCGGTCCAGGTCGCCGACGACGAGGTTGTCGTGCTGGACGACGGCCTGGGCATGGACCGCGACGGCCTGCTCCGCTACTTCCAGGTCGGGGTGCCGGACAAGCGGGAGAACCCCATCTCCCCGAGACTGGGGCGCCACCGGATCGGGCAGTTCGGGATCGGTAAGTTCGCCACGCTGGCCGCGAGCCGGCGGTTCGAGGTCTACACGCGGCGGGACCTGTTCTCTGCGAGGGTGGTGTTCGACCGCGACGAGTGGGAGCGGGGCGAGGGCGAGTGGCAGCTCCCCATGGAGATCGACCCCCAGCCCGGCCGCAAGCGCGACGGGACCACCGTCCGGATGACCAAGCTCACCAAGCGGCTCGACCCCACCGCGGTCCGCGAGTACCTCGTGGAGACCGTCCCGCTGAAGGCACCGCGGTTCGCCGTCTACGTGAACGGGCTGAAGCTGGTCCCGCGGAGCCTGGCCGGGCGGCGCCTCCCCTTCCTCGAAGGGACCCCGTTCGGCGTGGTCCAGGGGGAGGCGGTGATCCTGCCGGCGTCCCGCGCCGCGACCGACTCGCTGGGGCTGGAGGTGAAGGTCCGGGGCGTCACGGTCCGCCGCGAGCTGTTCGGTATGCAGGCGTGGGGCAAGCTCGTCACTCGGATCCGCGGCGAGGTGCACGCGGACTTCCTTCCCCTCACCGCGGACCGGAGCAACTTCGTCGTGGACTCTCCCGAGTACGCCGCGTTCCTCGAGGCCATGCGAACGGTGATGGCGGAGGTGGAGGCGGCCCTGCGGCAGCTCGCCCTTCGCAAGGAGAACAGCGTGGCCCGCCGGGCGGTCCAGGAGGCGCTCGACCGCATCGAGACCGCGCTTCGGCGGCATCCCGACCTCTCCCCCTTCGGCTCCATCCCCATCGGCGACGAGGTCGAGGGCGGAGGCGAGGCCGCGCTGGTGGCCGAACCGACGGCCCCGCCCGGCCCGGAGCGACCGGGCCCGGAGGCGGGCGTCGAACCCGGTCCGAAAGGGGAGGACGTGGTGATCGTCTCCGTCTCGGACGAGGAGGCCTCGGGGGTGGAGGTGGCCAGGGACGCGCTCCCCCGGGCTCGGCGGCTGACCCCGAACGCCGTGGTCCAGAGGGTCCGCATGGGCGTCACGGGGCTGACCTGCTGCATCGACCAGTTCGGCGAGGACGGCCCCGAATCGTTCACCGAGGGGACCATCATCTACGTGAACCGAGACCACCCGCTCTACCGTCACGAGGCGGCGAAACGGGAGACGTTCACTCGCCACCTGGCCCGCCTGCTGACGCAGGAGTTGGCGCTGATGAGCGAGCGGGACGACCCCCGGCGGGCCTTCCAGCAGCAGAGCCTGCTGCTCAAAGAGACGTTCTCCGACGAGGACTGACCGGTCGTCGGGATCCGTCGGGCGTGTCCGCCGCGACTGTTACCTGAACTCCCTGATGGACCCCCAGCAAGTTGCGGCTCCCGGTCCATGTACATCAGAGCCAGACCTCTTCGTTCGACGGCTTAGCGGCGCGCGTCTTGTGGCAGGCCGAGTCTCGACTGCCATGGCCTTCGCTTCGTCCGCGCGCATCGGGCTCTCTTCAAGAGGGGCGGCGGGCTCTGTCGTCAACGATCCGCTTGTGCTCGGTGAATTCCAGCGGTCTCGCCTGGGCCGTCCCGAGTCGCCAGATCTGCGGCCGGTCCGACCGGTGCCTGCTCGCGATATCCGGGAGGTGGACGAGCAGCAGGCCGGAGGCTCGGATCGGATCGTCGCCAACCCGGCGACATGTGACTACGGAGAAGCGGGTCCGCTGGACGACGCTGAGGACCTCCGGCCGGAACACCATGTTGTCGTCGCACGTGATAAGGCCATCCACCCGTCGCCGCGCCAACTCAGAGATGAGTTCGTCATCCTGATAGGCCCCGAGCAGGCCGGGGTCGAGCTCCGACAGTGGCACGACCTCGATCGCCAATACGTATTTGTCGATCGCCTTGCGAAGTATCGGCTGAGGGAAGTTCTCGTCCAGCGCAGACGTCGGGCGGTCAGGCGGCGACACGGAGGTTTCGTTGGAGCTGATCCTCGAGCGAGATGGCCTCCTCGAGGTTCTGGCGCGTCAGCCTCGGATACAGATCGATGATCGCATCGACTTCCATTCCGCGTGCCCGAAGAGAAGAGAGCATCTTGGTCGGGATCCGCGTGTCTACGACGTGCGGCTCTCCCGACAGCTTGCCGGGGATGATCCGCAGGGTGGGCGCGGGCTGCAGCAGGTGAGGACCGATTATCCCGTTGCTCCCCCGCCACGCGTCGACCAAGTCGAACCCTTCACGCAAGGCCACCGCTTGAGCCACTCCCCGACCCAGCGGGACGAAAACCTCGCCTTCTGCTTCGATCACGAGGCCACCCCTCGGATCGACCCGCACCCTCACCGCGTCGCTGCGAAGCCTGTCTCCCCAACGATCGAGGGCTGCGAGCGCGCCTCGGATCCTGGCCATGGACGTCTTGGGAAGCTTGAGGTCGGGTTTGTCGCGACGGAGCCAGTCGATCAGCCTGAGGGCCAGGAGGTCTGAGTACGACCAGCGCTTCACCTTGACGCCGGACACGCTCGGGAGCCAGATGCCCGCGCGCGACCAGTAGTGGAGGGTGCTGACCGGGACGCCGGCGAGCGCCGCCGCTCGATCGGCCGGGTAAGCAGCTCCGGATGGAATCTCCTTCACGACCACCGAGGGCATGCTACAGGTAGGCACTGACGCGACCGAGCACCATGGGCCGATCCGGGGTCAGGCCGCCATGCCGCGAATCTCGAGCTGGCCTGTCACCGCCGCCGTGATCAGCGCATGCCTGCGCTCAAGTACCAGATCTTCTTGCCGTTGGCGGAGGCGCACGGCCCTCTCGGTCTGCTCCTCGAGATGCCGGACTTCCGACGCAAGCATCCGCTGTTCTGGTTGAGGAGGGGTCGGGATAAGGACCCGCCGCAAGTCCCAGATGTTCAGGGTGAGGTAGGTCGTGCCTACGGCTCGGTTTCGACACTGCACTTGGACGAACGCCGTGCGCAGCACTTGGTACAGCCAACCACTGACAACACCTGGCGCCGGAGCCACTCTTGCAGTGCCTTGAGTCAGATTGGCAGTGGGCAACGATTCGGGGACGATAACCGGCAGCCCTATCGACGCCCGCATTGCAATCACGATATCCCCCGGCTGCACGCGGGCTCGGCGATACGCCGCATCGATGGCGTAGCTGGTTCTGCTAAGCCGCTGCGGGTCTAGATCAGCCACGTCGCCTGTCTTGATATATGGAACTCCATCTGGAATCTCAGGTCCTGCTTGGACAATGCCATAGACGATGGGACGCATGGGATCCGTAAGCCGCATCAGTGGCGACAGACCCCAGCCAGCGGGAAGTCCTGCTTGTCCCTCGAGCGCAGTTAGGCCGGGAGCCAAAATCCGATCCCGCTCGCCGTCCAGCCTCTGCTCGAGCAACTGCCTAGTGCGGCGGAGCGTGGCCAGCGCTCTATCGATGCGGGCCGTCTCGCAGTCGAGGAAGCTGACAATCTCGTCCTGTCGTTCGACAGAGGGCAGCGGAAACCGGAATCCCGACACCGTGTCCCAGTCGGTCCTCGGCATCTTGGTGCCCACCGAGCTCGCTTCGGCCCATTCGAGGAAGGGCCGCGACAGGCACAGATAGTAGAGATAGCGAGTGCGAATCTGCGGACCAGACCGAAGGACGAGGAACTCGCCCGAGGCGCACCCGTCGAAGTCCGCGGCTAGGACCTTCGCGAGGTATGGACGAAGCTTCCCGAACAACACGTCGCCCCGTCGGAAGACCACCTCCGAGTCGGCGGTCTTCCTTTCAGGCTCGAAGCCCGGCAGCAGCTTCCCGCTCCCGCTCTCAACGTGTTCCAAGGCGACGTGAGGCAGTTCGACGCCTGGAGCCAGCTCCCTGACGCTGGATACCGCTGCGCGAAGGCGAACGGTTGTGGTCATTTCTCCGTCACCTGGCTGAGCAGCTCCAGGATCTCCGCTTCCAGAGCCTTGATCTCGGCGTCGATCTCTTCGAGCGGCCTGGGCGGCACGTACTTATAGAAGTGCCGCGTCAACGGGACCTCGTAGCCGACCTTGGTCTTCGCCTCGTCGACCCACGCGTCCGGCACGAACGGCGCCACCTCGCGCTCCATGTACTCCCCGACGTCCTCCCCTAGCGGCACGTTCTCGTAGTCGCGCAGCTCCGGGTCGGGCTCGGGTTCGCCCTTCTTCCCGGTCACGACCGGCGCCTCCGGGTCGCGAACCGTCGCGGCGTCGAGCACCGACTTCTCGATCGGCTTGCCGACCTTGCCGAGCGCGCCGCGGACCTTCTCGGCGAAGGCATCGCCCTCCGTCGTCGAGGTGCCCCTCAGGCCCTCGACCGCCGAGACGACGCGGGCGCGCTCTTCCTCCTCCAGCCTCTCAACGGGCTTCGTCCTCCGAAGCGCGGCCACGGTCTCGTCGGTCACCTCCCACCGCACCCGCAGCGGGCGTTCGACCGTGATCCGCCGGTAGCCGAAGTCGCGGTTCTCGAAGATCTTGCAGCGGTCGCCCTCCTCGAACGCCGAGTACAGCCTCGTGATCTCCGCGATCTGGTCGTCGCTGATCGTCTTGCGCTTCTCGCCGAGGCTCTTGCGCATCTTCGTCCACAGCTCGCGGGCGTCGACGAGCTGCACGCGACCGCGGCGCTCCGGCGACTTCCGGTTGGTCAGCACCCAGAGATACGTCGAGATGCCCGTGTTGTAGAAGAGCTGGTCCGGCAAGCCGACGATCGCCTCCAGCCAGTCGCTCTCGATGATCCACCGGCGGATCTCCGACTCCCCCGACCCGGCACCGCCGGTGAACAGTGGCGACGCGTTGAAGACGATGGCCAGCCGCGAACCGCCCTTCGCCGGCGGCTTCATCTTCGACAGCATGTGCTGGAGGAACAGCAACGAGCCGTCGTTGATCCTGGGGAGGCCCGCGCCGAACCGCCCGTCGAACCCCCGCTTCTCGCGCTCGGCGCGGACCTGCTCCTCGACCTTCTTCCACTCCACGCCGAACGGCGGATTCGCCAGCATGTAATCGAACTTCGCGACCTCCAGGCCGTCCTCCGTGAACGAGTTGCCGAAGAAGATGCTCGAGGCGTCCTGGCCCTTCAGCATCATGTCCGAGCGGCACACCGCGTACGTCTCCGCGTTCAGCTCCTGTCCGTACACGCGCAGGCGGGCGCCGGGGTTCAGCTCGCGCAGGTGGTCCTCGGCCACCGAGAGCATCCCGCCGGTCCCGCACGCCGGGTCGTACAGCGTCGCGATCGCGCCTCGCCTGGTCAGCAGGTCCCGGTCGTTGGCGAACAGCAGGTTCACCATCAGCCGGATGACCTCGCGCGGGGTGAAGTGCTCGCCGGCCGTTTCGTTCGACAGCTCCGAGAACCGCCGGACCAGCTCCTCGTAGACGTAGCCCATCTCCAGGTTCGAGACCCTGTCCGGATGCAGCTCCATGTCGCAGAACTTCGAGACGACCTTGTACAGGAGGTTCGATCGCTCCAGCCGGCGGATCTGCGCTTCGAACTCGAACTTCGCGATGACGTCACCGGTTCCGGCGTCGAACCCGCGGATGTAGCGGCGGAGGTTCTCCCCGAGGTTCGGCGGATCGTCCAGGAGCGTACGGAAGGTGAACTCGGACGTGTTGTAGAAGGCGTGCTCGGTGATCCCCATCAGCACGAGGTCCACGTTCTCCAGGCGCCCCGGCAGGTCCCGACGGCGCTTCAGGACCTCTGCCTTCGTCGGCTCCAGCACGGAGTCCAGCCGACGAAGGACGGTCAGCGGCAGGATGACCTTGCCGTACTCGGACTGCTTGTAGTCGCCCCGGAGGAGGTCGGCGACCGACCAGATGAACGCGACCTTCTCCTGGAAGTTGTCCACCGGCTCGCCGCTCCCTGTGCTCCGCTCCCCTGAAGTTCCTCACTATACGGACGGGCGCCGGCCCGTCGAGCGGAGATGTCGGCGGCGGCCGCTACCGTGGTCGGGTCCTCCCCCGCGAGACGCTGTGGGAGGACGTCCCGTGGAGGTTCGCATCTGGGGAGCGCTCGAGGGCCGGCTGATCGAGGTCAGCTCGGAGCCCGGCGGCGAACCCGGTCTCCGGGTCGCAGGTGTGCCCGCGGAACGCGCGCGGACGACCGAAGATCGGCTTCGGGCCGCGCTCCTGAACTCCGGCGTCGTGGCCGACGTGCCACCGGTCCTGGTCCGGCTCGTTCCTGCGGTCGAGGCGGGCGCGACGAGCGACCTGGACCTCCCGCTGGCGCTCGCCGCCCTGGCGAGCGCGCGGGTGATCGGGGCAGGGTTCCGCTGGATGTTCGCTACCGGCCGGCTGGGCCTGGACGGCACGGTGCACGCCGTCGGCCTCCGCGGCCGAACGACGCTGGCGGACGTGGTCGGATCGCTGTGTCAGAGGCGTGCGGTATCGGCTTTGCACATAAACACGCTGGTCACGGCCCCTTTTTGTGCAGCTTCGCGTCTTCTTGGGCGGGGATGGCCTCGGGCAGCCCGGGCGCACCCGTGATTGGGACAGCCTCGGCGGGGAAGTCCACCGGGCGCTTCTTCTTCTCGGGGTCGAACAGGTCTTCCACGGTGATGATCTGTAGGCGCTGCACCATGCGGCCGAGACCTGCCGAGTAGTACGTCCCGGCCTCATCGGCTTCCTCGCGCATGGCCTTCGTCGGCTTCCGGCGCGTCACGAAGACTCCGATGGCCGCTTTCTCCCGCTCCATCACGCCCCGCAGGTCACGGACGTGGCCGGGACCAGTGCTCCCGCCTTTGACCGAGACCACGATCAGCTTGGACTCCCCGTCGATGTGGTCGAAGTAATACATGCGCCCGTCGATGCCCTTGTCCGCTCCTCGCTTGTGGGGAGCGGAGTCGGCACCGACCCGATGCAGCGCCCACTCCTCGAAGTTGTGCTTGTCTTCGTCGGCCAGCGTGTAGGCGTCCTCGGCGCTGGCCGGTTCGGGACGGACCTCGTAGCTCTTTCGGATGTCCGCGCCGTATTCCCGCTCCAACCGGCCCTCGATCACGTCGATGGCGACCTTCGCGATGTCGATCCCGATCCACCGTCGGTCCAGCGCCTGAGCCGCGTCCACCGTGGTCCCGCATCCACAAAACGGGTCCAGCACCACATCGCGAGGAAGGGTGCTCGCGCGGATGATCCTCTCGACCAACTCCTTCGGCTTTTGCGTCGGGTAGTGCAAAAGCTCCCGCTTCCGGCGACCGACCGGCGTGATGTCCGGCCACCAGTCCTCGACCACCTTGCCCTGCACGTCGTACTGGGCGACCCGGGCGTCCATGTCGGCGTACTCGCGCCCGGCGTAGATGCCCGTCCGCCCCCGGGCGGACCGGAGGCTCTTCGCGTAGGGCACGCGCACCGCATCCTTGTAGAACGGCGCCTCGGGCGACTTGACGTAGAAGAGGATGATGTCGTGCTTCCGCGGGAACCACCGTTTGGTGCTCGACGGTCCCGTGTAGCACCACGCGATCTCGTTGCGGAAGTTCGTCGGGCCGAACACCGCGTCCATCAGGAGCTTCAGGTAGTGGCTCGCGGTCGGGTCACAGTGCAGGTAGATCGAGCCCGTCTTGCGGAGCTTGCGTTGAAGCTCGACCAGGCGGGGCGCCATCATCGACAGGTAGGCCAGCATGTCTGTCTTCGGGACCAGTCGGCGGAACGACTGCAACGCCTCGGAGACCTTCGGCGGCCCGGTTCGCACCGTCTCCTGGAACGCTTCCCACGCGGCGTCGTCCCATTTCCAGGTGTCCTCGAACGCCTTTACCTGGGCGGCAGGCTTCCTGCCGGTGCGTTCCGTGAAGAGGAGGTCGTGATCCTTACCCTTGTTGAACGGCGGATCCAGGTAGACCAGATCGACGGTCTCATCCCGGATGTGCTCGCGGAGCACGTAGAGGTTGTCGCCGTAGAACAGCAGGTTACGGCTCTCGAAGAGAGCCTCCTGCCCCGACCGCCTTCCCCCTCGGCTCGACACCCTTCCCAAAGGAGTCGGACCAAGGGGAGCATCGTGCCCGAGGGCGGCGGATTGGTCAATGGGGGAAAGCGCACTATTTCGCCGCCCTACGCGGCCTGTTCCAGTACGGGCTCTTGCACTTCGGGCAGACCCTCGGCTCGTGATCCTTGTCCCGTGGGAGCCATTCGTGCCCGCACCGCTCGCATCGATACCCCCACAGTCGCACCTTCGGCATTCGTTCTCCCTTCCGGTCGTATGTACCCGGAAGGAATATACCACTAGGTTGACACCCATGCCACCTTCGAGGTATATTCCTTCTAGGAACATACCACTAGGTAGGAGGAAGGCATGGACGGGCGGCAGCAGCGAGGGATGCAGATTGCGGCGGCGGGCGGCGCTGACGGGACGGGCGGTCTGTGGCAGGTCAGGAGCCAGTCCCGGGCCAAGAAGAGGTACGCCGTGAACCCCGACACCGGACAATGCACCTGCCCAGATAACGTTGAGGGCGGCTTCCGCTGCAAGCACGTCTGGGCCGTGACCTTCACCATGACGGCCGAAGTCACCTTCGACGGCCAGCCCGTCGCTGCTCAGCGGGTCACCTACTCGCAGGAGTGGAGCACCTACAACCGAGCCCAGGTCGAGGAGAAGGACACGTTCATGCGCCTCCTCGCCGATCTGTGCTCCACCGTGCCGCAGCCGGTCCAGACGAACGGACGTCCGCGCCTCCCGCTCGCTGACATGGCCTTTGCCGCGACCCTCAAGGTCTACAGCCGCTTCTCCTCGCGGCGCTTCTCCTCGGACCTGCGGGAAGCGCAGGAGCGCGGCCTGATCGTTCGGGCTCCCCATTTCAACAGCGTCACGAACTACATGAGCGACCCCGGCCTGACGCCGGTCCTGCACGGCCTGATCGAGTCCTCGTCGCTGCCGCTCGCGGCCGTGGAATCCGACTTCGCCGTTGACTCCTCGGGCTTCTCCACCGGCCGGTTCGACCGCTGGATCGACTACAAGTACGGGAAGGCCGTCGAGACCCGCCTTCGCCGACACTGGATCAAGGCGCACATCATGGTTGGGGTCCGCACCAACGTCGTGACCGGCGTCCAGATCACTCCGTGGAACGAACACGACGGCGGCTACCTTCCTCCGCTCGTAGAGGACACCGCCCGGCGGTTCCAGATCGCCGAGGTCTCGGCGGACAAGGCGTACCTGAGCCGTCGTAACGCTGAGGCCATCGAGGCGGTCGGGGCGAAGCCGTACATCCCGTTCATGAAGAACTCGAAAGCCCCGGTGCCTGCCTTT
>WNGK01015960.1_pt1 | contig 12802 bp, 11 predicted proteins | sample 5400601 | NCBI WGS metagenome assembly WNGK01 (sample SAMN13153376, study PRJNA577476) | soil metagenome | isolation source: 60 cm soil or saprolite under Garry oak tree replicate 1 | place: USA:California | collected 2016-06-15 | reverse complement strand
GTCTTCAGCGATCACGGATTCGAATTCTTCGAGCACGAGACCTGGGGACAGGGTAACTCGGCCATCGGCGATTTCTCGGCGCGGGTCCCGATCATCATCGCCGATCCGAGGATTCGCGGACCACGCAAGGTAACCGATGTCGTGCGCACCGTCGATCTCGCACCCACGCTCCTGGAGCTCGCGGGGTTGCCGGCTTCGGCATCAGTGCAAGGGGTCTCATTGGTGCCGCTTATGCGCGGCCAGGCGTTAGGCATCGAGCTGCCCGCGTTCAACGAGACCGGGGTGTGGCTCACGGACCTGCCCGGCACCCCGACCAAGCACCTGCGCTACCCGCACTTGCCCGAGCTGCTCGAGGTTCCGGACAAGCGCATCGGCATGATCTCTCTCAAGTCCAAGTATGTGGACATCATCATTGCCGCCAAGGACCGCATGGTCCGTGTCGGAGACTGGAAACTCACCTACCAGCCACTCACGGACGGTGCCATCTACCGGTTGTTCAACATCCGCGACGATCCTGCATGCCTCCACAACATCCTGGAGCGGCATCCCCGGATAGCCGAGGAGCTCAAGACCCTGCTCGACGGCTGGATGGATGAAGATCCGAAGTCCGCACGGCGCGACGCGACTGGGCCCGTGGCTTCCGCACGGCCCTCGGAGCAGGCTCCTGTCACGGGGCTGCCGGCCGCGTCCGGCAACCTCTGCTAAGCTGCGATGGTCATGGCCGCACCCGTCGAGCAAACGCTAGCCGGCGCCTCGCGAAGGGCGCCGATGATCATCCGAGCGAGGGCGCCGCTACGGCTGGGCCTCGCCGGCGGGGGCACCGACGTGTCCCCCTACTGCGATCGCTACGGTGGACTGACCCTCAATGCCACCATCGACAAGTACGCCTACACGGTCATCGAGCCCCGTTCAGAGGGAAATCTCGTCCGGCTCGAGGCTGCCGACACTCAGGAGGCTTGGGAGGGCGAAGGCAGTCCCCGGCTTGCATTGGACGGAGGGTTGAAGCTGCACAAGGGCGTCTACAACCGAATCGTCCGCGACTTCAACGCCGGCCGCCCGCTTTCGTTGGTGATGACGACCCATACCGATGCGCCGCCGGGCTCGGGGCTCGGCTCGTCGTCGACGCTGGTCGTGTCCATGATCAAGGCGTTCGTCGAATGGTTGGGTCTGCCGCTGGGCGAATACGAGATCGCGCGCCTGGCCTACGAGATCGAACGCGTCGACGTCGGTCTGTCAGGCGGGCGCCAGGACCAGTATGCGGCGACCTTCGGCGGGTTCAACTTCATGGAATTCCACCCGGGCGAACGAGTGGTCGTCAATCCGCTGCGGATCAAGAACTGGATCATTTCGGAGCTGGAAGCGTCGCTCCTGCTCTACTTCGGCGGCGTCTCGCGCGACTCGGCGAAGATCATCGATGAGCAGTCCGACAACGTGACGCGGAACCAATCCGTGGCGATCGACGCGATGCACGCACTGAAGGGCGAGGCGATTGCGATGAAGGAGAGTTTGCTCAGGGGCGATTTCGAGCAGCTGGTCGAATCGGTGCGAGCCGGATGGGAAGCCAAGAAGCAGATGGCGAAGAGCATTTCCAATCCGCAGATCGACGAGATCTACGAGCTTGCGCAACGGGCAGGCATGCGCGCAGGCAAGATTTCCGGAGCCGGCGGCGGCGGCTTCATGATGATGCTGGTCGATCCGGTCCGGCGCATGGACGTCATGCGGGCGCTGCAGCAAAGACCCGGACAGGTATTCACCTGCCATTTCACCAAATACGGCACACAGGGATGGAAGCTCTATTGAACGATCAACTCGACTCGATCATCCGCGAGCAGCTTCGCGAGACCGCGCGCAATCTCGACCGGATGGCCTCCGATGATGAGCTCGTCGGCCAGATCGCCAAGGTCGCCGGCGCGTGCATAGCAGCGCTCGGGAACGGCCACAAGGTGCTCTTTGCCGGAAATGGCGGGAGCGCGGCGGACGCTCAACATCTGGCCGCAGAGCTCGTGAGTCGGTTTGCCTACGACCGCCCGGGGCTGCCCGCTTTCGCTCTGACGACCGACACATCGGTGCTCACCGCGATCGGCAATGATTATGGCTACGAGCGGCTGTTTGCCCGTCAGCTCGAAGCCGTCGGTTGTGCAGGCGACGTCTTTTTCGGAATCTCGACGTCGGGGCGCTCCCCCAACGTGCTCAACGCCCTCGACACAGCGCAGGCGAAGGGACTGGTCACGGTCGGCATGACCGGCCACGCCGGCGGAGCGATCGCCGAGCGCTGCGATTACCTGCTGCGCGTGCCGTCGGGTTCCACGCCGCGCATCCAGGAAGGGCACATCGCCATGGGGCACGCGATCTGCCAGATCATCGAAGCGCGAATGTTTCCCAAATCAACCTGATGGAGGCGATCGTCCTCGCGGGCGGCCTCGGTACGCGCCTGCGCGACGTCGTGGACGACGCTCCCAAGCCCATGGCACCGGTTCGCGGTCGCCCGTTCCTGGCGTTCCTTCTCGATCAGCTCGCCGATGGCGGGTTCCAAACCATAGTCCTCGCAACGGGCTATCGTCATGAGGCGATCCGCTCGTACTTCGGCGCGAACTACCGCGGCCTTGCCCTGCGCTATTCGGTGGAACGCGAGCCCCTAGGCACGGGCGGGGCGATCCGCCTGGCCTGCGATGGCGTCCGCGCAAACGATGTCTTCGTGCTGAACGGCGATACCTACCTCGAAGTTGATTTCCGCGCGATGCTCGCCGCGCACGCGAGCGCGGGTGCGGAGCTCACCATCGCCGTTTGCCAGGTGCCTGACGTCACGCGTTACGGTACCCTAGAGTTGAGCGACGGCACGGTACGAGCGTTTCTCGAGAAAGGACGATCAGGTCCGGGGTGGATCAATGCGGGGAGCTACATCCTGGGGCCGAAGCTGCGTGCACGCCTTCGGTCTGAAGGCGCATTTTCGTTCGAGCACGATTTGCTTGTGCCCGAGGTAAGCAGCATCCGACCTCTTGCATTTCGATCGTCGGGACAGTTCATCGACATCGGTACTCCCGAAGACTATGCGCGAGCCCAGACATTGTTCCGATCGCCCGAGTAGCTCACTCGTCTGCGCGAGCGGAGATCAGCGACCGACCTAGAGGAGGCACCGGCGATGTTCCTGCGACCGCGTACCCTGGTGACCGGAGGCGCCGGCTTCCTGGGCTCGCATCTGTGCGAGCGCCTTCTGGAAAAGGGCCACGACGTGATCTGCGTCGACAACTTCTTCACCGGCGCCAAGGACAATATCGCCCACTTGCTCACTCATCCCCACTTCGAGCTCCTCCGCCACGACGTGACCTTTCCGCTCTACGTCGAAGTGGACGAGATCTACAACCTGGCGTGTCCCGCCTCACCGATCCACTACCAGCGCGATCCGGTGCAGACCACCAAGACCAGCGTTCATGGGGCGATCAACATGCTCGGGCTCGCCAAGCGAATCAAGGCACGAATCCTGCAGGCTTCGACCAGCGAGGTCTACGGCGATCCCGAGGTTCATCCCCAGACCGAAGACTACTGGGGCAAGGTCAATCCGATCGGCCTGCGCGCGTGCTACGACGAAGGAAAGCGTTGCGCGGAGACGCTTTTCTTCGACTATTATCGCCAGCACCAGGTGCCGATCAAGGTCGCGCGGATATTCAACACCTACGGTCCGCGCATGCACCCGAACGACGGCCGGGTGATATCGAGCTTCATCGTGCAGGCCCTGCGTTCGAGTCCGGTGACGATTTACGGCGACGGGTCGCAGACGCGATCGTTTTGCTACGTGGATGACATGATCGAGGCGATGGTCGGTTTCATGAACGCGCCGAACAGCCTCACGGGCCCGCTGAACCTGGGAAATCCTGCGGAGTCTTCGATCCTCGAACTCGCCCGCATGATTATCGAAATGACCAACTCGAACTCGCGGATCGTCTTCGAGAGCCTTCCTCCCGACGATCCGCGCCAAAGGAAGCCCGACATCAGCCAGGCAATGCGCTTGCTCGGCTGGTCGCCATCGACCTCCCTGCGTGAGGGACTGAGCAGAACGATCGCCTACTTCGAGTCGGAGCTCACGAAGTCGAACCGGCTTTAATCGGATCGGCGTGTCGCGCAAGAAAGGCCGCCCCGGATCGTCGCATTTTGAAACGCGCCCCGCGCGCTCGACGGTCGTGCGCCGTCTCAGGTCAGTCTCATCACGTACACGGGCGTATCCACGTGTCGAATCAGAATTGCCAGGTCGATCGTCCCGAACGAGGCGATTCGAAACCGCCCAAAGGCCTGCGAGAGGTTCACGGGATAGCGTGAACGGGCTGCCGCGTCGGCGATTGGATCGAGCGTGCGGGCTGCGGGCTGGCAGGCATGCCAACTCCGCTTTTCGACTCGTGCTGCACGCGAACGCCGACCTGGCGGGGACTCGATGAGGTACACGGTTCCGTTGTCCAGTGGCGAGAAGTAGACGACGCTGCCGAGGTTCGGCGCGTATTCCAGGGCCGCGTAGGGCCGCAGTTCGGGCTTGGATCCGATCGATTCGAGGCGCTCGATTTCGCGCCCCGGATCGGTCGGATCGATCGCCTGCAATTCATTGCGCGCGTGTACCGATACGAGGATGAGATCACGCACGGGATCGATCTGCATCGCGTTGTGATTGGCAATGCCCGGAAGCTTGTTCGCGAAGCGATCCGTCCAGCGACCGAACGTGCCATCCTTGTTGTCGCCGTCCGGGTGGAAACCAATGAAGGCGTTGCCTCCGCCGTCATCGCCCGAATGCCCCCAGACGACGCGTCGCGCAGCGTCCCAGGTAGTCCAGCCGCCCGAGTTGAGGATCGCCGTGGGATGTCGCGGGCCATGGCGCCACCTGAGCGTGTCAAGGTTGAAAAGGTGCGGTATCGCGGCTGCCGTGACGTTCGGCCCCAGCTCGGTCTGGCCCTTGAACAGGATGTAGTCGTTCGCCGCGGGGTCGTATTGCACATAGCCGTACGTGTGCGGCGGCAGCGGTGAGCCGTCCGGATACACCGAATTGGGGTAGCGCGCGCCGGCTCCGTATTGATCGTCGTTGCCCGAGACAAAGCCATCGGTGATCCTGCGCCACTCTCGCGAAGCCAGATCAAAAGCGTGGACGTCCGAACCGAAATAGTCGTTATGGCCACCCCCGAAGACGATCATCGACCCGCTTGACCCATACCGCGACGCATAGGCGGCCCCGTTCCATCCCTCGGTGATCGTCCAGGTCGGGTGCGTCGCCAGAGATCGCATACCAACGATGCATGCTCATCCGCTCGACCCAGGTCGGCGTAATATTCGTCGTAGACACATCTTTGGAGATACTCATGCGAACGTCGCACCTCGCCATTTTCCTAGCCGTCCTGGTGGCTGCCTGCGCTCACTACGTCGAGACATCATCGCCCACTGTTGTACGTTGGGAGGGGCGAGATGTTTCCGAATTAATCGGAGCTATTGGACCGTTCGACACGACATCTATCCGTGGTCAGTCCGGCTCGTACGACCAGTCCTGGGCGCACTACACAACATCCGTGCCGGGTGAGTTGAGAGCATATAACTGGTTTCGATTCGGGGGATGTCGGTTGACCGCATTCACTACTCTCGAGGGGAAGATCCTCAAGGTCGAAATGGAGGGAACGGGCATGGGTTGTGACGTATACGTTCGAAAGCTCGGCACAAGTTAGACGCGTCCACGATCCGCATGGGGCCAGGCACGCAGAGCCGGGCTTTTTTTCTGGACCGCGACGGCGTCATCAACGTCGACAAAGGCTACGTCGGGCGCATCGGGGAATTCGAGTTTCTTCCCGGGATCTTCAGTTTGTGCCGGACGGCGAAGGACTTGAGTCTGATCCCGATCGTCGTTACCAACCAGGCTGGAATCGCCCGCGGCTACTACTCGGAGCACGACTTCCAGATGCTCAACGAGTGGATGCTCGCCGAGTTCCTCGGGCGCGGCATTCGCATCGGCCGTGTCTATCACTGCCCGTATCACCCTGAGGCGGGCCTGGGGGAATACCGGCGCGAATCCTTCGATCGCAAACCGAATCCGGGCATGATTCTCAGGGCAAAGGACGACTTCGGCCTCGACCTGTCGCGCTCCGTGCTGGTGGGCGACAAGGATTCGGATATCGCTGCCGGGCGCGCGGCCGGCGTCGGATTCAACATCAAGCTCGTGCATGAGCCTCAGGCCGAGAGCGCCGCCGATCGCCTCGAATTCGCGACGCTTCACGCCATCGGCGACTGGCTGGCACGCGCCTTCGCCGGGTCCGTCACCCGATAACGACCCCGCAGCGCCAGCGCACGCAACTCGTCCACGCGCCGCTGGTGCGTGAAGTTATCGAGCACGCGCCTTCGGCCGTTGAGGCCCATTCGCTCCGCCTCTGCCGGGTTTCCCAGCAGGCGCACGAGCGCGGCTGTGATTGCTTCGAGCTGCTCGCCGTCGACGCGCAATCCGGTGACGCCGTCAATGACCGCGGAGCCGGTTCCACCGGCGGTTCCCGATAATGCGGGCTTCGCCGCCGACGCCGCCTCGAGGAACACCAGACCGAAGCCTTCGCTATCCCCCTCGATGTCTCGGTTGGGCATGGCGAAAAGATCGCACGCCGCGTACCAGCGAGGCAGTTCCTGGTAACTTACGTGGCCGAGCAGGTGCACGCGGTTCGACACCCCGAGCTCGGTCGCGAGACGCTGCAGGTATTCCCGGTCCTCGCCGATGCCAATCAGCGCGTAGTGTGCATCGATGCCCCGCTGGGCAAGGAGCGGCAACGCCCGAATCACGCTGTCGAAGCCCTTACGGCGCTGGAGTCTGCCGACCGAGAGAATCAAGCGCTGCCCCGGCCCGAGCCCGAGCCCATCGCGCAGCGCATCGCCCCCGATCCCCGGCCGGAACCGTTCCTCATCAACCGTCGGATAGACGACTGCAATGCGCCCCGGATCGACGCCAAGCAGCCCAATCAGCGTGTCGCGCGTGAAATCGCTGTTGGCGAGCACGGCGTCGGCCCGTCTGAATACGGCGCACATCAGCGCGAACTTTCTGCCGCGCCCCCAATTGGTCAGCTCTTCGCCATGGGCGTAGACCAGCGCGGGACGTCCGACCAGCCGCGCGATCGCCCACGCCACCAGGCCTTCGGGCAATACCCGGCCGGCGAAGATCGCGACAAAGCGCCGAGTCGTCGCCAGGATGGCCGTCTTCGCGAAGAGTTTCGCGTAGATGAGCAGCGATTCGGGCCTCAGCCACCGGACTCGCTTCAGAGCGATGCGATGGATTGTGTTTGGATGCGCGCGATCGAAATCAGTCGCGCCTGGCACGTCGGCCGTGATGACGTGGATCTCCTTGCCGCCGAGCCGACGGAAGTCGTCGTCGAAGGACACCGCCGTCCCGCCCTTGGTGGGCAGGAACAGCTCGGTCACCATCAGGAATGGCGTTTTCACGGGCGCAGGGTTCGACACGTCACAGCGTCGCAATGAGCTGGGTGCCGAGGCTGGCATAGTTGCCGCCGTCGAACCGGCAACTGCCGATGAAATGAATGAACTCGGTCACGCCTTGTTTCATCTTGTGGCAATCGGCGTACTTGGGGTGCGGCAGAACGACCGCGTTCGCGACGTTGGCGATGACGATGTTCGACATGACCTGCTCGCTGCCCCATTCGGCCCACTTGTCGCCGATGGCGGCTCGCATCTGCCCGGAGATCGCCTCGACGAATTTCCGCTCGAACGAGCGCCGTGCAAAGCCTGCGAAGCCCGAGCAGCCCCGCACATAGTGCAAGGATTCGAATTCCCGAAGCTTGTCGAAGTGGCCCTCGGCGACGATCTGAACGTGGTCTTGGCCCTGCGGTATTAGTTTCTTTGCCGTGTCGCATCGCTCGCGCATGGTCTCGATCTTCTGATGGTTCCACGTCCCGAGCGCAAACGCGATCTGCTGCTCGACACACGCGCGCACTTCGTCGATCGTGCCGATCGTGAGCGTGTCGCTGTCGAGCTGGATGACGTAATGGTCCCTGACCAAAGCCGAGATCGCCAGCAGGCGCTCCCACGTGCCGCCCGTGGGGCAGTCGGCGCTGCGGAACTCGGCACGATCGAGCAAGGTCAGCCCTGGAATATGCTCGTTGAGCCTGGCGCGATCGTTCCCGGACAGGCTACCGTCGTCGAGAACGTAGACCGCGCGGGGCTTCGCCTGCCGCGCGAAAGACTTCAGGGCGAGCAGGAACAACAGCACGTCTTTGTGCTGCACCTGGCTCAACACGACCATGCCGGAGGCGGGGTCCAGGGCGATCGGAGCCGCGCGGAGAATCCCCCCACAGGCACTGGCGAAGCGCATCCTCCGCACCCGGTCATTCAGCTGATAGAACATGGTCTCGCTTGAGCGGCGACTTCGTTTGTCCGCTCAGTTCGAAGTCGGAGTGTGCCCATTGCTGACGATCTCCCTCACTTCGAGCGGCGTCATGGCGATGCCGTCGAGCTCCCGCATGAAGAAGGTGAAGTATCGCCGGCACTTGTCCAGAAAACGGTCCAGGTCGCTCTGACTGCGAACGTACGGCGTTCCGCCTGGCATGACCGAAGGTGAGTGAAAGCTGAACACGAATACCCGTACCCCGTCGTCGAGAAGGGTGCGGGTCAGTCGTCGCATCTCCGGTTCGCTGTAGTCTTCGGGGGACAACCGGATGCGCTCCACGAGCCGGAGCCGCGCACAAGCGCCGGCGACGCCAAGGCGCCTCATTGCCTGTCGAGTCACTGCTTTGTAGAGCGGCGTGCCCCCGGCGCGAAGCCAGCCGACATAGCCGCCCGTGCCCGGGAGGCCGAGGAGCTTGCGTGTCTCGCCGAACCAGTAAGGATGGCTGGTGTAGGCCGAGTAGTCCGGACCGCCATCGGCGGAAAAGTCGATAGGCACCGCGGGGCTGATATCCACCTGATAGCCGAGCTCCTCCAGGATCGCTCCAGTGTTGGCCCCGAAGCCATAGCGACCCGCCAGATAGGTGAGCGGGCGCGCGCCGAACGACGCCGAGATCTGCTCCGTCAACTTACCCAGTTTCTCCAACTCGAGCGCGCGCGGCAGATTGCACGGGTAGGAGTTCCGGGCATTGACCTCTTCGACATACGGCGGCGATACCCACGGATGCAAATGCGCACCGATCAGGGCACGCCCCTGGTCGACAAAGGTCTTGAGCGGCCGGATGGCCACATCCTGGGAAGCGATGGGATAGTCGACCACGTAGTTGGGTACGATGCCGTGCTCGTCGAAGATTTCCTGGGCCCGACCGATGTGACGCATGTGCTCCACGCCTGTCGCGTGGCGATCATGAGGCTTGCCCCAATCGAATTCCTCTTCGGTGTGGATCACCGCGGTGAGGATCGGCCGCGTTTCCGGCGGAAGCTGAATGAGCTCGCGTCGCATCGTGGGTCAGAAGGTCAGCGGCTCAAAGATCGAGGGCCACCAGCTCCGAATATAGGTTGCTCATGTCCGCCGCGCTCAGCGTATCGCTCTTGAAGACCTTGTTGCGATAGCCGGACAATTCGATGCGCAGGCGCGGCAATCGCGGCAACAACCTCGATTCCACACGTGTGTACGACAGCCCGTGGTGAACCAGCAGGTGACTACCAAGCGCCGCCCGGTCGCGGAGAAACGCCTTCGCATCGCTCAGAGCGAGGATGTGGGCACCCGTAACGCCCTTAATTCGCGTCCGCTTCCAGACGACGTAGCACCACGCGTCTGCTCGGCCGACCGCCAGGTGCGCGAGCCATGGCAGATGACAGTGGTCGCGGTAGGCCCGGGCATCCTCCGGGGCGAGCACGCGCAAGATCTGCTCGGGATCGGTGATTACGCGTACCCCGGCCCACGCGGCGAACGGCCTCGGCAGATTGGGCCAGATCGCCTGCCGCTCGTTCATAGGCTTGAATTTGAGGAACTGCAGGGTCTTGGATACTACCTCGGTCGGCGTCAGGTCGGTGAAATGGAACCCGGGCTGCCCGGTCAGCGCCATGGCCAGTCGCATGCTTTGCGCACGGAACGCATCGAGCACGCACCAGCTGGTGATATTGCAGAAGCGTTCGGCACGGCCGCGCACCCGCCGCTCGGCGTAAATGGCGCCGATGCCGCCGACGATTCGACCCTCGTGGCGGATCAGGAAGCCGTTGTTGGGCTTGCTCGGATACCAGCCCTGGGTAAAGGCTTTGGCCCATTGCTCCGCGGAGCGTTCGCGGCTGAGGTTCTCGGACAGGAATGCGCAGAACCCGGGCAGGTCTTCATCCCGGATCGGTTCGACGGTTGGCAAGCTCATTGCTTCGGGAAAGCGGTTCTGCGAAAGCGGCCCTAAGTATAATTAAGCCCCTTCGGCCAGGGAGGCCGATTCTGGATTTTTCCGAAATCTCCATCGTGACGATTGCCGAAACGCTTCAACCGGGCCTCCAGCCGCCGGTTGCCTCCGGCATGCCGGCCCTCCCCGGGTTCACGCGCGGCGAGGATGGCAGGCCCCGTATCGGTCTGGATGCCGAGAGCCTGTATGCCTATGGCCATCTGATCCGACTGACCGAACAGCTGATCCTCGATCAGTTCTCGCGCGGACTCGTTTCGGGCACCACGCACACCTGCCTGGGCCAGGAGCTCGCCGCCCTCTCGGTCGTGCGCGCACTGGATCACAGCGAAGACGCGGTGCTCTCCAATCACCGCAACCACGGTCACTTTCTGACCTATTCGGGCGACTTTCCGGGCCTGGTCGCGGAGATCATGGGGCGCGAGAGCGGGGTTTGCCGTGGACGCGGCGGCAGCCAGCACCTCGCGTGGCGGCAGTTTCACAGCAACGGCGTGCAGGCCGGCATGATGGGTATCGGCGCGGGGCTCGCCCTGGCGCGCAAGAAACGCGGCAGCGGTGCTCTGGTGGCGGCGATGATCGGGGACGGCACGCTCGGCCAGGGGCTCGTCTACGAGAGCATGAATCTCGCGTCGGTGTGGCAAGCACCGTTGCTCGTGGTTGTGGAGAACAACGGCATCGCGCAGACCACGTACACCCGGGAGACCATCGGCGGCGGCATCGAAGAGCGAGGCGTCGCCTTCGGCCTCGCAACGTGGCACCTGGCGGACGACGACCCGGAGTTCTGCGGCAAGGTTGCGGACATCGTCAAGGCGGTGCGCGCAGCGGGCCGGCCTGGCTTTCTGGTGCTCGAGACGCGCCGCATGGGGCCGCACAGCAAGGGCGACGACCTGCGCCCCGATGAAGAGATGGCCGAGATTCACCGCCGCGATCCGCTCGCCGCGCTGGGCCGTCGACTGGCCGAAGCGACGCGGCGGCGCATCGAAGCGCGGAACGTGAGCTTCATCGAGGAGGTCAGGGCACGCGCCGAAGCCTCGCCGGAGGCACGGTACACGGAAGTCCCGACGCACATTTTCGGGGCCGCAACGCTCACCCAGGCGAGCTTGACCTATCCGAAATCCGTTTCTGGTAGGAACGTACGCCAGTCCCTCAATGCAGCGCTGAGGCATTTGCTCGAGACCGTTCCCGAAGTCATCCTGCTCGGCGAAGACTTGCACGATCCCTACGGTGGCGCATTCAAGGTGACGCAGGGACTGTCGACCGATTTCGCCGACCGGGTGATCTCCACGCCGATCAGCGAGGCTGGCGTCACCGGTGCGTCGATCGGCCTGGCGCTCGCCGGCTTCAAGCCGGTGACCGAGGTGATGTTCGCCGACTTTCTCACCTTGTGCATGGACCAGATCTACAACCACGCGGTGAAGTTTCCCGGCATGTTCCGCGACATGGCGGTGCCGCTGGTCATCCGCGCACCGAGCGGCGGCCGGCGGGGTTACGGCGCGACCCACAGTCAGAGTCCCGAGCATTTGTTTGCTTCGGTGCCCGGACTCACGGTCGTGTATGGCAGCCACCGGCACGACATGGGTCGGTTGCTCATCGATGCGACCATGCGCTGGCCCTACCCGGTGCTCTTCCTCGAGCACAAGCTGCTTTACGGCGAGAAGCAGGACGTTGCAGATTATGTGGAGCTGCCCGCTGCAGCGGACGACGTCGCCGCCCATTTGTTTCCCACGCTGCGCCGTGGCGACGACGACCCGGACGTCACCCTGGTGACCTACGGCGGCATGCTGCCTGTTGCCGAAGCAGCCGCAAAGCGTCTCGCTGACGAGGAAGAGCTTGCAGTGGAGATCGTCGTGCCTGCGCTGTTGGCTCCCCTTCCTCAAGGCACGTTGATCGGCCACCTGCTTACGCGCCCGCGGGTGGTGATGGTCGAAGAGTCTCATCACCAGTACGGCGTCGCGGCCGAGATCGCCGCCTCGATGCTGGAGCGCGGCTACCGTGGCAAGGTGCTGCGCATCGGCGCACCACCCTTGCCGATCGCCTCGGCGCGCAGTCTGGAGCGGCAGATCCTGCCGGACGAGACAAGGATCGTCGAGCAGATCCTGGGCATGGTCTGAATCATCCAGAACATGCCCAGCCCGTTGCACGTTACGCGCGTCAACAACAACGACGACAGCGTTCGCATCGTCGATCTCGGCGTCAAGGAAGGCGACTTTGTCACCCGTGGCCAGATCGTCGGCGCCGTGGAGACGGACAAAGCCGTGCTGGACGTGTCGGCGGAGCGCGATGGCTACGTGCTGAAGATTCTCCACCGCATGGGCGAAACGGCGAGCGTCGGTTCGGTGCTCCTCTGGGTTGGGGAAATTGCCTCGGAGCGGGTTCCCGAGGAGGCTGCCCCGGTGCGCGCCAGCGAAGCGACCGGTATAACCCGCCGTCCGACCGCGAAGGCGCAGGCGATGCTGCGTGAACTCGGGCTCGACGCCGACGTGATTCCC
>WNGK01008982.1_pt1 | contig 12802 bp, 9 predicted proteins | sample 5400601 | NCBI WGS metagenome assembly WNGK01 (sample SAMN13153376, study PRJNA577476) | soil metagenome | isolation source: 60 cm soil or saprolite under Garry oak tree replicate 1 | place: USA:California | collected 2016-06-15 | reverse complement strand
CGTGTGCGAGAAGGCTATCTCGCCATCGCCGCCCGCGAACCGCAGCGCGTGGTCCTGGTCGACGCTAGCGGTACGCCTTCTCAGACCCACAGCCAAATCATGCAAGTTGTGAGCCGCAAGTTAAAGTTGCCGGCGCGCATCTCGTGACTTCCCGCAGAGACACGGAATAAGCGAGACGATCTGTAAGAAACCTAGGGGCAAGCCGTGATGTGCCGCCAGTCCGAAGGGTCCACGCACAGCGTGCTCGATTTACAATAGATTTCTTCGGTTTCTGCTGCGATTGAGTGTTTAATGGCCTTCTCTGATTTCCACGGCAACGCCGAAACCATCCATCGCCTGCGCGACATGCTGGGGCGCGACCGCTTCCCGCACGCCGTAGTTCTTTCCGGCACGCCAGGCTCGGGCAAGTACACTCTGGCCTTGATGCTCGCCCAGACTCTTAACTGCCTCGCCCCAAGCAAAGCCGACGGCCTGCCTGACTTCTGCGGCAAATGCGCGAACTGCACTCGCATCGCTCAGGCCACCGACCTCGACGCCCGTTTCGCCGAGGCGGTCCAAGCCCGAGAAAATCTACGAGAGACCGACAAAAAGGAAACTCGCCTCTTCGTGCAGACTCACCCCGACGTGCTCATCGTTCCGCCTGATCCTCCGCAGATGATGATCAAAGTAGATCAGGTACGCCGCGTCATCGAGACCATCTACTATCGCCCGTCCGAAGGCAAGGAACGGATTTACATATTCACCAACTCGGCTTTCATGAAAGAGGCGGCGAACTCGTTACTCAAAGTGCTGGAAGAGCCGCCCGAGTTTGCGACCATCTTCCTGCTCACTGAAAATGCTGGCGAGCTGCTGCCCACGATTCGCTCGCGCTCGATGATTTTTCCTTTGGGCGCTTTGCCGGCCGAAGAAATCGAAACCTACCTTGCACAGCACCGCCCCGATTGGAAGGTGCAAGAGCGCGCGCTGGTCGCACGCCTTTGCGAAGGAGCCATTGGGCGCGCCCGCAGCTTCGATCTCGCTGCCTACATCGCAGCCCGCGCCAACGCGCTGAACATCCTCAAGTCGGCCTTGCGGGGCGGCGAGCACAGCGAGCTTTTCAAGATCACGGAGTCCTATCGCGCTGGTGCCGAGGGTCGAGAAAAAACCGAGCAACTAATCCGTACCCTCTATTCCTTGTTACGAGACCTGATGTTCCTGGCCTCAGACGCGCCCGAACTTGTTCGCAATACCGACATTCAGGACGACCTCAAGAAGCTGGCCCATTCCGCCGATTTCGGTTGGATTGCTTTGGCGTCCGACCGACTGGCCGAGGTCGAACGCGGAATGCGGCGTAACCTGTTGCGTCCCCTATCCCTTGACGCCTTTGCGACAGCACTGGAGAGAGTCTGAAGGAGTGGATCGGGGCTGGCTTGCCGGCAGGCAACCGGCATGCCGCCCGGGGGGAGGAATTCCAAAGCCCAGTAATTTTTGTTAACTTTAATGTTTTCTGTTGGTTACTGAGATTACTCTAGTGGTTCTACGCCCTTCGGAGTCATTGCCCACTTATCCGTGCAAGCCTATAATTGTTCCACTCTGGTATCAGCATTCTCCGTCAGTTCCGGGTGAGAAGACAGGAGGGTGAAGTCTGCCCCTCTGCAAGGCGAAGGGAAGAAACCCGGTTATGCGAAAGAACCTGCAAATCGCCCTGATGGCCGTTATGGCGGTCGCGACCTCCGCTTCTCTCTCTGCGCCCCGGGTGCAGGCTGCTACCGGACCGGATGATTCCTCCCCGGTCATCACCAGCACCGACGAAAATGGCCGCAAGGTGTATGTAAACGATGCGGTGCGAGCAACTCATCTCCAGCATCCGCAGTCTTCGGAACCAACGCGGCGGAGACTGATGTACTGGAGTGTCAAAGAGAGCCGATGGAAACCCGTGCCTCCTGCCAATGCGGCGTCGATGCGTGCCGCCCGGTCGGCAGCGGCTGAAGTCAATCAGTATTTCGGCCACGAGTCCGCGGAATCCGCGCGGGCGAAAATAGTGACCGCCAATTTTGGCGGTAAAGTGACCACGCAGCAAGATATCGATTCTGCCATCGACCAGGCTGCGGCCCGCCACAACGTCGATCCAAACCTGGTGCGAGCCGTCGTGAAGGTCGAGTCTAACTTCAATCCCAATGCTGTGTCGCGCAAAGGCGCTATGGGCCTGATGCAATTGATGCCGTCAACCGCCCGGAGCTTGAAGGTCAAAAATCCCTTCGACCCTGAGCAGAACGTAGATGCCGGCGTCCGCCACCTGAAGAAGCTTCTGGAAAGTTATGGCGGCGACGTGAAGTTGACTCTGGCAGCCTACAACGCGGGTTCGGGCGCGGTGGCACGTAGTGCGGGAGTTCCGCATTATCTCGAGACTCAAAACTACGTGCGGCGCATCACCAACCTCTATTACGGCGGCTTCGATCTGAGCCGAACGGCGGGGGCCTTTTCGCGCGATCCCGTTAGGGTTCAACGGGATGCGAGGGGTGTTCTTTATATCAGCAACACGGACTAAGTTACCGGCATCTGTTTACACGTATCTCTCAGCGACCACGCAGTTTTAACGAAAAGCATACGAGCTAGAGACTTGAACACTTTATCGAGCCAGCGCGGCTTGCGCTTGGGAGCGTTTCTTTTGTTCTGCCTGCTCCCGACCTTGCCGGTGCACGCCCGTGCGCATCACGGCGATGCCTGGGTCCGCAGTCATTTCGCGGCCGCCGAACGCATGCGGGAGGCCCTCAACGGACGCATCCTGGCCGACCGTTCCCGGCATGACTACCAGCGGGTGATAAACGCCTACCGCAGCGTTTATTATGGCGCGCCGTCGTCCACAAAAGCCGATCCCAGCGTGGTGGCCGTGGCGGAAATACTGGTAGAGATGGGAAGGCGCTTCGACGACGACAAGGTTCTTAACGATGCCATTGGCCAGTACAAGTTCTTGCGACGCGAATATCCCGGCAGCAAATACCGCTTCGACGCGCTTTTTACCATAGGGGAAATCTACAAAGACGACTTAAACACTCCTGACCACGCCCGCTCCACCTTCAAGGAATTCCTCCATCGCTATCCCACCAACCGGTTGGCCGAAAACGCTCGTCAGGCGATCGCCGAAATCGATCGGGAAGTCCAGCCCGGCAACAAACCTGAGGCAGACAAAGCAGCTAATAAGCAAAGTCCGAGAAAAGATGTCAAGGAATCCCGAAACGCTCAGAGCCTAGAGACAGCTTCCCGGCCGGCAGCCGCCAATACAGCTCTGGGCGAAGGCACTAGCAGGCAAATAGCACGGGTGACCGGCGTCCGGCATTGGTCTACACCGGACTACACGCGCGTGGCCATAGACGTCGAAAACGAAGTCAAATTTGCTTCTCAACGCATTTCGCATCCTGATCGCATCTTCTTCGACTTGCGCGGTACCAAACTGGCTTCCACGCTGGTGGGGAAGAGCTTCGACGTGGATGATGGATTTCTGAAAAAGATCCGCGTAGCGCAGTACCAACCCGGACGTACCCGCGTGGTGCTCGAGGTGCACGATCTTTCCGACTACGAAGCGTTTCTCCTGCCCAATCCTTACCGCCTGATTATCGATATTCATGGCAAGAATGCGACCGCCAAAGTGCCCAAGAGTATCGAACTGGCGGCGAGCGATGATTCAAAGGCAACAGACACAAGCGGCGGGAATTCGAGCTTGAAACAAGAAATCAAGTTGGAGATCAAGGCCGAAGCGGGAAAGGCGCCGGTCGCGAGCATGGACGTGGCGGACGATGCAAAGATCTCTCCCCAGCAAAGCCGCCCCGGTTCTGTTTCACCTGCGGCAGCGTTATCCGGTTTGGCGAAACCCGAATCTCTGCCGGTGAAAAAAGTAGTGGAAGCCGATGACGAAGGCAACGATTCCTGGTCCCCGCCAACGAGCCTTGTCGTGGCGGGCATACCTGATGCCAGTGCTAACCGCTCTATTCATGCCGCTTCCCGTGGGACGTCGGGACGCAAAAGAGGCAATCTGGCGGCGGAACTCGACGTGCGAGAGGCACAGCCCACAGCTAGTGGTGCGCGGTCGCTCATTCGCGCGCTGGGATTGAAGATTGGTCGAATCGTGATCGATCCGGGCCACGGAGGCCACGATACCGGAACCATTGGTCCGCACGGCTTGGAAGAGAAGAACTTGGTGCTCGAAGTCGGCCGGCGCCTGGGAAAGATGCTGGAGACGCGGCTGGGCGCAGAAGTGGTTTACACGCGCAAGGATGACACCTTTGTTCCGCTCGAAACTCGCACCGCCATTGCCAACCAGGAGCGAGCTGATCTATTCATCTCCATTCATGCCAACTCCAGCCGCGATCCCGGCGCACGCGGAGTTGAAACCTACTATTTGAACTTCACCTCGTCGCCCGAAGCGCTGGAAGTGGCAGCACGTGAAAATGCGGTTTCAGAGAAATCAATCTACGAACTTCAGGACCTGGTGAAGAAGATCGCTCTCAAAGAGAAGATCGAGGAGTCTCGCGAATTCGCCGGGGACGTGCAGCATTCGCTGCACAGCGGCCTTGCCCTGAAGAGTCCCGCCATCCGCAACCGCGGCGTAAAGAAGGCTCCCTTTATCGTACTGATCGGCGCCAACATGCCTTCAATCCTTGCCGAGATCTCTTTCGTGAGCAATCCCACCGATGAGCATCGCTTAGAAACCGCCGAATACCGCCGCCGCATCGCTGAGTCGCTCTACCGAGGCATCGCCAAATACGTAAACGGCCTGAGCGGCGTGAAGGTTGCGAGCAAGATAGAGAAGGCTGCCGGCCAATAACTTTTTTCTGGATCGGGGTTGTACGCACAAACCCGCGCCCTGTCTCTGCAGCGAAGCGAAGGCCTTCCCTGAGCTCGTCGGAGGGACCCCCGCACTCCTAGCCCTCATCCCAGCCGTCTTAGGTTCAATCCTGCAGGTTCGTTTCGGAAACTTTTCCTGTTCTGTGTGGTCTAATTAACAGAGAGGGACGGTTCACGCCTACCTTCATGAGCTTTTCAAAGTCTGTTCTCATATTGGTTCTTTCCGTGTCCGCCGTCGGCCTGGCTTTCGCCGCCAACACGCCGCCGGTCGCTGCCGACGCGAAGTCGACTCCCATCTTGCCCCAGGGTTTCGCCGGGTGGCAGGTGCAGGGCACCGCCCAAACCAGCGCAGACGCCAGAATCGCCGACCCCGCGAACGCAGCCATTCTGAAGGAGTTCGGCTTCAGCGATTTCGCGTCTGCTACATACCGTCGCGATGATGGCCGCACGCTGAAAGTTCGCGCAGCTCGCTTTGCCGATGCCAGCGGAGCCTTCGGCGCCTATACGTTTTACCTGCAACCCAACATGTCAAAAGAGCAAATCGGCGACCAAGCAGCTTCGCTCAACTCGCGCGTCTTATTTTATCGCGGGCACGTGCTGGTCGATGCCGCCTTCAGCAGCCTGTCAGCAATGTCGGCCGCGGAACTGCGCGAACTGGCCGGCGTGCTGCCGCGACCCAGCGGAAACGCCGCCAATCTGCCGCCCATCCTTGCCTTCATGCCGCATAGAGGCTATGTAGCGAATACGGAAAAGTATGCATTGGGACCACTGGCTTTCGTCGCACTTTCCTCTCCCATTACGGCCCAACTGGTTGACTTCACTGCCAGCGCTGAAGTGGCAATGGGGAAATACGCCAGCCCGGGCGGCCAGGCTAGCCTGGTGTTGATTGAATATCCGACGCCGCAGCTGGCCGCGGAACATTTGCGCCGCATCGATGCGGTTCGCCAAGCGGGCTCACCGCAGGCGGGAGTTGCTGCCATCGAAAACGTTGGCCCGTTCTTTGATAAGCGTACCGGTCCAATTATCGCCATCGCTGCCGGACCTCTCTCCGAAAGCGATGCCCATGCGCTCTTAGGATTGGTCAACTACGAGGCGAATGTCACGTGGAACGAGAACACCTATCTCGACAAGAACAACAATGTCGGTACACTGCTGGTCAACGTCATCATCCTATGCTTCGTACTCGGCGCCATCGCGATCGTCGCGGGCGTTGGTTTTGGTGGCATTCGCATTTTGGTGAAGCGGTTCTTTCCCAATAAGGTTTTTGATCGTCCTGAACACATGGAATTCATCTCATTGCACCTCGCTGAGAAAATGGCCGAAGGGTCCTCGGGCGGGTCGTCTGACGCCGTCGCCGAGACAGCGGAGACTCCTCGAAGTCTCGGTTAAGTGCCTTAGACATATCGGCTTAGGACGCATTTCACCCCTACATGTCTCACATTGCTACACTTGCCAACGATATTAATTGGTTGTGTAAATGATTGAAAATAAAGACATTTATTTCCTAAAAATCGCTTGACACCCTGCTTTTTCGGCTCATAAGATTTCGCCAGAAAGTTTTGACGGGATTTTCGCCTCCGTTGGAACTATTCTCCCTTGAAGAGAAGGCCATCCATGTTGCCGGGTGGCCTTTTTGTTTCTCGTCCTGATTTCTTGCGTCGAGTCGCGGGGAAACAACGTGCACACGATTCGTTGAACCTGTTTGGCGCTGCTTGCGTATCTTATGTTAGGCACCTGGTGCCGCAATGCGGACGAAGAAAATGTGCTTCCCGGCATCGAATCTTCCAGGATTGAGCGTCGACAACGGAGGTTCCCATGTACTGCGATGGATGTGGTGCCCCGGTGCTGGCCGGCCAAGCTTTCTGCAATCGCTGCGGCAAACAATTCGTAGGGCCAGTGACCGCGCGACAGTCAACCGGCCGCGTGCAACGGCATGTTCATCTGTTAGGAATTCTCTGGCTGGCCTTCTCTGCGTTGAATGCGATTGGCGGCGTGGTTGTGTATGTCATCGCGAACACGCTCTTCGCGCCCGGAGGAGGAACGGGAGCGCCAGCCTTCTTGCATCCTTTGCTCAGCGTGGTTGGGATATTTGTTCTAGGTAAGGCTGTTCTCGGATTTATCGCGGGATGGGGTATGCTGCGGCGCGAGCCCTGGGCCCGCATCGTGGCACTCGTCCTCGGCTTCATCTCGCTGTTCAATATTCCTTTCGGAACGGCGATCGGCGTCTACACCATGTGGGTCCTTCTTCCCAGCCAAGCGGAACAGGAATACGAGGCAATGGTGGCCGCTCGCGCCGCCTAAGGCGCCGGAATTGATCTTCGCTAATGTGGGGCTCGTGTGTGTGAGGACAACCGCCCTTCGACTTCGCTCAGGGCAGCTCTCCGGCTGTCCAGGCTGAGCGGCGTTTTTCAACGCTCGTTGAAGCTTTTTGTTCGACCTCCGATACGCGTTCCCTCGCTTTACGCCTGTCTCCCTCCCATTTAGAATCGAGTGCAGGCCGACGTAGCTCAGTTGGTAGAGCAGCCGATTCGTAACGCACTCAGCCTTGCGTATGTTGTTGTGGAGTATGGGGGACTCAGGATGGTTTTAGGGGGTTCTGGGTGTCCCTGAGCACGTTTTGTACAGCGTTTTGTACAGCAATTTGACGAGCCGATTTCAGGTCGGCTAGTCTTTGCTCTTCCTTCGCTCAGTCCTTTGATTCTTCTCGCACGTCTTCTGACCTGCTTAGCGCACCGAACCGTTGCCGATCCGGTGTTCAGGAGTCATTCTTCGCGTGTTATGCAGCAAGACTGGGACTCGCTACTTTCTTCCCTCGCCTCTTGTACGGTTTGCGCAGCCTTTTGCCGTTCGCAAAGCACACGCCTAACTGACGCAACCGGGTGCACACGCGAGTGAATCCGGCACCCGTTGTACCAAGGAATTCGGCAGCATGACGTGGGTGCCAGTTGCGAACATCGCTCCAATCGCTGGCTCGACGCCGGAATCTTCACCTTGAACAAAGTGCGTGAATTCCATTATTCGCTGGCGATTTGATCGGAGGGATTTCAAAAGTCCATCGGTTGGGCTGTGTGAACTTGTGTTCCATCTGAATTCATCGTAGGTCCCTCGATGAGTGCCGCAAAGAATCCATCAAGCGCCTCGACGTTCATCGCCGTGCCGCCCTTGCACCCCCCTTGAGGCAAAAAATCTAGGAAGGTCCCCTTGTTCTCCCATTGCAAACGTAAGGCGCGGCGTTTGCAACATGTTCGCACTGATTGATCCGTAGATGGAGACCAAGATGCCTGCCGTCAAGAGCGATGCGCCGAGGGAACCAACTGGACGCTTTGCTACATCAGCGGCGGGCGTACTTGTTGCGGCTGCGTGCGGGAGTATATGAATGACGACATACTGCAAGACAACGTACAAGAACGTCGCCGTTAGTAGGGCGATACAGAGTGCGATTGGAGCATCTTTGCGTGGATCACGTGTTTCCCCAGAAGGGAAGAGTGCTGATTCGAAACCGCCATAAGCATAAGACAATGAGAATGAGTGCTTCGAACCAGTCCGAAGCATGTGAAGAAACGGCATCTGGAGTCAAGCGGATAGCGGGGTAGATCAAGAGAGCAGCTAGTCCGCCAACAGTAAACAGCATTAGGAGAATCAGCTTCGTGGCTGCAAAAAAGTTGTTGAGCAACATGCCTTTTGCCACGCCTAGATAATTGACAATCGCCAAGAAACTAATAAGGGCGGCGAGCAAGATCGCTCGCACCGCCACTGGCGGGAATGTTACGGGGAAGCTTGGAGCGGGTCAACTTTAGACTGTCACAGTGAACATCACCAATTCCGGTGCTACACTGTGTCGTCTTCAGAGGGCTGTAGCGATGCCCTTCATCCGATCCATCGGTCGTTGGACGTTAACCGCGCTCGTGATCAACGCGATCATCGGTAGCGGCATCTTCGGTCTGCCTTCGGAATTGACTCGCTTGCTCGGTCGCGCCAGTCCATTGGCGATGTTGCTTGCGGCATTTGCAATGGCGACAATGATCCTCTGCATGGCTGAAGTCGCTTCCCAGTTCTCCGAGGCAGGGGGACCGTACCTTTATATTCGTGCAACATTCGGACGTTTTTCTAGCATACAAATAGCGTGGTTTCACTTGCTGGGCGCAATCGGCGGTGGGGCAGCCAGTGCAGCCCTTTTTACGTCCTATTTGGCCGCGTTTGTGCCTTGGGTGGCGCAGGGCTCGAACCGCGCATTGCTACTGTTCATTCTGATCGCGATTCCCACTGCCGCGAACTACGTGGGGGTTCGCAGCGGGGCAAGGTTGAGCACGCTGTTGACTCTGCTAAAGCTGTTGCCACTGGCACTGATCATTGCGTTGGGAGTCATCCGGTTCAGTCATCATGTTGAACTTCTCCATGCCTCAGAGATCACTTCTCCCGGTCGCGCTTCATGGCTGACTGCAATATTGCTCCTCGTTTTCTCTTATGGCGGGTCGGAAGACGCCCTCGTCCCTGCGGGAGAAATGAAGGAACCGCGTCGAACGGTTCCATTCGCCCTTCTGACAGGCTTGCTCGGATGCATGATCGTATATGCGCTTTTGCAGTTCGTTACGGTAGCAGCCATAGGTGCGAGCACGACTGATCGTCCATTGGCGGATACAGCGTCCGTGCTCCTCGGCAGAGATGGCGAGATGTTCGTTGTTATCGCAGTAATGATGTCCACCTATGCTTGGTTATCAGGTGCAATATTGAACCTGCCCAGACTTGCGTGCTCACTTGCGTTGGGAGGTGACTTCCCGACGTTTTTGGGGAGATTGCATACACGATTCAAAACGCCAGCAGCAGCAATAGTCCTTTTCTCGGGGATTGTCTGGGGGCTGGCTGCAACCGGAACATTCTTATGGGCAGCGGCACTCTCTGGCGGCGCGACGGTCATCATTTATTCGGGAATGTGTGCGGCACTAATTCGTTTGCGCCAACGTCGGCCTCATGCCGATGCTCTGCGGATTCCCTTTGGGCGGACGCTTGCGGTTACAGGAATTCTTATCGCGTTGGCGCTGCTAACGCAGCTACAGGCTCGCGAGACGTTGCTGATGGGAATTACGGCGATGATTGCCACTGCGAACTGGTTGTGGGCAAAGCGCCGGGAGATTTCGACTCCGAAAGTTTCTGACGGGGTGGTTGCGGCTGGCGTTTCCGATTGAACGAACATCTACCTCTCTTTTGAGTATCTAATGGTCATATGTTCCTGCGGCGCAAACAGAAACCTAATGACGACGAGCAGCTAATTCCCCATGCGTGGACTTGGCAGACCACCGAACGTGAGTTGGCAGGCCACCGAACGTGAAGAGGGCGGTCGATCCAACAACAGGACAGGACGATTCGCGGAGTTTTCAAAGCTTTCCGCACAAATGGTTGAACTCTCGCTACAAGCAGGTCAGCGCGATCGGACTTTGCGAGGCACGGTTCCAAACAACCAGCTGAGTGCAGTCTCATCGCCTTTGCTTTGGCCTTCCACCGACGTTCAAAAGATCGCACAGCCACCGGACGAAAGCGGCGCAAGACCGGGAACGGCGGCACCGAAGGCGGCTGTCGCTGTCGCCACGCCCCTGAATCCGGCGCAGATGCACGGTACGCTTCGCGAATTGAGAATCCCAAATTTCGCAGTTTTGTACTCGCGGGCGACGGTCATTCTCCGAGGCATGACGAATTATTGGCATGAAGTTCCTCGCATACTGGGCTCTTGGCTCGCGAGACTGCGAGTCTCTGGTTCCGCTGCTGTTGGAAATCTGCGCGGCTGTTGGAAATCAGTGCAGACGGATCATCGGCTAGCGACATTTCGAGCACGCGTTCTTGGCTGCCTCACAATCGTGGCGCAGCGCACCGAGCTTATCCGGCAACGCACCGCGCCTTTGATCGGACGCTGGAGTAGGTGGACTGCAACAGCAGCGCAGTTCCTAGCAGAGCGAATCTCAGCGAAACTGTGGACTCTTACGCATTCACAACCTTTGCAGCGTTTGAGACTTGCATGCGGGAAGAATCTTCGGGTGCTGACGGCGCGAGCGCCTGTCGTTTGGGGAGTAATTGAGAAGAAGTTTTTAGCCTATCGCGGTTCGCGACCTGTCGTTCTGACGAGGCGAACCACTGGTCGTAGGCATCTGAATCACAAATGACAGGCATATGGTCGTGAACAACCGAGGTCACGCCGACTGGCGCACAAGGTTTACCCGGCTGACCACCCCGGACCGACAATTCCGTCCTTTATCGCTCAATGAGTTATAGGGACGCTGGCGGGACCCCTTCGGAACCAGCAGGGATTTAGTCCGGTTGCGGCAGTCCCATCCGGCGCAGCAGGTCGGCGTAGCGAGGGTCTGAGCGCATTCCGTCAAAGAACGGGTCAATTCCTAAGTACAGAATGCCAGCCAAATGCTGTTCGTAGGCCTTTTCGAGCAACCGGAACGCCTCGTCTTTGTTGTTAAGCCCCGCGTAAATACCCGCGACGAAATAAAAGTCAATGTAAGTGTGGGAGGACAAATCGTTAAACTGTTTGGCGATTCGTAGCGCATCAAGCCGCCTACCAGAGACCGCATAAGTCCACCCCAGAATACTAGCAACAAGCTGGTTCTCTGCTGATACGGCCTTGTCCTGAGCGGGAATTTTGCCGAACTCGGCAAGGGCTGTCGGATACATGCTCTTCATTGCATAGGCCAAACCTCGGTGGGCACGCACCACTGGAAGGTTTGGATTGAGGTCGAGCGCCTTCTGGAATTGAGCAATAGCCTCATCGTATCTTCGCGAGAAAACATAGACGCTTCCCAGTTGGGTAGCTATCTCCGGTGACAGAGGGTCAAGCTCTTGTGCCCGCTGCGCCTCCGCCATGCTTTCGTTGAATCGTAGCCTCGTTTTCAGGTATTCCGCGTACCGAATATGGGAGAGCGCACTGTTCGCGTTTAGTTCGATAGCTCGCTTGAACTCTCGCTCTGCACTTGACCAGTCCCAGTCGGCGAAGAACACGGCATATGCCAGCGCGGCATGGGCTTCGGCGAGCGTATCGTCAAGTTCCAGCGCCTTCTGAGCCGCCGCCTTTGCTTTTGGAAAACTGACGCTTGGGGGAATATATAACCATCCGCCTCCGAGCGCGGTGTAAGCGTCAGCTAAACCCGCGTAGGCCAGAGCATAGCCGGGGTCTTTGGCGATTGCTTGTTGGAAGTAGTCGATGGCCTTTTGTAGCTCAACCGCTGTTGTTTGGTTCGCGTGATACCTGCCCTTCAAGTAAAGCTGATACGCTTCGGGATTTGTCGCGGATGACTTGTTCAAGCGCGTCTTTTCTTCACTGCTTAACCGAACACGTAGGTTGCCGGAGATCGCTGTTGCGATCTCCGGCTGGATTGACCCGATGTCGGCGAGCTTCCGGCTGTACTGCTCTCCCCAAAGCTGTTTGTCCTCACGTGCATCCACGAGTTCAGTACCTATTGAAATGTCGTCCCCCCGCTGAATGATCCTTCCCATCACCAAAGCCTCAACGCCAAGCTCCGCCGCCACCTTCTTCGGCGCGATGTCTCGCTGCTTGTAATGGAAGGCGGAAGTGCGAGAGATCACCTTCAGCTTCGGGAGACCCGACAACCTGTCGATGATGCCCTCTGTGATTCCGTCGCTCAAGTATTCCGTGTTCGGATCACCACTGGCATTCGCGAAGGGCAGTACAGCAACTGACTTGATGGGGGCGCGACTCCCGCTGCCCAGATAGAATGCTGCCAGTGCAATGACTACGATGGCGAACACCAAAGCCAGTGCTCCGATCAATATACCCCGACGTAAGCCACTGAAAGACGCTTCCCCAATCACCGCTGCTTTGCCAGATTCAGTGTCACGCTTCAGTCTTTGCAAGTCGGTACGAATCTCGGAGGCGTGTTGGTAGCGCAGGTCGCGGTCTTTCTCCAGACACTTGCTAACGATCTCCTCTAGCTTCAGCGGCACGTCGGGGTTCAGCCGAACGACAGAA
>WNGK01006017.1_pt1 | contig 12802 bp, 11 predicted proteins | sample 5400601 | NCBI WGS metagenome assembly WNGK01 (sample SAMN13153376, study PRJNA577476) | soil metagenome | isolation source: 60 cm soil or saprolite under Garry oak tree replicate 1 | place: USA:California | collected 2016-06-15 | reverse complement strand
TGAGTGTAGGGGCCCAATTCACTGCGCCCATCGTGGATGGAAGGGCAGGCCGCTCATCAAATGCAACCGTAAACGCTGTTTGTTGCTGTCGCAGAGCCTGTTTCACCATGCTGAAATGAATAGGCTGTGTCCGTAAAAAATGATAGCGTTTGTCTCGCCCCATTTTCGCTCGCAACGCCCTTGGGAGATACGTCCCAAAGAGGGCGTCGAGCAATTCAGGTGTCGGCAAAGACAGCAGATTTTCGGGAGGAGTGATGGTGAGATCACGGCCCCGCAGGTCAATTACAGTCATAGACAACCCGCTACTCGTTAGGTGCTGTAAAGAGCGAAAGTTGCTCTGAACGTTCAGGCATTTCGCTCTGTTTTTGTCGTAACACGGTACTTTCAGCGAAGAGAATTGAGAACATAGTGGTCATATTTTCTGTAGGCCAGGGTAGCGGCAGTCCTCCACGCTCGATTAGCGCGTCATTACCTGTAGGTGCCACATTCATTGCTCCCGTCGCTAATGTCTGGCGCACGTAGATTGGTCTCCCCTGCTTCAATGCCCCATTTGCACCTTCCCAAGTACCACCCTTGATATCCGATTCGGCAATGATCACCACCTGTGCCAGGCCGGTAACAACTTTATTGCGTTCCATCGCCCTGCTCACTACCCAGGGAGCATCAGGCTGAAACTGACTCATCAAGAGGACATTTCCTGCTTCAATTTTGGGGACGAGGTTGCGCATCTGGACGCCGCTCAGTTTGCGAATACCGTGTGGCAGCACAACCGTAGTCTTTCCACTTTCTGTACTGGTAGCCCCCTCAAAAGCGGCCCGATCAACGCCGCGAGCATTGCCACTGATAACGTTCGCACCCTTTTCGGCTAAATACTGTGCTGCCTCGCGAGTGAATGCGATACTTGTTTCTCCGGCATTACGCGAACCAATAATCGCGATGGTCTGGCTTTCAAGAATCCGCAAATCACCTGCATAACAGAGCACAGGGGGGATTTGATTACGGTTTAGAGCCTGTTTGAGCAGTCTGGGATAGTTTTCATCCAGCACAGTTAGTAAATGAATATGCTCATGAGCCAGCTGCTCTACCAGAAATACCTGCCCAACCAGTTTTTCTTTTGCCTGTTCAAGTTTCTGGATTATTTCTGCCTTGAGATGGCATGTAACCAACCATTCCTCTCCACTGGCCGCGAAAAACTCCTGTAGCGTTCTTCCAGATTCTTTACACCAGCTTACAATAATGTCATTGATAATACGAGTGGACAACCCACTCTCAAATGTCAAAAGGAGCCAGCAGGCATACTCTTGCAAATCTTCGTTCATTTTTTTCTCCTCATTGGTCATCTGAATGGGCAGTCCGGGTAATCGTTAGTGGATAGACCAGCTTTGCTCCTGCCCGCATTAAGGTGATCCCCACCTCACGCAGCATATAGCCTGAATCGTAAATGTCGTCTATGAGCAACAGCGTACGTCCACTTACAAGCTCAGGAGAAGGGATAGAAAATGCTCCTTTGACATTTTCAGCCTTTTGAGCGCGATTAGTAAGATTCTTTTGTTCCTGTGTCTGCCGCTCTTTTGTCAGAATAGAAAGATATTCTACACCTAACTGCGTGGCGACCTGCCGGGCAAAAGACTCAACTAAAGCGCCACTCTTCGTCGGTGGTACGCCTACTATACCATCGATAGTATTTAGAGGATAGCGTGTTCGTACGAGATGAATAGCGCGGTTAACAAGGCTTGATGCAAAAGGACCTGCGTCCTCATATTTGCTTGCGCGCACCAGTCGACCTGTAGCACTTTTACCGTGGTAAGAAAGCGACCAACCCGCTTCGTGAACAGGATGCTCTGCTGTGCCTCGCTTCTCGATCCGAGGCATAAAATCTTCTTCAAGAAAAAATGACACTGCTCCTTGTATTCTTCTTGAAGGCCTGACAGGTGGAAAGTTTGATTTTCGGCACATTCCGCATTTTCCACAGCCACTTCCAGGCTCATCACCAAGATACGTCGTCAGGTATTCCATATAACAATTCTTACACTGAACATAGTTTTTAATATTGCTCAATTCTTGCTCTTTTTGCTGTAGCGCCGCATCATAAGCAGAGAAATCGATCCGATCAAAACGGCCTGAAACACAATACAGGTGATTTTTAGGATTCCTCTCAATGAATCGTTGCTCCTCTAAGTCTGCCAGGATGGCGCGTGTTGCTGAATGTGATAAACCGCCCGTTAGCAGGACATCAATCTCTCGCAAACCACGTGAACTTGAGCGGACGAGGGACAAAACCCTCTCAAAATGCTTGCCCTCAGGTATTGCATTACGAATAAAGTGTTCCTGGATAGTGAGATCAGCAGGATTATAGAGGAGAATGCACCAGGCTACTCTATGATCGCGGCCCGCTCTTCCCATCTCCTGGTAATAATGGATGGGAGATGCAGGAATATGATAGTGAATAACAAAACGCAGATCTGCTTTGTCGATGCCCATGCCAAGAGAATTGGTTGAACATACTACCTTATATTGATTGTTCATCAATTTCTGTTCAATATCCTGCCTCACATCATCTTCTCGACCTGCGTGATAGTAATCCGCGTGTATGCCCTGTTTAACCAAAAAAGCTGCTACCATTTCAGCACTATGTTTTGTAGCACAATAGATAATGCCCGTTCCCGGATAATAGCGCAGCGCCTCGGCTAAATAGCTCAGTTTCTCCTGGTCGCCTCTCAGTGTTTCGACATGTAAGTGTAAATTTGGACGCTGCATCGTGCCACGTATGACCTGCGCTGCTTCTCCCATCTGCTGTAGGATATCTTGCTCAACGCGCTTATTAGCTGTTGCTGTCAAAGCGAGTACCGGGATATTTTGGGGGAGACCACTCAATAGTCGTACTATACGCCGGTAGTGTGGGCGAAAATCATGCCCCCAAGTCGAAATACAATGCGCCTCGTCGATCACAATCATGCTGATGCGCATGTGAATGACACTCATTTGCCAGTCCACATTGTCTAGACGCTCAGGCGCGATAAAGAGTATCTTGAGTTCACCTGCTACTGCCCTTGCAAGCGTCAATCGATTCTCTTCTTCGCTAAAGTCTGAGCTAATAATGGCTGAAGGTATATTATACCAGTTGTTACATCTCTGGCATTGATCCCTCATCAGCGCCTTGAGTGGAGAGAAAACAATAGTGAGGTTGGGGTGATAGAGGCTGGCCACCTGGTAACAGAGCGACTTACCCCATCCTGTCCGTTGGATAGCCAAAATGCGCTTGCCTTGAACAAGCTGCTCGATAATATCGCGTTGCCCTGGATGAAAACCTGTGGAAATATGAAATCGCTCAATTAACAACTTCTCTGGTGGATAGCTCTGCCACGTAAACCCTGACTCCATATCGGACCTCCTCCAATACACCGTGTTACATTGAAGAATTTTCCTGTAACGTGCGCATCTTAAGCGCAAATGCGCAAATTGTCAAATTACCTTGAGGTGAAGTTGTTGAAGACTCTTGTTCGAAAGAAAAATCCCACAGACGATACTGAAATTGTGCGAAAATATTAGCAAATTTGTTCCAAAAAAGCTTGCAAAAAGCTGCGTTAGCGTGTATACTCATCTTAATTGGTAATTAGAACAAAATACCTAAAGTCGCGATTCAATGAAAATCGAGAGGACGGTAAGCGTGTGGCCCAGAAATATTTGCGGGAAAATTACAACTCCGCACAAAGCGCGCGAGTAAACACCGTGGAAGCGTACCAGGATTATGCTTTCGATGATGCCGAACCTGTACGTATGCCCAGCAGCACACTTCGCTATCAGAGATTAGCCGACGTAAGAGCAGAAGTGGGACGAGTCCCTGCAGATGTAAAAGTGCTTTCTAATCAACACTACTATCAGACTCGTAACATGTCAGCCATTCCTCCTCGGCGCTCCGCGACACAGACAAACATGCCTGTGGTACCGGGCAATCGGCGACGTGACGTGGAGACAGAATCAGATGAAATTGCTATCCGGCAGACGGATCGTTTAATGCTTCGTTCCTTCTTGCCTCGTTTGCATTGGACGGTGTTTCTGGGTATGGCAATGTTTGTCATGTTGATTGGATGGATCTTATTGACCATGTTGGCAAATTGGTGGCAGGTGACGCAAGATGATTGGCATTATGGGCGCCCCCGGACATTCCAGGTAGATATGGTCGTAGGACATAATGATTCAGCAGCCAATCCAAGTCATTTTATGGCCATAAACTTACATCGTCATATACAGATTATCGAATTTCCAGGCGGCGATTCCTCAAAAACCAGGATTTATATGGGACCAACCTTAGTGGGAGCAGATCAGGATCTGGCAGTAGTAACGCTGACCTTTAAGGATGTCAACGGAGATGGCATGCTGGATATGATTGTGAATTTGCAGGATAGCCATTTTGTGTTTATCAATGATAACGGCCAGTTTCGACCGGCGCGTCCAGGTGAAAATATTCAGTTGTGACAAACACATCCGGACACCCGTAGGGCTCGGTCTCCGGGGAAGCGATCGAACATCCTGTCGGGGCGCAATTCATTGCGCCCCGACATCCTTCTGCATTTGAACTCTTAAGTTATAGGAATTGTTCCCATCTCGCCAGAAGTGTCATGGCTACCCTTCACAACAGTTACTGCTGCAGGTTGCGCAGCTATCACGTGCAGCGACGTTTGAACAGTGACGATAGGAAAAGAGCGAGCTGGCGTTGGCAGTTCTTCTGAATTGATTGGCTTTGTTGGATTGGCGCGTAAAGCTAACACGATGAAAGTGATCATCCACGCCAAAAGCAACCCAAGGAGTGTCCATTCCAGGATTGTCCGGGTTATTGTTAGCGTAGTAGATGCATCCATGGGCTATTCCTCTTTCAACTTCCGTTGGTGTTTGAAGGATAGATGGGTAACTATCCTTGTATCCTAATAGACGAATGTCAACGGCAATATTAACTTCAGCTACATCAGACTACTTTCGATAGCGGCACTTCCCGCGTATCCCCCTGCTTAAAACACGCTGTATAACCCGTAAAAGTTGCATCTGTAGTGGCGCATTTCATTGTGTCCTGGGCTTGTACTTTTCACGGAAACCTGTCACAATATGGCTATAGCCCTGATGTACTATAATTGCAAAGGAAGGAATGCAATGGAGCAGGTGAACTGGCAGCGGAGACGCGACATCCTTTTAAGTATTGTTTGTATTGGTATTATCATCTGGTTTGTCTGGAACCTTTTCCTCAACCTGTTCGTTCACGCGGTTCTCCTACTTTTACTCTCAATGGCCCTGGCATTTTTGATTACCCCGGGGGTAAACTTACTAGAAAAATATAAAATACCCCGTCTTCTAGGGGCGCTCGCTATGTATATTATTGTTCTGGTAGTAATCTTTCTTCTCTTCTCTGCGCTTGCCTTCTCTCTTATTCAACAGGTGCTTAGCTTCCGTGTTGTCGTCACGGAATTTTTTATCACGCTGCCAGATCAATTCAAATATATGGATAACTTTCTGGTACAGAAAGGAATACCGCAGGCAAACATTGATGATGCAATTAATCAAGTCAAAGGACAATTGCTGGGTTTCGCACAATCTGCAGCTACCAACGTAGTGAATGTTGCCTTCATTGTGACCAACGCTTTCATAGATATCCTGTTAATCCTCGTTCTGAGCTTTTACTTCACTCTTGATGGCAGGAATATTCGTAAGAATCTCGTAGGCATTATTCCCGCCCGCTCGCTGAAAACCTTTGAAGTGTTTCAGGATGCTCTCAATCGTGTCGTTGGCAACTACATCCGTGGGCAACTCACGCTCGCAGCCATCATTGGTGTCATGGCTGGTGTGGGCTGTTACTTTTTAGGATTAAGTGGTTACGCTCTCATCATTGCCTTTTTAGGTTTTATCTTTGAGACAATTCCAATGGTTGGCCCGACGCTGGCCACTATTCCTGCCGTGCTTATATCGTTAATTCTGCCAGACCCCTTTCCGCGCACCATCTGGATTATCGTTTACTTCGTTATTCTTCAACTGGTGGAGAGCAATATCCTTGGGCCTCGAATTGTAGGACAAGCGGTTGGCCTACACCCCATTGCCACTATATTATGCTTGATCGTCGGCGTCCAGTTGTTCGGCGCCTTTGGCGCGTTGCTGGCTACACCTATTGTAGCGGCTGCCTGGGTGGTTACTGTCAGTCTTTATAATTCGGCGAAAGGTAAGACAGCAGACGAGATGCTCGAGAACAGGCGTAAACCAATGTATATTCGGACTCCAGATATCTTCTTGCGCAGAAAAAGAAATACGAACTCTAAACCAGCAGGTGAGGCCAGGGTTAATGTACGAACGGGTGATTCGGACGAAGAGGCGAGAAGGCGGAATTCATCATCTTCAGCGAAAAGAAGCTCGATACCTCCAGAGGATGTTGATCTGTTGCGTCCTGTGCCCGATACAAAAGGGCCACATTTCGGGAACGGCCCGCAGCCCACTTCGGAGATCGCAAACGAAGAAACATAGAGTTGACCAGGCGTCATGCGCTGTGCAGTCGCCAGACCTGCTCCGTCATATATTCTAGATTAGCGTGTTGCGCCCAAAGCATCGCGCAATGCTTCCTCACCCTCGCGATTGACCAGGGCATACACCTCGTCCTTGGCAAAGATCTTCGTCTCAGCCGTAGGTACGATGTATTCATCATCCCGAATAATCAAAGCGATATTGCCACTGCGCGGGAGTTTAATTGCGCTTAATGTTTTTCCCACAATCGGTGAATCGGCTGGGACGCGTACTTCAATGATGCCCAGTCCGGCTCTCTTGAGCGTCATGAGCGTGACAAAAGTCGAGCCTGGTAGCTCTGCTTCGATCAGTGAGAGAATGGACTTCGTAGGACTAACCGTGATATCAATCCCTAATTTTTGAAAAAGCAGTTCGTTTTTCGGATTATTCAATCGGGCAATTGTGCGGGCAACTTTGAAGTGTTTCTTGGCCATCTGGCAGATGACCAGGTTGTCATCGTCCTCACCAGTAACAGCAATTACAACATCAGCTCGATTTACACCAACCTCTTCCATTATTCTTGCTTCGCAGGCATCGCCAAGTACGACTGACTGCCCAAGTTCCTCGGAAAGTGCTTGATAGCGACTCCCTCCTTTTTCTAATAATAGCACTTCGTGACCCTGGCTCAACAAACTCTTGGAAAGATAGTAGCCAACATCGCCGCCACCACCGATAATAATATACATATTGTCCTCCTTGCTATCTTGCTCTCTTGCACCGCTATCCTTTTTCTGCTTTTCCCTTTTGCTTGTCGCTAGAGAGGGTATCAAAGAACATTTGTGCGCCAACAGTGGTAGGGCAGATTGTCTCAAGACCAAGTTCGCGATAGGTACTCTCTCGAATTGGATCGTAGATACGGCAAACGACCTTCTTAATATTAAAGATCTCTTTTGCGATTTGACTGGCCATGATATTTCGGTTATCGCCATTGGTAACAGCAGCAAATGCATCGGCCTTTTTGATACCTGCGCGGATAAGTATTTCTTCGTCGGCCCCATTTCCCGCTATGGTCGTGCCTCTAAAGTCAGGTTCCAGGCGACGAAAGGATTCGTTGCTATAGTCGATAATCGAGACTGTATGCCCTGCACGATCCAACATAGTAGCCAGCATTGCGCCAACACGGCCACAACCAAGGATCACAATATTCACCACGTGCCTCCTATTGGTCAAGGTGACCAGCATGGTATACTTTCTTGTTGTAGTAAGTCCAGTACAATTACTGGGTTATATTACCCGTTAAATGGTATTATAACACCACCAGGGAGAGTAAGGCACGCGAAAGAGGTGTTAACCGTACCTCCAGGAGATTGTACCGTGGGAGTTCCTTTCTATGCTGTTAGACCACTACGTCTTGCGTGATGTTCCAGTTACTGAGTGGAAGAAGTGGGATCATTTTATCGACAATCATCCTGCTGGACATTTGTTGCAAAGCTGGGGCTGGGGGGAACTCAAAGCAAGCATTGGATGGTATCCCTTCCGCTTCTCCCTCTGGGATCAACATCTTGGTCAGATGGTTGCAGCCGCCCAGGTCTTGTGTCGCACTATCCCAACGTTCCCCTTGTGGGCAGGGCATCTTGCCTACATTCCCAAAGGACCAGTAATCGACTGGTCAGATCCCAGCCTATGCCAGGCATTCTTCACCCGGCTGAACACACAAATGCGGAGACAGGGCGCCCTGGCGCTGCGCTTAGAGCCAAATAGACTTGTGAATGCCGTCACAAGTGTCACAAACATCCCAAGCGTCACAAACATCCCAACCGTCACATCCTCCACGGTAAACAAACCACTGTCATTGTATCCTGTTTCACCGGTGCAGCCAGTTCGTAGTATCGTGTTAAATCTCCTGCCAACTGAAGATGTCCTATTGGCAGGTATGAAAGAAAAGTGGCGTTACAATCTCCGGCTGGCTGAACGTAAAGGTGTCACCGTACGCGAGGCCCTGACAGTTGAGGATATTCAGGCATGGTATACCCTGCTACAAACGACAGGAAATCGCGATCATTTTGGGATACACACATTAGATTATTACCTGAAGGCCTGGCTTATCTTCGCACCAAGGCACCAGGCTCGCCTCTTCCTGGCTGAATACGAAGGGCGTCTCCTGGCTGGTATCTTTGTGGCTTTGCTGGCAAAGCAGGCTATCTATCTCTACGGGGCGTCGAGCAATGAGCATCGTAACCTTATGCCCAATTACCTCTTGCAATGGGAGGCCATACGCTGGGCTAAGCAGCAGGGCGCAGTGCAATACGACTTCTGGGGTATTCCAGAGACAGATAGCGAAGATGAGGTTATGGCAGGTGTCCATCGCTTCAAGCGTGGCTGGGGCGGCGAACAAGTACGCTTTGTCGGCTGTTATGAGCACACCTATCGTCCCCTGACCATGCGTGTGGCAAGAAAAATGTTACCGGCCTGGCTTGAATGACCATGTTCTTATGCAACACAAATCGTGCCTGATTCGTAAAATAGACAGTGAAATAAAAAAAACGCGCTGGACATAGCTGCTTTTCTTGAAGGTTCAGCGCTTATTATTGAGGAGACCTTCAATGTCAACTAATCGTGGCTGTTTAGCTAATTCGCTGCTATTCTTGGTAATTGTGTTTATACCGTTAGTTGGTCATATTATTGAGACCGTTATGCTCTTTGATGATGAGCATTCTCCAGTTGGTACAATACTCTGGTTGTTAGTCATCTGGTCCACGCCTTTCCTTGGCCCTCTTCTATACCTGCTCTTTGGACAGCATGGTCGCCGTGGACGTGTTATGTTCGGACAACCCAGTCAGGCGGTTTAAAAACTCCTTTTTCATTCCCTTGACATTCCCTCGCGTTCTTCGGTATACTTACTAACAAATAAGAAGTACCATTACAATTAAATATGTGCAGTAATAACTGCTCTCATCCAGAGAGGTGGAGGGAAACGGCCCGATGAAGCCCGGCAACCCCCCTGCAAAGTCGCAGGAAGGGTGCCAATTCCGGCGGAGCATTCCGCAAGATGAGGGGACTGGCCAACGAAGCTGACCCCCTGAGATGCAGGGGGTTTTTTATAGGCTGCACATTGTGTACTTTACCAGTCAAGTTAACAATAATGACTATGAAGAGGACAAGTAAACGCCATGGACGGCTACAGAGAGTTGACGATGATGAGAAGTCAATGTCGCGCCAACGTTGAATATGACCTCGGAGTTGCAAGTTGAACTTCTTTCATAGAGGTAAGCTGAGCCGGTTGGCCCCGTTACAGGTTAGAGTGTTGTGGAATACGCACATGTATGACAGGTGCGACAAGTATACACACGTTTAGGCGCATTTCTCCAACACTCAATGAGGCTGATCCCGTGAGGCATCAGCAAATCAGGGTGGTACCGCGAAACTGTTTGCCCTCGCCCCTGTTAGTAAGGAGGGGTCGAGGCTTTTTTTATGCTCATTTCATCCCTCCTGAGCGATAGGTACTTCCTTTCAGCCCTGCTGACCGGTAGGTAGACGCGAGAGCAGAGCTTGCCCTGAGCGTAGCGAATGGGTTGGAGGGATGGCTTTCAAACACTCATTTTCAGGAAAGGAGGGTGCAATGGTGGCACAAATTGAGCAACGCGTTGAAGGAAGTAATCAGCTTGCTTCTGCAGACCAGGTGTTCACATATACCTTCGAATCGTTACCACTACAGCGCGGCGGGCAGCTTGGCCCCGTCACGTTGGCGTATGAGACGTGGGGAACCCTCAACGCCGGGGGGAATAACGCCATCCTGATATCACATGCGCTCACAGGGAATTCACATGCCCGCGATATCCATCATCCAGATGACCCAAAGAAAGCATGGTGGAACCCGTTAATTGGTCCAGGGCGCCCCTTCGACACCTCGCGATACTTTGTGATCTGTTCAAACGTCCTGGGTGGCTGCGCAGGCAGTACTGGACCATCGTCTCTCGATCCCAACAGCGGGATGCCCTATGGTATGCGCTTTCCTGTGATTACCATACGCGATATGGTGCGCGCGCAGAAGTTTCTTGTTGAGCATCTGGGCGTGCGTCAACTAGCAATGGTTGCCGGAGGCTCTATCGGTGGGCAACAGGCTCTGGAATGGGCCATTTCCTATCCCGAAATGGTGCAGAAAACCGTTGTGGTTGCGGCGACAGCGGCCTTGACTGCGCAGGCTATCGCCTTCAGTGAAGTAGGACGCCAGGCGATTATGGCTGACCCTCTCTGGCAGGGCGGAAAATACGCTCCTGCACAGGGGCCAGAGGCTGGCCTCTCAATCGCTCGGATGCTGGCAATGATTACTTACCAGAGTGAAGAAGGCATGGAGATGCGCTTTGCCAGGAGGCTGGCGCAGAACTCCGCTATCCCCGCGCCAGGCCGTTCGGCTGATCTCGGTGAGCGCTTTGATGTAGAGAACTATCTCTATTATCAGGGTGAGTCCCTGGTGAGACGCTTCGACGCCAACAGCTACCTGTACATTAGTCGCGCGATGGATATGTATGACGTCAGTGAAGGGTATCCTTCCCTGGAGGCCGCTCTGCGCCGTTTGCGCAGCAAAGCCTTATTCATCGGTATTCGTTCCGATTTTCTTTTTCCAGCGGCTCGTGTTCGCTGGCTTGCCGACCAGGTGCGATCACTTGGCGGCGCATCTACCTACGTAGAACTTGACTCACCACATGGTCATGACGCTTTCCTGAAAGAATGGGAGCAGATGACCAACGCGCTCAACTTGTAGTGGCATGGTAATTCATGCCCAAATCACACTTGAAGGAGTAAATCAGACCTATGGCACTTAACAGCAATCGCAGCTACGGATTCGAAACATTATCACTACATGCTGGTCAAGAGACGGCAGATAGCGCGACAAATGCTCGCGCGGTTCCCATCTATCAGACCTCATCGTACGTCTTTGATAGCCCGGAGCACGCCGCGAATCTCTTTGGTTTGAAACAGTTTGGCAACATCTATACACGCATTATGAATCCTACCCAGGATGCCTTTGAGCGCCGTATAGCTGCTCTCGAAGGAGGCGTTGGCGCGTTAGCAACGGCATCCGGCCAGTCCGCTGAAACACTGGCAATTTTGAATCTGGCTGAGTCAGGAGATGAAATCGTCTCATCTGCCAGTCTCTATGGCGGGACCTACAATCTTTTCCACTATACTCTTCCCAAACTCGGTATCACTGTCCGTTTCGTGGATAGCCGCAACCCTGAAAACTTCCGCGCAGCAATCAATGATAAAACGAAGGCCGTTTTTGCCGAGACCGTCGGCAATCCACGTCTCGATACCCTGGATATTCGCGCTGTAGCCGATATCGCTCATGAGTACGGGGTTCCGCTGATCCTCGACAACACGCTGCCCACGCCATACCTGGTACAGCCGCTCAAGCATGGCGCCGATATTGTTATTCACTCGGCCACCAAGTTTATTGGCGGACACGGCACATCTATAGGCGGGGTCATCGTCGATCGCGGGGATTTTGACTGGACGAAGGGGCGTTTCCCATCATTTACTGAACCAGATCCCTCCTATCACGGGCTGCGTTACGTCGAGGCCCTTGGGCCGCTGGCTTACATCATCAAAGCCCGCGTGCAACTGCTGCGCGACCTTGGTCCCGCGATCGCTCCCCTCAATTCCTGGCTCTTCCTCCAGGGGTTGGAGACCCTGCCACTGCGCATGGAGCGCCATAGCAAGAACGCATTGCGCGTCGCTGAGTTCTTAGAGGGTCATCCTGCTGTCAACTGGGTAAGCTATCCAGGTCTGGCAAGCCATCCTCAGTACGAGATCGCGGCCAGGTATCACACGCATGGCTACGGAGCCATTCTTGGCTTTGGCATCAAGGGGGGTCTGGAGGCCGGCAAGCAACTGATTCGCCACGTCGAGCTGTTCTCACACCTGGCCAATGTCGGTGACGCCAAGTCTCTCATCATCCATCCTGCCAGCACCACCCATTCGCAGTTGACTCCCGATGAGCAGTTTGAGACAGGTACCACTCCTGATTACGTTCGCCTGTCCATCGGACTCGAAACCGTGGAAGACCTGATTGATGACCTCGATCAGGCCCTGAAAGCAGCAACCATCGAAGCTGGCGAACCAGCAAACGCGTAACTCTTCAATATCAATTTGTGAAGTTGCAGCTTTGAGAAAATGCAAAACACTCACAGGAGAAGTTGCAAAACATTCACAGGAGAAGTTGCAAAACACCCACATGTGAAGTTGCAAAACACTCACATGTGAAGTTGCAGATTTGACAGACTGCGTCTGTCAAATCTGCAACTTCACAAAAAAATCTTGCGAA
>WNGK01022622.1_pt1 | contig 12806 bp, 11 predicted proteins | sample 5400601 | NCBI WGS metagenome assembly WNGK01 (sample SAMN13153376, study PRJNA577476) | soil metagenome | isolation source: 60 cm soil or saprolite under Garry oak tree replicate 1 | place: USA:California | collected 2016-06-15 | reverse complement strand
TTTTCCAAATAACTCGACGGTGTATTCCTGATAACGTTTATAGGTACCGCCAGTGGCTCCTGCGAAGTGCCCTCCGCCTATAACGATCGAGTAATACGATTGAGACGGATCCATCCGCACATTTAGTTCCTCGACGGTATTTTTGACGTCCTGAAATTGACATGGCCTTATATAGCGGGGTGGGTTTCCTCGGTAATGATACTTGTGACCATCATTGTAGAGTAAGAAATAAAGAACGTGAATTTCGCTATGGGCCTGATACAGTGCGATTGTTATCGCATCAGGCTCGGTCAAAATTTCCTTGCCGACCGTAAGATGAAATTTGTCAGCTTGATCCGGCCTGTCTTGAACTAACGAAATACCTCGCGGTGGATTTCTAAGCCAGTCGGTCATCTAAACGGGTGCCAGACTTGTTGAATTGACGCTGACAAATCTGGGCGAAAGCGAAGACTAAATACCTGTTTGCAACTTGACGTCAAGGTAATGTCATAGGCATGAGTCTCGAGCTCTGGGTTCGTTCAGCTATTGCTTCTCGCGTCAGCATGCCATTTATGCTGACCTTCAAGCGCGTTGACGCCAATTCGATTCGGAAAGGCCCTGCGGTTTCTTCGGAATGAGATTGAAGCCTTTGAGAAAACCGAAACATATCGTTGCTCGAACACTCTAGCCTTCTTTGAATTAGCGGACGACGAAGTTTTCATTCGCAACCATTGGTCTCTGCAATTCACTTGGGCGATGGAATCGATTTGTGTTGGGAGTGTCAAACAATCACATCCGAATCCCATCTTCTCCTACGCAAAAATCAATAGATCCGTGCCTTCGTATTATTCCGCTCAATCTTGCTTAGGTAATCGGTCAAGTGGCCTTCTCCAATTATTCGCCTCTTTCCTGACTGGTAGTAGCCCAGCTTCTTGTTATCGAGCAACAGTCTTACACCAGACGGGCTTATGCCGATGATCGCTGCTGCCTCTTCAATTCTGAATTTCTTTTCCGTGATCTTGCTAGACATATTCGACTTCATCCCGGACCATGTGGTTTTCATTCACCCATATTTGCCCGTCAATGGCGCGTTCTGAGCTTGTCGTTCCTGGCTTTCCGCCAGTGCCATTAGTCCCAACATAAACCGAAGCCTACGCCGGCCGATAGAGACGCGTGTGAAAGTCGTTATTTTTCCCCCCGAGTCCACGCAATAATTTCATCAAGATCGAATCGCAGAATGTTTGAGCTTGGAAGTTTGCGGTAGGGGATCCGCTCTTCAGCAACCATGTCATAGATAGTTCTCGTTTTAACCTTCAGAAGCTTGGCGACCTCACTAACCTTCAGGAATTGTGGACACATGAGTGACGCAGCATCATTTTCGTTCGATCGCATCAGGATCCTACTTGTTTGCGATTACCCCTGTTGCAGCTGGCACGTGCTTCCTCTTCACCGCTTATCCCGTGACGACTCAACCTTCATTGCGTCGCAAGTTGGCCATCGGTTTAGGTGGACTAGCGATGGTTGCATTCAATGAATTATCAACACCTCTCATTCAGAGCGGCCTTCTCAAACGATTCAACCTCGCTACGAACGAACCGAATGGCCTTTCCAAATCTTATAGGAGTCAATGCGTTTGAACCGCACTGGCCGTGGTAGATACTGCTACGTGAAACGCTCCAGCGAACAGAAAGCTCAGCAACGGAGATGTACCGTTGTTCGAAAGCACGTGACTTTTTTGAAATACTTAACGATGACGGCTCAGTCAAGGAACAAGTTCCCACCCCTGAAACGTCATTGCTTCTTCCGCTTCGCTTTTACAGAACTTTCTTCTGCAGGTAGTAGCTCCACAAAAACCTTTTCCCAAAAACGTTCGAGAGCAGATATCATTTCTTCTGTTGGCTCTTCATCGACCAACTCAATAGCTACTTCTTGATTGACCAACCCAAACGCATCTGGCAGGCAGTTGCGACCAGGACGAGCTACCTTTTGCGAAGCCAAAACTGGGATCCGATTCTAGAAACGGTTTTCACTGACCCAACATGCCACGAAGCCATTTTTAAGGCGATCCGTAACGCTGAATCTGATAAAGCGGCACTACATTACTTCTCCCATTGGACGTGCACTTTTCGCGTGTTTGTCACGCGCTTTCTGTGCTTGTCGTTCCTGGCGTTCAACTAGCGCGATTACTTCTTCTAGAATGAAACGCACCTGACGTCGCCCATTACGGATTTGTGTAAGACCGTCCGTGCCGGCGCCGCGGTTATACACAGTCTTTACGGAGCAGCCAATGATTTCAGCTACACGCTTGGCGCTTACCCGAGTTTTTTGCTTGATCAAAGTCATTGCCTTACGCGATCGCATATTGAAACGATCACCGTCGGTGACTCTCTGTCATCGGCTCTCTCTCAACCTGGGCCAGTACTCGTTGAGATGTGTTTGACCGATTACCCGGCGACGGCCGACTTGATAAAAAGCCGAGCGTCCGGCTCGCGAGAAGTCTTTCCATTGTTGACCGATGAACACAAATCAATTTAGCAACCATATCAATGGAGTAGGCGCCGGCGATCGTTTTTGCTTTCTTTGTTTCTGACATGTGTCCTGCCGGGGATTCACTAGTCTTCCTTAACCCCATACATCTGCTTGGCCATCGCTGTGTAAGAACCACCATCTATAGATTCCAGCAGGCCAAAACATTCGGAATAGAAAGGGCGCGGCCCAGAGGGCTAGCTTTCTTCCTGCGGGCTTTTTCTTGTTCGTAGCTAGTGCAGTCGAGATCATCAATACGGCGAGGGCAAGGAAAACGACAAAACCGATGACTACAAGCAGGATTTGCTCAGTGTGCCGCTCGAGATCTCGCTTAAGAAGCCACCGAGCAACCACCAGTGGCAAGACCAGAAATCCGCCGAACGCGAGATGAATGCCAGCGACCGTTTCGTTATGATCTTTCGTAGACACGGCTATTCGAACTGTGCTATCGACGAACGCAGACTTTTGATATCTTTGGCTTCTTTGAAAACTGTTCGTTGACCAAATGACGTTCTCCGGCACCTCTAACCGTGGAGGCTGTCGCTAAGAGTCCGAGACTCGAATATGCGGCAGAACGTTATTTCGGGCGTATTGTAGGGACGTACATCCCTAAAGGCAAGGGTTTAGGACGAGCAAATCATCATTGTTGTCTCAGGAGGGAATCCTGAGATGGCAGGGAAAAGAAAAAGCGGTCAGCGACCGAAATCCAAGCGTCGAAAACCGCTTAGACTGGCTGAAAAGTTATTGCAAATTCGCACACAGTTGGGCCTGTCTCAGGGGGAACTAATCAGGCGGCTTGGGCTAGATGAGAAGATTGAACGCGATTACATTTCGAAGTATGAGCGAGGCGTCTTAGAACCAACGTTAGATGTGCTGCTGGCGTACGCGCGCGCGATCTCTAAAACGGGCCGCGGCGAATTCTTGGAAACGATTATTGATGACGACATGAATCTCCCGACCCGTATCCCAGCAGACCCCAAAAGAAAGTCATTTTGACTGTTGCCGAGTTCGCTCCTCTCTCTGTTGTCTGAAATGTCGTAACGTTGGGCGTTGAGTTAGCTTAAAATGTCGGTCATGCCTAACCACGAGATCCAACAAACTTACATTCAGCGGACCCAATCACTCCAGGTCGAGCACATTGGCGAGGCGATCCACAATTCGCTGAAAATTCTGCTTGTATTCCTGCTTCATATACGATACACGCAATCATCCGAGCGGCTCAGACGCTAAGCCGTCTGTGTTGTTAGATCTTACTAAATCTCCTGAATGCTCACTAACTACTCCACGCTAGTGTTAAGAGCAACCTCTTCGGCTCGACCTATGTCGCGTCGGTAGCAAAGCCCAGTATCTAATGCGTCAGAAATAGTGACTGCTTCTCGACGAGCCGAGGAAAAATCATAAGCGGTACTACTCACAAGTAGCGTTCTTCCAGGCCCAGTGCTGAAGGCATGACCCTCGCGGATGATGTTTCCGAAAAGAACGTTGCGTGACTCAATGGACCATTCGGGAAGAGTAAACTGCTGTCGCATTATGCTGCCTGGGTAAGTAACGGGCACGTGGTAAACGCAGACGGTGTTGGAAGCATTGATCTTAATATTATTCAAATTACTTGTAAGGGTATTAAGTATGATCTCCGACAAAGGGCTATCCAACGACGCCAAAATATTCACGAACTCGGAATCGCCTGGTCGAACATCGAATTCATTGAAAAATAGAGACTGGCTGGATTTGATGAACTGTCCAGCCAGCACACCACGAAATCGAATCCCATACGAACAATCCAGCTGATGCAAAACCCTTTTAATACAATCCTGCGCATTTGCTGTGTCCATAGGATTAATATCGGGAAGAATGTCGCCGAAGTTTATTGATCCCATTCCGCCGGTTTTCTGGCGTACTGTTTCCGATCTGAAAGGGAAGTCTCGTATGACCCTCGGAAAGAAGGAATGGAGCCCATCCGTGAAACAGTATTGCGTGAAGTCTTTCCCGTCGATGTATTTCTCAATTAACAACGGCAACCCTGATCTAAGTGCATCCCGAACTCCAGCCATTGCGGCGCCGGCATCGCTACAAAAAACCTTTACCCCAAATTCACACATTGCACTTCGGCACTTCAGGACAACCCTGGGGCCATGTTCATCGATAAACTCTTCAGCAGTGGAGAGATCTTGAATAGCCCTGAATGGTCCAACCAAGTCAGGCCTGATGCTGTCAACAAACTCCTTAGCGAACAGTTTATTTTCTTCTAGTTGAGCGGCGCTCTTAAGAGGCGCGTAACATGGAATGTGATGATAATTACAGGCGTCACTTAATCCCCGAAAAATGGCTTTTTCGGTTCCGGCAACTATGACCTCGGCATGATCTGATCGGGCTGCAGCGATGATTTCAGTCGGTTCAAATTCGCGTGAGCAATGCCACGACTGACAAATTCTCTCCAAACCCCAGTTGCGTTTTACTTGAAACGATACCACTTTGTGATCTTCGCTGATGAGGCGTTTCGCTATCGCATACTCACGACAGCCGTCACCTACGACCATGAAGATCAAATGTCTAACTCCTTCTTGAAAGTCTCGAAGCGTTCAATAGTTCTTAATGAGCCTATATCACGTCGATATTCAAGTGGTCCTGAGACAAATTTCTCGATGCATGAATCAATATTCTCTGCAGCTTCGATAATTGACTTCGCCGTTGTGGCCAGCGCTACGTTTCTCGAGTTACCAATAGTCTCGTACTCACCAACCCTTGAGCCGGCTACCGCCGACCCGAAATAGCTGTTGACCCCGCAGTGGTGAATACCGTCCAAATCGATAGAAAAAAGGTGCCTTTTCCCCGTAGAAATGGCATACTCCGGAGCCACCAAGTACTTGACCACTGAAGCTTTCTTCTTAAAACTTACGTCTGCGGCCGTGAGACTCTTATCCGCAATCTTCTTGAGCGTCTCCGAGAGGGAGGAGTCCAAGACTTCCATTACATTCATGCACTCTGGGTCGCCAAAGCGCGCATTGAATTCCATAACCTTGAGGCCTCTATGGGTCAGAAAAAATCCAACATTAAGTACACCGTTAAAATGGAGATCTCTTCTTCTAAGTTCCCAAATAACTTGCTCGACTAGAGCTATGCACTCTTGATAGTGTCCTTGGCCCATGAAGGGGAGCGGGAGTCCCTTATCGGTTAGACACCCCATTCCACCGGTCCCAGGTCCCTTATCGTTATCATAGCGATAAGGGAAATCGTAAGTAGCGGGAGGTGGTACGAATGTTTGACCATCGGTCAATACCTGCATGGTAAATTCAAACCCTTCCAGTCTCTCCTCAATAATGACGCACTCGCTATCGCCGATACCATTCCTAAGTATCTCTATGGCATATCGTTGAGCATCACCGAAGTCTGTCAAATGTTCCCCCATTACTTTGACACCCTTCCCGCCCGTGAGACCTTGTGGCTTTACCACAATCGGGAGTTGTTGTCGTTCGATTTCTCGAAACGCTGTTTCAATCGCGGCTTGATCCCGGGCAACCCATAGCCGAGGGTTAAACTTCGGTGCAACATTTGCTAGTAACTGACGGGCATAAGCCTTGTCCCACTCTATTCGCGAGCCAGCCTTTGTTGGACCGACTGTCGTGATGCGAGCTGCCAACAACTGGTCACAGACACCTGCGGCGAGAGCGGCATCGGCAGCGACAAACGCCAGGTCAACAGCATTCGATCGCGCGTACTCAGCTATAGTGTCGCAGATTATGTAGCTCCCTCTGGTAGCTTTCGTAACTGCCACGACGGTGGGATTAGCATGCGAAATCGCGGCGAGAACGACGCTGTCTCCAGCCAAGCGGGTTGCGATTGACGCTTCTCGTGCTCCGCTGCCGACCAGTAGAATCTTCATAAGATTAGAAGTTCTGAACAGCTTTGTGTTTTAGGACGGCAAAATAACTCATGCGGGCCCCCTTGGCAAACGTTAAACGAAAGCAATCGAGAGATCTCAGAGCTTTGCTAAGACGGCTAGGCAGCATACATTCTTCCACACCTCTACCCATCTCTGACGTGCTGATCCCAGGTGAACGTGAATAGCACTCAATGATATCCGAAACTAAGATAAGTCCCAATATTCTCTATGCATGTTTGATCCCAGCGCAGTCAAACCTAACCATTCATATTAATGATGGCTGAGGTTGGTGAGAATAATGATGAGGACGGAGAGTGTTGAAACAAATCGTTCTGACAACGCCCGGATTAGGCTATAGACCGTGTTAGTTTATTAAAGCTGACTCCGCAATTCAACGATTTTGTCTGTTGCAAATAGCCAAAACTGGTTTTCTACTACTCGCCGAAAGAATTCCAACTGCTTCATTTTATCGAAGAGTAGAGCGAACTGATCTATGGTCTGCATTGCTGCTTGCCTAAGATTCGCTTGTTCAGCGGGCTTGGTTTTTACGAATCGCGAGTATACGTAAAAGTATTGGCGAATTAGCGCGTGAATATCCTTCATTAGAGCCTTACTTTGGGCATTCGGCATCGTTGCCTTACACACCTTCTGGAACTGGAGTATCTTCAGTATACCTGGATCGCATAGAGAGTCGAATAGATTTGTCCACCCTTCTCCCTCGTCGAGGCGCTGATCGGTATCGACTGCTAATCTCTGAACAAAAAACAGCTGCAATGCCAAAACATTTAGAGTTCGATAGCAAAACCGCTTGAAGTCTGCCCACTGACTCAGCGATTGTGGCGCAACATCCATGAAGTACTGTGCGAAGATCTTTCGTGTGTAAGCACTCTCAACGATCACACGCAAATCAGACGTTTCGCAGTTTTGAATGATCATTTCTTTTTTCATTTGGAAAATAAAATCGGGATTGAAAACCGCTCTCAGCTCGGTGAGTATCTGAAAGTGCCGGTCTCGAATTTCAGGCTCAGTATCCAGATTCGCCGCTAAAAATCTGTCAACGTCAAGCATGGCAATAAATTTGTTTTCAAATTTCTCGCCCGCCTGGTTCTCCAGCAGGAAGCCCGTCGGGCTATTTTCAATATCGTTTTGCCCTTCGTATTTGTATGACCAATTGTTATTAGCACTGATATATCTAGTAATTCGATTCCAGAAGGTGCTAGCTACCCGATTGTTTGCTCCTCGAAAGTAAACCGAGCATTCAATGTCTGAGTCTTCGCGCATTTCAAGGCGACCGCAGGACCCGAAGATTCCGAGAGCAACCTGTTGAGACGCGTTTCCAGCTTTCACATATGTGGCGCCGGCCCGCGCAAGCTCGTTCAGAACATGAATTGAACGTGAAATGTTACTCGCAACGTCCCGCTTTGAATCTACAATCGAGACCTCTGTGTTGTTGTATTCCGCAAGCTGTGTCGTCCAATGTTCGAGTTCATAGCGAGGAATATACATCATTGGACTGGAGTACTCGACGCATTCCTCGACGATTGTAAATAGATTTTTCAGACACTTATTGTCTCGAGCCCCTCGTGCGCATTGTCTTGCGTATTCAGAACTAGATCCACGATGAGAATCTGGCTATTGGGATTCGTAGCCTTGTAGTTATACAGCTTCACTGGATCTACCGACGACACGTGTACAGTGTTATATGCACTACCCAATCGCTCCATGATTTGGGCAGCGTGTTCGTCATCGTCTTCGATTACAAGAATTGGGATTTGGCTAGACGAGGAGCTCATGTAAATGCCTCCCTAAGGTCTCAGGAACGCGGTAAGCTGGTAGATCCAAGGTCGCGACCCAACGACCGATTTCCTCATTGTATGAGGAGTTAAACTCGCCATTCACCGCCGAAGCTGCGGTCTTACAGGCGGTTAGGCCGATGGGCTTCAGAGGTTTGTCTGCACTAACGGCATGGGGGTGTATATCATTCGTCACACTGATTCTAATTCCAATAACATCGACCTTCGTTGGAAGATCAGCAAATTCGAGATCGGGTGGCTCGAATTCCAACTGGATGTTAATTTCACGCTCGTGATAGGCGATGGCGTTAAACAAGCTCTCAAAAACTATGAACTCAAGAACAGCGATCGGTAGAGAGCAGAATGTACGTCTCTGACGAGACGTTAGCGCTTCCATGTTCGGGCTGCCAATGGGTATCTCGTCGCGGTTGAAATACGATTTTCGAAAGAGCTCACTATTGCGAGCCTCGTCAACCGTGGACTTAATGAATATCCGCAAGTCTTTGCACACTTTGCCGATCTGATCACGAATGGCGTCTAACTTATAAACTGGTTCGGAAGACATTCTGACCGCTCGACGTAATAGGTCGCCTATGTCTATCTTGGTTTGGGTGAAATGGCCTAATCGACTGTATGTGGGCATTCCACGCGGTGGCAGACTCGACATACTTGCTGTGTATTCGCGGGAGAATGTCGCGCAGCAGTGATTCGCATTTTAGCCAATAGTAGTACGCTGTGCTCTGAAGTCGTTTCTGCGGTCTTCTTTCAGAATAACCCAAAATCACATAGTAGCTCATCTCGGAACTTATCTTGACGGGTCCGCCCATACACCAAAGATGACTAGAGTGGGCCGAGAAATCGTTGAGTGTTTTTGCATGATCAGACCGAGTGGAACTGAAGAAGAGTGAGTGATTCATCCTGTCTACGATATCCTCAGGCAGGTGGCTTTGTCGCAAGTACTCGGAATTCAAGTCGTCGTCCGCGATTTTGTTTTGGCGAGTCTCAAACACTCTTAAGAAAAACTCCTTATCGGACCGGTTTTTTGCGTAGAGTAACACGGTGTCCGCCTTGCAAATCTTTAGCAGGGTCTTGAGAGTGCAGGTATAACCAGGAGCATCCTCAAGATAATCCAACATTTCATTATCCCTAGATCCAAGATTTAGGAGTTCCAAGAACCTTTCTTCATTAGCCCACGTTTCAATGCCAACCTTATCCCTTAAGGTGGGGGAAGCAGTAATAACTGGCTCAAATATATCTATAAGTATTAGGTTGCCTTCGGTCACTAAATCGTGACGCACTACTTCATCAACTAGAGCTACCGCACTTCCGTCATCCAGCAAAACCATACCCTTCTTCGATATGTACGTGTTTACCGACCAGGCAAACGCTCCGGTTATGTCCATTGCCGCTTTCCGTCGGTTCTCGATGTTCTCTAATTCGGCTTCATACGGCAGAATCTGTAACCAGAGCCTTTAGTTCGACCCAAATCCCGTTATTTAGGCAATCTCGGATGAACTCGACACACGTTTCCTGAAATCTCTTATACACAGCGAAGGGATAGATGTGTTTAGAGAATGCCAATATATACAACACCTTGCGAAGCAACATGATCGATTGCGAGTTGGCTTTCGGATCGTCGACAGCTTCGAACAATCCTCTTAACAGATTCCAAAAGTTGCTCTCGTACACAAGTTGACCAACAAAGTTGTAGGCTATGGCAACCCTCGTATAAAAGTTGAGCACCAACGGATCCGGATGCAATAATAGGTTCTTGATAATTTGACGAAGAACGTGAGTGTCTACGTGTTCTCCCTGTATATTTTTCAGGTAATCAGAAGCAACCTTCGGAGGATTGGGGTTGATTATTTCATCGGCCGGTTGAAAATGGGATCCACCGCTCTTCTTGTCATCTAACTCGTACCTAAGAAAAGCGGCCCACCATTGGGCGAAATAAGAACTGGAGCCGCTGAGGATTCCTTCGTTCAATTCTGCGAGTTTGAGATCCGGTGATTCCTCCTTGTTTAGAATCGGCATATGCAACTGGTATAGATAAGCGAAATTGACGGGCAGAAGAGAAAGCGTTCTCGATATCTCAGGTGACAATCGACTGAGGAGGACTAATACGCCGTTGGTTCTTAGGCTCAGCGCTGCCGCCACGCCCATCATTGTGAAGAGCGAACTTCCAGTAAGAACTGAATCATCGACGATTAAACAAGTTAATTCGTCACCGCCTCTTCGGGCCCGAGCATTCCCGATAAGTTCTTCGTAATACTCGTAATCTGTCGAGGACAATTCGATCGGGCCGCCATACTTTCTTTGCGTGAGAGGAATAACAACAGGAGTATTGTTCAGTTGTTTCGAAATTAGTTGGGCCAGGAATGATCCCACAGGGTGTGTTGGATGAAGCACAACATCTATATGCAGATTAAGAATGTTTTTTACATAGTCAGCCGCGAATTCGATTACGATGCGACGTAACCGGGAATTCTGAATTAACCTTTCATTATTTTCGTAAAACAGCACATTGCGATCCTCGCGTCCGGTGCGCTTAGATTCGACGACGCCAAGAGCGGAGATGTTTTGCCAAAATTCTGTAGACAGCTCGATAGGGCTGTAATGTTGTGAGTGACCTAAAGTCTTTTCATCGTGTGCGATCGTCGGCTCGGCAGTGTTTGGCTTCGACAGAGCGTAAGTCTGAAAGTTTTGGACAATATTAACGTTTCCTGATGGCGCGACCCGTTTAGGCAGAATTAAGTTTTCTGGAGGGGCTACTGAGACGACTCGTTTTCCCCGTAAAGAATCCTGATGCGAATCCATAACATCTTGAGTCTCGGGTCTGCATGAATCCCTAAAGTCGAAAAAGGCGAGTATCTGATTAACACTTGACTCTCCGTTCGTGGCCGTCAGTTGCTCGATGAAATCGATAACGTAACCAGCGTCTTCATCGCCCGGATATAGTGCATCTAGCACCAGAATGAAATCCCCATCAATCTCAAGATTGCTCCACGAACCTTGTCGATGAGGGTCGGCGATAATCAGATTCGGAGCTTTCGTAAACCGCTGGATGGCGGCAGCCAGGCGGTCGCCATTATTCATAAATGCGACGATCGTATCCACCAAAGGAAAACCAGAGCGCTCAAGCAAGAGCTTTGCACAATCTACAAGTTTGCTCTCGTCACTCCAGAAGAGACAAAAATCGTAAAGCGAATCGACATAGGTACCATTCTTTAGTTGGAATACCGCCTCAAGTCTGTCATCACGTGTCTCATTTACCCGAAAGGATCTTAGCGCGTCGAGACTCTCCCGCCGGGTAGAGTTCAGCGCAGCCCGAATGCCATAACACTCGAACGTCAAGGCGTCGCCAACCTGATGAGAAAAAAAGATCGAATCATCGTTTGTTCCTAGGAAGCCGGTGAGCTGTTCGAGCAGAGGATGACTAATCCCTAGGTACTCTTGACCTAGAAGCGCCTCTCTCGTAGCCGATCCCAGCTCGAAGATAAGAGCTAGAGCATCTTGAAGGTCTACTATGTTGTTGGTAACACGCGGAATTCCAAGAAAGTGAGGTTCGTCAGCTTCATCAAGTAACAAACAGAAGGTACCTTTCAGCATAAGGAAGGATCGGCAATTTCGTTTCTGTAAGGCGTTGATGATGTTTCGCGGCACGTTGCTAAAGATCAACTTGAAAAAGTTTCTGGAATCACCAGTCTCAAATTGATCCAATCGCTTACACAGCTCTTGGATCAGACTATCCAGGAAACTTACATCAATGTTGTCTGACAACTTAAGATCGACGTCCCAAAAAAAAGGGCGAAATCGAATCTCGTTACCAATTGTCTGGCCAGTAACTTGAGTTGCCAGCTCCTCCCTCTCTTCATTTCTAGCGTTTTGATACTCGGTTGCGATAAACTCCGCAACAAGCTCACTTCTTCTCCGTATCTTGATGTCTGACATGCCTCCAAAAAGACCTGCCGGAAGTGGTTCAAGACGGCGAATAACACAAGGATGAATTGTAATTTGACGGTTAAGGGAGGCCTGCGCTGTTCTATATTTTTGAGCAGTGTTTCTTATGAAGCCGGCTTTCAGCTCCGGTGACGATAAAATGGGGCTAGCGATTACACCTGGGAGATAGTAAGGGTTCTTCAAGTACCTATCTTTGATTCTCCTTAGTTCTGGAGTAAGCTCCTCACTTTCGGCGGAAGAAATCACCAATTCGGTCCGTCCGGTAAACAGGCTTAGAGCGCCGCCAAACCAAATAAGCGACTGACCCAATTCGTAGAGTCCCTCGCTCTTTCGTCCTTTCCGGATGACTAAATCACCACGAAAAATATTCGTCAGTAATGACTCTTCTTTGGCCCGGCTCATCTGATGGTTATCACGCCACCTAGTAAGGCTAAAATAATCATCGTTGAGAACTGGGTGTTTCCCTTCGTCAAGAATATTGATGACGCTCGGCGAAATGCCTTGTCCAAAATCCATCACAAGGAGTTCATATTTATCTTGCCCCGAAAGCGGCGTTACACCTGGACGGTGGGGACGATGACCTGTCCAAGTATCTCGCGAAAGGGTCATCGCGAAAAAAAACTCAGACTGCGTACTATGAGTGATTACATTGCTGAGAAGTTCCCGAA
>WNGK01009900.1_pt1 | contig 12807 bp, 14 predicted proteins | sample 5400601 | NCBI WGS metagenome assembly WNGK01 (sample SAMN13153376, study PRJNA577476) | soil metagenome | isolation source: 60 cm soil or saprolite under Garry oak tree replicate 1 | place: USA:California | collected 2016-06-15 | reverse complement strand
CTGTTGTATGCGGCCCGCATCGGCGATTGCCGCCGATGCGAGTTGCGGGCTCAGTGTCAAGAAAGCCCTTCCACCAGCAAACCGCGACGGGTCAGTGCGGTGATCTTGCCTCTCTCTTCGCACGAAGCCATTCCCTCTGCACCCCCTATCGTCTCTTCTGAGCCTCTCTCCAAACCGAGAGACGCACTCCCGCATGCTCCTGTCCTTTGGGGGGACTGGCCACGGTGTCAGATCCGCCGCAACTGGCTCAATGTGATACGCAGCGAAACAGTAGTAATGAGGAGGGCCACCCCAACGGAGGAACCAACGCTGGCGACCAGTGAGCACGTCCTCACCCGGACACAACGGGCTCATTGGCGTCTCTCCTGGAATGAACGCTTTACTCGCAATGCTCGCCCCTCGACCTCCCCGGCTCTTACCATCACCATACACGGCCTGCCTGCCACGTTTGCCCACTCCTTTGGCTTTGGCCTTCTTCCTGCGGCGTAGGCGTTGATCCACGCTGCTGATTTTTTCCTCTCACCGATGATGTCCTCCTTGGCAACCTCTTTGTATCGATAGTTGTCTATGTATCGCGTTTCTCTCCCTTTTCTTTGTCTCAAAAAGAGATTTTTATTGCTCGCTTGCTATTATCTCGTTGCGCATCCCGTGGGTGACAAAGATCCAAGCTGCCTCGGGATCGCTCTGGATAGTCTGGGCGATATGGGCAGCGAAGTCGGCTTCGGTGCGTGTGGGTCCAATGCTGGGTGCCACGATTTGTCCGCTGGCGACATCCAGATTGGCGATCAACGTTTGGGTACCATGGCGCTCGTATTCGAATTCTTGACGTTCAACGTGGCCGGGCTGCATGGGCAAGGAGGGGTGGAGACGTTCTAAGGCTTGGATGCCGGTCATCTCATCGGTGCTGCTCACATGCGTGCCTGCCGCCGCAAGGGCCGGAGTGGCCTCATAGACCTGGCACACTGTGCAGATCTGCTCGGCCAGTTCGGCGGGGTCCTCGGGCGGCGGAGTGAGCCAATAGCGCTTGCGATGGGGCTGTAAAGCGAGCACCTTTTAAAAAACGCTCCACCGTACGGGGAGAAATCTGCTCGACAATGCCGCGTTTGACCGCTTCGTCGGCCAGTTCGCGCGGCGTCCAACTGCTCACCGGCCGATCGGCTGAGGCGGGTGTTTCACAGGCCAGCGCCATGATGCGCATGAACTGTTCGAAGGTGAAGGTCGCCGGTGCTCCGGGACGCTGTTCATCGCTCAAGAGGACTTCGATGGCCTGACTGAGCAGTTTTGGCTTCCCGCTGGCCTCAACCGCCTGTAAACGGGTCTGTGCCGCGTGCCAGCGATCCCGCCAACGTCGCACGGTTTCATAATCGACCTGTTGGTGTGCCGCGATCTGGGTGGTGCTCATTCCTGTGGCGGCTTCCAGGATGGTGTGACCTCGCTTGACGAGCCGTTGGGCACTCGTCGTGCGCTGAACCATCCGCTGCAGAAGCTCGTGTTGCAAGGGGCTAACATGAAGCGGTTTGGCTTGTGGAAAGGGCATGAGGGCAGTCTCCTTCACGGTGTTTTGCTCTGTATTCTATCATATCCTTCCCTCCCGCGCTATTTCCGCGCGGCTGTACTAGTGCTTGAGACGCTCAACGTAGCGATCAAGCACGGGTTTGGCTTCGGGGATTGGTGCAAACTGAAACAGATGGGCCAGGCCCTCTTTCTCCATGAATTCCAGATCGACGCCTTCGGCCAGTGCTCGTTCCCGGAAAAGGAGGGCATCGGAATGGATAGACTCATCAGTCCCGATGGCCAGGAGCAGGGGGCCGATCCCGGCGAGGGAGCCATTGATGGGGCTGAGCACAGGGGATGCGGGATCGTCCCCTCCTGCCCACCAGCGCGCTAAGACACGCATCCCGGCAGAAATGAGCACTGGATCGGAGCGATCTCGCGAGGCAATGGCAGGGTTTCTCAGAGTGAGGTCCAGCCAGGGAGACGTTAAAAAGGTCTGCTTGGGATGAGGCAGTCCTTGCGCGACGGCCTGTTGCACCAGCGACAGAGCCATTCCACCACCCGCTGAATCGCCCATGATGGTCAGATTCTCTGGATGCAGCGTGTCACACAAGTGCTGGTAGAGGGCAAGCAGCAAGGGATAGGTGTCTCGATAGGTATGCTCTGATGCCAGCGGGTAGAGTGGAACTGTGGCCGTCACGTCGCTCCGATTGATCAGGTTTGCAAGCAATTGCCAGTGCGGAGGAACCATCTCAAACACATAGCCTCCTCCATGCAGGTAGAGCACATGCCCATTGGCCCCTTTCCCATGGAAAGGTCGCATGGTATAGCATGTTACTTCCTGCCAGGACCCCCTCTCTATCTGGCAGGCACGCTGCATGCTCGGTGGCGGGTCGCCCTTTTCCTTTTTTCTATCACGGGCAATGTGCTGACGTAAGGTGTGTTCCGAGGTATAGATGGGCTTGCGGGTGAGCCGCAGCAATTCTTTCACAAGCACGTTTTGGATACTCATCTTTTTCGCCAGACAAGATCATTCTCGCGAACGACTTGCCATCTCCTTTCTCAACATCGTCTGTATTTGGCTATCTCAATCAAGTGTGAAATGCTCTCAAGATTCTTCCTGTTTTGTTCTCGACGTGGTGCCTTCCTGCTCATCGTCGTGCTCTTGCAGAGTCGGCTATCAAGAAAGAAGGCGTGACTCTCCTTTCGCTCTGCCTACGAGTATCAGGGTGATACCAAACGGATAGAGAGGCTCTCCTGTCACTTGCTGCGTCTACACTGCCAGGCTCTGACAAGTAAGAAGACATCAACGCCAAAGAGGAGCGTAGCATTAGCCGGGTGGAGAGAGCCAGCCACAGCGCCAAGCGAAGGCAGCATTATTTGTATAACCACTAAAGCGAACAGGAGCCAGCTTCCCCATTTGATGAGGCTGGGAAAGCACGTCAACAAACCTGAAATGGCTTGTAGCAAGACAAACACAACCAGGATCATACCTAGCAGGCCATGGGCTTGCCGCCCTGATGCACTGCCACCAAACAGCATGGTGCCAATCAAAAAGCCCTGGGTGAAAATCCCCAGAAGGATCAGTCCGGCCAGGGCGACATAGACATTCTGCGCCCAGCGAGCAAGAGAAGAGACACTTTGATGCTGCATTTCCATATGCAATTTCCTTTCCTTACGATACTTACTAGCAACTCGTCTGCCACGGCAATGACGATTGTCGGTTAGACGGCTTGAACATCATCAGCCAGAGGATCAAGACCAGGCCGCCACCGCCGATCACGGCGAGAAGCCAGGGATGGGTAGCATCGAGCAGAATGGCGAGTTGCTTTTCCGCATATGTGTCCAGGGACGAATGACTAATCGTCTCCGAGCGCGATGGATTGCCTGCATCCACGAACTGACGGAGACGCTTGAACGGGCGCGAGCCGAGAAGCGTCATGGTGACGCTAATCAGGATGAACAGGCCCAGGGCGGCCCAGATCCAGCCCTGGCCCCACCAGTTGCCCATGAAGCCAGCAGTGATGCCGGCGGCGAGCAACACCAGCAGGGAAACGTTGGCGACCATAGTGACGCCTCTGGACAGGTCAAGCAGGACACGAACGCGCTCGACCTCGCGCTGCCTCCGTAGCACGAAAGCAACGGCAGCGGCGGTGCCGTGGGCGAGCAGGAAGCCGAAGACGCCCAGGACATGGGCGAAGACAAACCACTGATACATAAAGCTCCTTCCTTAAACGCTGCATAAAACGTAACATACACTTTTGTCTGCCTCCTTGATGGAAAGCGTATTGTTCTTTCTCATCAAAGAGGCACACGTTTACCTCTGCCTGCTACAGGTCACCTCGTGGCGCAAGCCGTGGGCTGTTCCACGACTCAAGTATCGAGAACTTTTTGCGCAGAAAGCGGATCGCCAGCAAAGCGACCCAAATGCAGCTGCTAATGATGCCAATCCGTGCAATGAGTCCTGCTGGACCCCCGTCCCACAATTTGAAGGTAAGGACGAAGACGACATCAGAGACGGCGACCAGCAGACCTGTGGCAAGCGAATACCAGGCCCAGCCGCGCCTGGCAGGATCGGCGGCATCGCGCCGGGCCAGCATGAAGCAAGCCACACTCAGCGAAATGAACTGAAGCTGGCCAAAGAGATCATGAAGGGTTCCGTGAACGGTGGGCGTACTCGACGCTCCGGGTGGGTACCCCAGCACCGGGTCGGTCACGAAGATCCCAAGCCCGATGAAGGTGAGGCCATAGAGGCCGAGCAGGATGGGTCCCCAGATGGAACCCCGTCCGGTGCGCAGGACACGCCTGAGTCCGATGGCAAAACCGAGCAGGAGCGATCCGGTGACGAGGTAGTTGGTGATTTGTATCCACCCACCCATCCCCAGTTCGAGCGAGCTGTCAGGGATTTGCCAGGCGTTGTAGCCAGGACGTGTGGCCCCAAGGACGAGAAGGACAACAATGTTGAGCAGCGGACCAATGGCGCCGCAAGCCAGCAGCAGTCTGGTCGCCACCGGCTGCCCTCCAGCGCTTTGTGCTGAGGTTTCCATGTGTTTTTTCCCTTTGGCGTTCGATAAGGTTGTCATGAGAGCGTGTTCCTTCCATAAGTGCCAGCGTTTACTTCCCGGAGAGCCGGGCGACAACAGGGGCAAAGGTTTCCAGATCCTGTTCGAAGACGCTAATGTACGAAAGACCAAAGCGTTCACGGTTGGCCAGTACCTGTTCGCAGATCTGATCCACCGAGCCAACCAGGGTATAAATGCCTTGAGGGGCCTGCTGCTCTCCGGTGCTTCGAGACCGGAAGGCCGCAGCGATCCTTGGATCGAGTCGCTGTTCTCTCTCCGTCCTGACTCCTCCGATCACAAAGTTGCCAATCTCAATTTGGGCGAAGCGGTCTCCTGCGGCCTCGCGAATCCAGGCAATTTGCTGGGCGGTCGCTTCCGCCGTCGCCTCGGCCATGTCAATGCTATTGCCGTCTGGGGCGACGGGAGGATTGAGGGTAATGATGGAAGCTACGCGGCCAGCAATCGACAACATACGCTTCCCTCCACCAGAGAGCAGCAGAGGAGGATGGGGATGCTGGAAAGGTTTGGGAAAGACCTCAAATCCGTTCAGCGAGTAGGAGCGACCAGCAAAGGTCATCGGCCCACCGGAAAAAAGACCTTTGAGCAATTGCACGGCTTCCTCCAGCCGGCCTACGCGCTGACCTGCGGGATCGAAAGGAATGCCTGTCATCTGGGACTCCCTGGCGATCCATCCTGCGCCCAGTCCAAACTCGAAGCGTCCTTCGGAGAGCAGATCAAGCGTGGCAACCTCTTTGGCAAGCAAAGCAAGGTGGCGGTAATTGATGTCGAGGACCAGCGTTCCCAGACGCAGCGTTCGGCTGGCCTCTGCCGCTGCCATGAGCGCCAGGGTGGGAGAGAACTGGTTTCCCAGGTGATCTGGCACCTGAAGGACCGAGTAACCAAGATCCTCGACTTTGTGGACCCTGGCGATCCATTCCTGCCTGGAGGAGGCGCCAAGCAAGGTGACCCCAAAACGGAAGGGGTGGCGGGTACTCATACAATTTTTCTCTTTCTCTATTCAAGTTTTAGGAACAGCATGTTTGCTACCGAATATGGTATTCTGAGGAAAGAGTACAAGGGAATGTTCTTCCTGACAAGCACACGCCAGGGAAACCGTTCTCTACCGAACAACCAGCCTTGATTGTTCGCCAAAGAAGGAGGTGACATCCGTGAAACAACAGAAAGCCGATCGTCGTTCCCAACGCACCTATAGCCTGGTGAATTCCGCCTTCACTGAACTCTTGTCAGAAAAATCCTACGATGAGATTCTAGTGCAGGATATTTTGGATCGGGCAGGGATTGGTCGTACCACTTTCTATGCCCATTATTTCGATAAAGAGGATGTTCTGGACAGTATAACCGAGCAGATGCTCTCGATGTTCACGCACCAGATCGCCCGTTCAACCGCAAGGCAACGGGTCGTGCCCAGTCTGGAGCTGTTTGAGCATATTTACCACTCTCAGAATCAGCATTTTCGGGCGCTGATGCGAGGCCATGCGAGCGAGCCCTTGTGGGAAGCCATGCAGACAGCTCTCTGCCAGGCGATTGAACCAGCCCTCTCTACCCTCTGCGCAGAAAGACGTTCTCCACCGATCTCTCTGCCGGTGGTCTCCCAGTACCTGGCCGGGGCCTTTCTCACCTTGCTCAAATGGTGGGTCGCTGCTGATATGCCCTACCCACCAGAACAGATGGAGAACATCTTCCAGCAACTGGCGCTCCCCGGAGTGTGGTCACTGCTCAAAGAAAAGTGAGCAGAAATTGGCAAGCATGTCTGAGCTTCTCTTGCTGGGCAGAGCTTGAAAGCAACCTCATCCACAAGGCGCATTCAAGGGATTCTTGGTCTAGATGCGCAAGCACTGCGGTGGCGTGAGGCCCTGACATTATTTTCCGCATTAGGTGCAATAACTCATGAAAACACCCGCTTCTTTCCATCCTTTGACGTTGGTGCACGCCTTCGAGCAGTTCCTGGAGGCCTCGTCATTTGCCCGAAGAACCCGCGAAAGTTATACAGAGGACCTGGCGCCACTGTTTGCGGAGGTCGGCCAGCACCCAGTCAGGGCCCTGACCACCGACGTTCTCCACTGGGCATGTGGAAAGGGAGAGAACAATGTCCGACGATCTTCTGGCAACCGCCGCTTCAAAGCCTTAGCCGATGAGTGGACCTCCGAAGAGTTAGGCCGGTTCTTCTGGCTCACGCCCGAGGATATGCTCCAGGTGGGTACTTGCCGTGGCGCGGCCAATCGGCTCGGCTTCTCGCTCAACTTGCTCTTACTGCTTTTGCTTCATTGTCCTCTTCCTCCCCCACATACGCGAAGCGCATGTGGCACTTGACGCAATTTTGCACCACGAAACCGAGTTACCCATTCGTGAGGTGATGGTCGACACCGCAGGGTTTACGGAACTGATGTATGCCCTCTATGATTTGCAAGGCTTGAAGCTCTCGCCTCGCATCCGCGATCTGTCTGATCAGTGCCTCTACTCGACTTCGAGCGTGGGCGACTATGGAGTCATAAAGCCGCTCTTTCGTGGGCAGCCATCCAACGGGACTTGATCGTGCGGTGCAGGGATGATATGCATCGCATTTCTGTGTCCCTCAAAGACGGCACGGTACGGCGGTCCTCCTCGTAGCGAAATTACAAGCGCTCGACAACAAGAACCTTATCCATCGCAGCCTGGAGGATTATGGATGCTTGCTCAAGATCATCGATATTCTGACTTCCTTTCCGGCAAACCCTATCAACGCCGCGTAGGACGGATGCTCAACAAGGGAGAATTGGTGCATAGCCTGGCGCATCTTGTCGCCTATGGGCAGCTTGGTGTCCTGACCGACCGCGATCTCACCAGGCAGCTCAATCGTGCCACCTGCCTGAGCCTGTTACTGAACGTCATTGCTGTCTGGGATACCCGGTACATGCAAGCGGCGCTCGACCACTTGCGTGCGATGCAATATCCTGTCCTGGAGAGCGACCTGGAGCATCTTTCTCCGATCCTCTCCGGCCATATCAATCTGCATGGATCGCACCACTTCGACTTGCAGGCCCCCAAGAAGCGTCAAGGGCACCTGCCCCCTCTGCCTCATCTGCGTTTTTGGGGCTCAGCGTTGTAAATTTCGTCGGCGGGCCTAAGAGGCCTAATAGAGGAGACCATTCCAGAACGGGAGCATACTAAACACTTGTTTGAGAAAGACCCCTCTTGGTGCAGACAGAACAGCAAGATGATCCTCTTTCAGCAAGCAAGCACTTTGTCCCCGTTCTGGAATGGTCTCCTATTAACACTTACTTCCTGCGCTTCGCTATATCCTCTTCTGTCGTACCGCTCGTCACTAACTCATACAACAATGCTTGTCCAGCTTTTGGACGCAGGACACGACCTAGACGCTGAATATATTCACGCTTGGTGCTATTGCCGCTGACTATTATCGCGACACGGCAATCGGGTACATCCACACCTTCATTGAGAACGCGACCAGAAACCAGTTTACTATACTGACCAGAGCGGAAGCGTTCAAGTATGACGCGACGTTCCTCAGTTGGAGTCTTGTAGGTAATATTAGGCAGGCAGAAACGGAGGCTGATCTCATCTACGACCTGATTGTACTCTGAGAAGAGAATGACCTGGTCGGCAGCATGAAGCTGTAGCAATCGCTCGATCTCGATATATTTGGCAGGTGCGTTCATGGCAATATTGCGCGCCTCTCGCCAGGCGAGCATGGCTTTACGCGCTTCGGGATCACGCGCGCTGAGAAAAATAATCTTCTGCTGAAACTCCTCTGGAGAACGTATGACGATATGCCGACGCTGTAAAAACGAGCGATAGATGCGCCTCTGTTCAGCATAATGCGCTTCATCCTCACTCGACAACTCGATGTCGATACATACCTCTTTATATTGTGCCAGGTAACGCCCCTCGGTCAGTTCTGCGGGAGAACGTCGATAGACTTCCGGGCCGATCAGTCGCTCCAGGTCGAGGTGCGTCATATCACTGCGTTCTGGGGTCGCGCTCAATCCTAAGCGCCGGGGAGTAAAGGCGCTCTCAGCAATCAAACGATAGGTTGGTGCAGGTAAATGGTGGCACTCGTCGAAGATCAGTAAGCCGAAACGTTTTAGTTCGCGTGGATAGAGTGCAGCAGAGTCATAGGTGATGATGGTAATCGGCTTCATCTCTTTCTCTCCACCACCAAATACACCAATTTCACCAGTGCTCAAGGAAAGCGCGGAGGCAAGAGCAGCCCGCCACTGTTGTAGGAGATCGAGTGTTGGTACAACTGCCAGCGTCCACAGACCTGTTTCGTGGATGGCCATAGCTGCCACTAGTGTCTTACCAGAACCGGTAGGCAGAATAATTACACCTCTACTTCCCTCGGCCAGCCAGTGCGCCAGCGCTTCGTTTTGGTAAGGGCGCGGTTCAACCTGAAGTGTAGTCGCAAAGGGCAACATTGGCTTTTCCTCGAAGGCAACGCTGTACGGTGTGTTTTGAGCCTCCAAAGCCTGTTTCACTGCCTGAAAATGGATCGGCTGTGTACGCAAGAAAGCATGCCGCTTATCACGTCCCATTACAGCGAGAGTCTCTCCGGGTAAATGCGCTCCAAAGAGCGCCTGCAGCAGTTCCGGAGTTGGACGATGCGACATCTCTTCGTTGGGAATGATAACGAGGTCGTGGCCTCGATGATCGATAATTGTCATAGATCAATTTCACTTTTCATTTGAGGGAGCAAAAACGAAAGTCGATCTGTTCAGATTGATGCCTCATCCCTATTTTTCTTATGAAATCCTCTCCTGAACGAAAAGGAGAATACACCTCTGTTAGAGTACTGGAATAATGTTGCATCGCAGTGAACTCATTTTACCGGAGTATGCAATCTAAAGCAATACAAAAATAGAGGATGGTGACAGTTGGACGGCTTTCGAGTTCATTCACTCCTTGAAAGTGGGAACATCCCATATCCGAAAAGAATCGACTGTTTTGATAAGGGCGCGGTTCAACCTGAAGCGCAGTCGCAAAGGGCAGCGCCGGTGTTTCCTCGAAGGCGACGCTGAACGGTGTATGCTGAGCCTCAAAAGCCTGTTTCACCGCCTGAAAATGAATCGGCTGAGTGCGCAAGAAAGCATGTCGCTTATCACGCCCCATTGCGGCGTGGATGTCTGCTGGTAAGTGCGTTCCAAACAGCGCTTGAAGCAGTTCCGGCGTTGGCAGGCGCAGCATCTCTTCGTTTGGGATGATAACGAGGTCGCGACCTCGATAATCGATGGCAGTCATAGAGCAGCTTCACTATTCATTTGAGCTAGCAAACAACGAAAACCGGTCTGGTCAAGGTGATGCTTCATTCCTCCATTCATAAAAATTAATGATACGCACTCCTGAAGAAGGGGAGATAATGTTCCAGCTAGATTGTCAGAAAGATATCCCTTGGAGTAAATCCATTGTACCGAAGAATTCTATCTAATGCAACGAAAACTGGTTACTCAGTGATGTTCTCATCGGTAAAGAAATGCCGCCATGCTAGCATGTATCCATTGATGGCCCAATTTTGAAGCGCCCGGTCGTGGGGATAGGTGTTCCATGCGCTGACAGAGGCATAGCATTCTACAGCGAAATCAATTTGGGACAGGTACTCCATGTCCTCCTGATTGTCTGCTGCCCGTGATAGGGCCTCCTGAAAAAGCACTTGCCTTTTCTCCCATGCTTCCTCCATGGGCGGGAACGCTTGTTGCCGCCTGCGCCATTCATGTTCAAAGCGCTTTATCCTCTGTGCCGTCTCAACTGCACGCGCAAGAAAGCGTTCGAGGTCCTGCGGATAAAATGCAGTGTCAAGGTCAAAGCGCCCAAACTCACTTCCCCCGTTGACGATTAGCCGACGTATATGTTGTACCGCAAGAGCTGCTGCAAACATTTCTGGGTCGATATCTGCACTATGAAGATCAAGAGCATGCTCAAGATGATCTCTCCTCATTCCCCTCACCTCAAATGGTTATGTATGTACACGGGTCGATGACTTGTAGTCAGCCAGTCTTGGTTCAGCCGTATTACTACTTATATTCCTCATTTAGTGAGGAATGGAGACCCCTGCTGTGCAGAGACAATAATGTCCTGTACCACACAATACTATTCTGTACTTCATGAATACTTACAGCAGGAAGCGACTCAGAGTGGCCTCCTGACATTCTCCCCCGTTTTCCCCTTGGGCAAAAGAGGCGGGAGCATGTCCAAGAAGCTTTGGTGAAGGAAACAGGGTGGAACGACAAGGTGGCGGGGCCTGAATAGAGAGGGTGCTCTCTGTTGGAAGAGATGTCTGGTATACCACCGTTATTTGGACTGAGCTATATCGCCATTTTCTGAATAGCAGGTGCTTTCCTCGATACAATTCATGATCATTTCCCTTAAAATCTCCCTATGTGTTCATTCCTGGCATCAAAGGAAAACAGGCGAGAAAATAGAGACGAAGAAAAACCTCATATTCTCTGTCTCAGAAAACGGTGGTTAAATAAGACTTCTTACCTCTTTCCCAAAAAGTGCGTTTTGGGAATAGCTGTCATATGAAACTCAACACATGTATTCTAAATATCTTCCTTCTTTCCTGACGTTGCTGTCATCCAGTACATCGTTCATTCCAGCTCTTGTCACACATTTCATCCTGTTTGACGTCTCTGTACATGTATTCGACCGCTCTTCTTCCTCTCATCTCAACCATGAGATATAATGCTTGGGGTGGATGATTGAGGTTTTCTCATCATGCTTGATGTGAGCATAGCAACTCAAGCATGGCGCCACACCATATTGAAGTGTACGAGGGCTTTGCATGTCTCAGCTGCCGACGGGAACCGTCACATTGCTCTTCACCGACATCAAGGGGTCTACGCTTCTGCTCCAGCAACTGGGCGAGCGCTATGCTGATATAGTAGCAACGTGCCGCCAACTCCTTCGTACTGCTTTCCAGCACTGGAACGGCGTTGAGGTGGACACGCAAGGGGATGCCTTCTTCGTCGTTTTTGCTCGGGCTAGTGATGCCCTTTCAGCAGTAATAGATATGCAACGTGCCCTTGCTAGCCATGACTGGCCAAATGGAGCGGCAGTAGCTCTGCGCATCGGTCTGCATACGGGTGAGCCGGCACGGACCGCTGAGGGGTATGTTGGCCTGGATGTGCATCACGCTGCAAGAATCATGAGCGTTGGACTTGGTGGCCAAGTGCTGCTCTCGCAAACAACTCGCGAACTGGTGAAGCATAACCTGCCGGAGGGGGTGAGCTTGCGCGATCTGGGAGAGCACCGCCTCAAGGACTTACAACGTCCAAGTCATCTGTACCAGCTCATCATTGAAAGTCTACCTGCCGATTTCCCTCCTCTCAAGACACTCGACAACAGCCCCAACAACTTGCCCATCCAACCCACTTCGCTGATCGGACGCGAGAAAGAAGTGGCATCATTGTTACACCTCTTGCAGCGTGAAGAGGTACGGTTACTCACCTTGACCGGACCCGGCGGGACAGGGAAAACCCGCCTGGGTTTACAGGTGGCAGCAGAACTCATAGACCTCTTCCCCGATGGGGTGTATTTCGTGAACCTGGCTCCTATCAGCGATCCAGATTTGGTCGTGCCCACTCTAGCTCAGACACTCGACGTCAAAGAAATCGCGGGGCTACCCCTATTTGACCTTCTGAAAGCATCCCTGCGCTGGAAGCACCTCTTGCTGCTCTTGGACAACTTCGAGCAGGTGGTCGACGCAGCCATGGATGTGGCAGCTCTCCTGGCAGTCTGCCCCAATCTCAAAGTGCTGGTGACGAGCCGCATGCCGCTGCATGTGCGAGGGGAGCAAGAGTTTGCCGTCCCTCCTTTAGCCGTGCCAGATCCCACACACTTGCCCGACTTGGCGGCGCTCTCGCAGTATGAAGCGGTGTCGCTCTTCATCCAGTGCGCCCAGGCGGTAAGACCTGATTTCCAGGTGACGAATGCCAACGCTCCGGCTGTCGCAGAGATCTGTGTTCGCCTGGATGGGTTGCCATTGGCGATTGAATTGGCGGCAGCACGTCTCAAACTGCTCCCACCACAGGCACTGCTTGCACGGTTGGGTCAACGGTTGGCTGTATTGACGAGTGGGGCACGAGATGTGCCAGAGCGCCAGAAGACTCTGCGCAACACCATTGAGTGGAGCTACAAGTTATTAGATGCATATGAACAGCGACTCTTCCGACGACTTTCCGTCTTTGTTGATGGCTGCACGCTCGAGGCGGCCGAGTCCGTCTCTGCTGCCCTTGGG
>WNGK01006009.1_pt1 | contig 12808 bp, 8 predicted proteins | sample 5400601 | NCBI WGS metagenome assembly WNGK01 (sample SAMN13153376, study PRJNA577476) | soil metagenome | isolation source: 60 cm soil or saprolite under Garry oak tree replicate 1 | place: USA:California | collected 2016-06-15 | reverse complement strand
CTAGAGTTTTTGCCACGGATCTTCACGGATTTCGCACAGATAAAACCAACCAACAGGGACCGCATAGTCATTGCGGTCCTTTTGTTGTGTGGAAGAGACGTAGAATTTCGCGTATTTGCGTCGTGATGCGCGGGCCTTTCTCAGCGCGAATTGAAAGCCAAGGGCCGAGTACGCGAAGTTGCAATAATCCGACAAAAACCTCGCATGCATTTCTTGCTCACCCGTAGAAAACTATTCCCGCATGTGACTGCCACCCTGCATGGAAGCACTCTAGGGGACCTACAGCCTCTCCTGTAGCCGTCAAGAAAATATTCCTGACATGCGCTTCCGGTCACTCCCGAGAGCTGGCGCTAAAGCGTGCAGATTCAGCGCGGGCGCACTCCCGGCGAAAGAAACAGCGTTTGATGGCAAACGGCTTGCTATTCATTCGGGAAGAGCCGCATTGGCTCCTGGAGGATTTGTGAAAACTCGGATTCAATCTCTCTCTTTTCTTGCGACCCTGGCAGTCGTTCTTGGCATGATCTCCTGGGGCAGCGCGCTTAATGCTCAAACCACACCGTCCACACAGGATCAGCAGACGCCGCAGTCTACGCCGACGCCGGATACTCCGCCGACACAACAGCAACCTTCTCCGGAAACTCCGCCGGCATCGCAACAGCCGCCCGCGGCGCAGACTCCAGATCAGGCTCAGACTCCGGACCAGACTCAGCCGCCGGATCAGTCGCAAAAGCCGGATTCCAGCGCCGGCATGCCAACCGCTTCTGACACGCAGACCTTCTCCGGCACGGTCGTGAAGTCCGGCGACAAGTACATGCTGAAGACGGACTCGGGCAAGACCTATGACATCGACCATCAGGACGACGTAAAGAAGTTTGACGGCAAGCGCGTCCGGGTGCAGGGCAAGCTCGATGACACCGGCACGAAGATTATGGTGAAATAACCGGCTTTCATTTTCGGCCGCAAGAGGCGCCAAGGACACCGGGCAAACCGCTCCGTGATCTTCGGTGCCTTTTGCTTTCTACCGGTTGTTTCCCCGCCCATGCAGAGGATGCAGGGGCGGGGCTTCCCGCGACGAGGCAGGTGAACCTGGCAGGTGGGAGTCCACTCGCGTTTTCAGGCGGCGGTTGGCAAGTGGGTAAGGGCAGGCAGTTCCGTGCAGAAAGTCTCGCCTTTAAATTTGAAACAATACTGGTGAATGTGGAACTCGCGCTCGCCGCCCGCGGCCATGGCCAACTGGGGCTTGGCGCCGGCTTGCGCGGCCTCTTGGGCGCGTTCGCTGGCTTGCACTCCGAGTTTTGCGAACTGCGCTTTCAGTTCGGTGAAGGAGAATGAGGCTTTAGCCGGGGCGCTGACGTATTGCGCTAGAGCGGCAATAGCCTGGGCGGCAACCTGTTCGGGGCTGGGATCGCCGCCATGAATCGCTTTCCAGAGAGCGATGATCCAGGCTGCGTCGAGTTCGTGGGCAAGGTAAATTTCGCGGATTTGCATTCGAGAGAACCTCCTAATCGAGATAGTGTGCGGAGGAGAGGAAACGTTTCGAGTGCTGCGGAGGAAATTTAAAAGCCTTAAACACAGAGGACACAGGGGAACACAGGGTAGAAAGCAAGAGAGCCTTCGCGTCTTCTGTGTGGCGTTTATTTTACGGCGGCGGCTTTTTTGGGGAACATTTCTCCGATGCGCTTGATTTGCGCGCCGACTCCCTTGAGTTTTTCTTCAATGTTTTCGTAGCCGCGATCGATGTGGTAGACGCGGTCGATGATGGTCTCGCCGTCGGCGACCAGCGCAGCGAGCACGAGCGAGGCGGAGGCGCGCAGATCGCTGGCCAGCACGGCGGCGGCGCTCAGCGGAGTTTTGCCGCGGACGACGGCGCGGCGGCCCTCAATCTTGATGTTGGCGCCCATGCGCACCAGTTCCTGGGCGTGCATGAAGCGGTTCTCGAAAATATTTTCGGTGACGATCGATGTGCCTTCGGCCTGTGTAGCCAGCGCCATGAATTGTGCCTGGCAGTCGGTGGGGAATCCCGGGTGCTCTTCGGTGGACATGTCGGCGGCCGTGAAAGGATTGTCGCCCATCACGCGAACCGAGTCGGCTGTGGCCTTGGTCTTGACGCCGACTTCGTGCAGTTTGCTGAGTAACGCGTCGAGGTGCAAAGGATCGCATCCCGCGATGTTGAGATCGCCTCCGGTCATGGCGCCGGCGATGATGAACGTGCCAGCCTCGATGCGATCGGGAATGATGCGGTGCTTCGCACCTTTCAGCTTGCTGACGCCTTTCACGCGGATGGTGGGAGTGCCCGCGCCTTCGATCTTGGCTCCCATTTTATGCAGCAGAGCGGCGAGGTCGGCGACCTCGGGCTCGCACGCGCAGTTCTGCAGAATGCTCTCGCCGTCCGCGAGAGTCGCAGCCATGAGCAAGTCTTCGGTGCCGGTGACGGTGATCTTGTCAAAAACAATTTCCGCGCCCTTGAGCCGGTCGGCACTGGCTTCGACGTATCCGTGCTCCTGCGTGATCTTCGCGCCCAACTGCTCGAGTCCCTTGATGTGCAAATCGATGGGGCGAGCTCCGATGGCGCATCCGCCAGGCAGAGAGACGCGGGCGTGTCCGCAGCGTGCGACCAGCGGTCCCAGCACGAGGGTGGATGCACGCATGGTCTTGACCAGTTCGTACGAGGCTTCGGGAGCGGCGAGATTGGCGCAGTGGATGGTGGTGCGATGCTGGGCGCGTCCGTAGCCGAGTTCGACGTCGGCGCCCATGGCGGCGAGCAGATTGCGCGTGGTCTGAATGTCGCGGACCTGCGGAACGTTTTCCAGAATGACCGGCTGATCGGTGAGCAGGGCGGCGGCCATGCAGGGGAGCGCGGCATTTTTCGCGCCGCTGACGCGGACGGTGCCGAGCAGCGGTTCTCCGCCGCGGATGACGAACTTGTCCATGAATGATTCCTAGCAGGGACATTGTAGCGGGGAATGCGCGCGGGGGTTGTTGATTGGGAGGGCACGGGCGAAACAGATCAATCACAGAGATGAGCTGAGGGCACACACGAACATCCCACTTCTCGCAAAGAACGCGAGAAATGGGGCACCCGCAGAACATTACTACAGCTACGCTCTTGCTATTGCGATCGCTTGGCGGACGTGACCTTTTGTCTTCTTCAACGCGGCGGCTGCTTTGGATCGGTTCACGCTGGCGGCCAGCATCACCACTGCGACCGGAGTGCGATTGCCGCTGGCTTGGAGGGCATGGCTGGCGACGTCGTGATCTGCTCCGGTGGCTTGTTCGAGGATCCGGATGGCGCGCTGGATGAGTTTTTCATTCTTGGTCCAGACGTTGACCATGAGGTTGCCATAGACGTAGCCCAGGCGAGTCATGGACCCGGTGGAGATCATATTAAGAACCATTTTATGGGCGGTGCCGGCCTTCATGCGGGAGGATCCGGCGAGGACTTCCGGGCCGACTTCGGTGACGATGGCGAAATCGGCAGCGCGCTCGAGCGGGGAGTTGCGGTTGCAGGTGAGGGCGATGGTGCGGGCTCCGTGGCTGCGGGCGTATTCGAGGGCGGCGATGGTGAAAGGAGTGCGTCCGCTGCTGGCGATGCCGAGGACGACATCGTGCTTGCCGGGCTTACGTTTCTTGATTTCCGCGATGGCGAGAGTGGTGTCGTCCTCGCTGGCTTCGGTGGAGGCCGCGAGAGCTTTGGGGCCTCCGGCCATGATGTATTGCACGCTGCGCGGATCGGTATTGAACGTCGGCGGAATCTCGGAGGCGTCGAGAGCGCCGAGGCGCCCGCTGGTGCCGGCGCCCACGTAGATGAGGCGACCGCCCTGGCGGAGTCCGGCGACGACGACGTCGATGGCGCGGGCAATCTGCGGGAGAGCGCGGCGCACGGCGATGGCGACGGTGGCGTCTTCCTCATTCATCAGACGAACGATCTCGAGCGACGACATGCGGTCGAGATCGGTGGCGGCCGGGAGGATCTGTTCAGTGGGCAAGCGGCGGAGGTCGGATTTAGGTTTGCGAGTTCGGGACAAGTCGTGCGCCTTTCGGGGTATCTTTTGAGCCAACTATTTTAGTTCCTCGCGGGTAAAGCGGGGCAGTGATGAAGTGAACTCGTGGCGGCGTCGCATGCGCTAATGCATTCAGAGCTTCGATGCGTTCAGAGCCTCGACAATGGCGTCGTGGAATTTAGGTCGGACTTGCTTGATCGCATGATTGGCGCAGTCTGGCCAGGTGCGGTTCGTCAGCAAAGAGATCGAGAGTTCGCGGTCGGGATCGATCCAGAGCGACGTACCCGTGTAGCCCAGGTGGCCAAAAGAGCGAGGCCCGAAATGTTTTCCGGATTGCGAGGGGGCGGAAGGAGTGTCCCAGCCGAGGGCGTGGGAGGTGCCGGGGGGCGTGGATTCGCGGCGAGTAAACAGCGCGACGGTTTCGGGGCGGAGGATGGACTGTCCTCCATGGAGCATGGCGTGGGCGAAGCGGGCTAGATCTTCGGCCGTGGAAAAGAGGCCGGCGTGTCCGGCGACGCCGTCTAGCACGCTGGCGTTTTCATCCTGTACTTCGCCTTGGATGATTCTCTTGCGAAAGGTGCGGTCGTCGGCCGTGGGCGGAATTTGTCCACGGGCGTCCGCAGGAGGGTTGAAAGTTGAGTGGATCATAGCGAGCGGGCCGAAGACTTCGCGCTGGCAGAATAGGTCAAGGGATTCTCCGGCGAGGCGTTCGAGAGCGGCGCCCAGAACGATGAATCCGACGTCGCTGTACTCGGCACGCATGCCGGGATCGGCCGAGAGGGAAGTGATGAAGGCGGCGCGCATTAACTCGTCGCGCGAGTGCGCCTCGAGGAACAACTTTTCATAGGCGGGCAGGCCAGAGGAATGGGCGAGCAGCATGCGGAAGGTGACGTCACGGCGGCGGGGATCGGGTTCTTCGCAGGTGTCGGCCATAAACTCGGGGACGACGCCGATTACGGGAGCTTCGAGTTCGAGCAGGCCGCGCTCGTAGAGGATCATCGCCATGGTGGTGGTGGCGACCGCCTTGCTGATGGACGCGAGGTCGAAGAGAGTGGCGGGCTTGACGTCAAAATCCTCACCCCTTCGACTCCGCTCAGGGCAGGCCTGTCGCGAAGAACGCGACAAGGATGGGGCACCCTCAGAATTTGTTTCGTATGTGAAATTGCCGAATGGTTTGAGTGCGACCAAGCGATCACGGTGCGTGATTGCGATGGAAGCGGCAGGGAAGGCGCGTGCGGAAATTGCGTCCTCGAGAAGTGAGAAGGCTTGAGAAAAGGTCTTGTCCTGACCTTCGAGAGCTGGGGCGAGAGTTGGACTCGGATTATTCAGGGGTTGGACTCTCTCGAAAATTCGCAGCCTGTGCGGGTTATAGCAGAGTTGTCGAGGCGGGTAAAGCTTGCGGGGGAGAGCGAAGAATCGTCACCCGAGAGGACACGGGGGACACAGAGGAACATCTTTTTGCAGGAAGTAACTTCTTCCGGGGCCGGCTACGGCGTGCTACCGGCGGCACTCCCTTACTTCCGTTTCTTGAGCCGTCCTGCCGAGTTGTGTACAGTCAAGACATCATCCTCACCATGAATTCCAATTCGTGTTTCTCTCGTATTGCGTGCGCGCTCCTAGGAGTGCTTGCGCCGGTCTGCTCTCATGCAGCCGCCGAAGTAAAGCATCCGGCGGCGCTCGCCCGTCTGAGCGGGGTCGACTCCGTCATTCAGCAAGCCGTCACGGACGGCAATATTCCCGGGGCCGTGCTGCTGGTCGGGCATGACGGGGCGGTGGTCTATCGCAAGGCGTACGGAAATCGCGCCCTGGAGCCGAAGCCCGAGCCGATGACGCTGGATACCGTGTTCGATCTGGCGTCGCTGACCAAGGTGATTGCGACCACGACTTCGGTGATGCAGTTGGTCGAGCAGGGCAAAGTCCGGATGAATGATCCGGTGGCGAAGTACTTGGGGGAGTTTGCGCAGAATGGCAAAGAGGACATCACGGTGCGGCAATTGATGACGCACTACTCGGGGATGGCTCCGGATTTGGATTTGACGACACCGTGGGAGGGCAAGAACACGGCATATCAGTTGGCTTTCGTTGAGCCACCAGAAGAGACGCCCGGGTCGGGATTCACATATAGCGACATTAATTTCATTATGCTCGGGGCTCTGGTCGAGCGGATCTCGGGCGAGTCGCTGGATGCGTACACGACGCAGCATGTTTTCGCGCCGCTGAAGATGACACGGACGCGGTTTGTGCCTCCGGCGGCGTGGCGGCCGAAGATTGCTCCCACGCAGTATGACGAGAACGAACACATGCTAAGGGGCATAGTGCATGATCCCACGGCGCGGCGGATGGGCGGCGTGGCAGGGCATGCGGGCCTGTTCTCGACCGCGGACGATCTGGCGAAATTTGCGCAGGCGCTGCTGAACGGCGGTGGAGGGATTCTTTCGCCGCTGGCGGTCGCGAAGATGACGTCGCCGGAGCAACCTCCAGCGGCGCCGGTGTTGCGCGGCTTTGGGTGGGACATCGATTCTCCGTTCTCGTCCAATCGCGGCGACCTGCTGCCCGTGGGATCGTTTGGGCATACAGGATTCACAGGCACGTCGGTATGGATTGATCCGACGACGCAGACCTACATCATTCTGCTGACCAATGCGGTGCATCCGCGCGGGAAGGGAAACGCGATTGGATTACGGTCGAAGGTCGCGACGGAAGTTGCGGCGGCGCTGGCGTTGAATCCGTCAGAGCAGGAGGCGCTGCGCTGGAAGAGCATCACCGGATACAACGAGGCTCTGAGTGCCTCCCGGAGGATGAGCACGCGGAATGGGTCGGTGAAGACTGGGATCGATGTGCTCGAGGAGCACGGGTTCGATGTGCTGAAGGCGCCGGGTCAAGCCTCGGACGCGAAGAAGCGAATCGGGGTGGTCACGAATCAGACGGGAATCGACAGTCAGGGGCTTCGCACGATTGACGTGCTGGCCAAGGCGCCGGGAGTTTCTCTGGAGGCGATCTTCAGTCCGGAACACGGAGTGACGGGCACGCTCGACACCACGACCGTCAATAATTCTGTGGACGCTGCGACGGGAGTTCCCGTGTACAGCGTGTACGGAGGAACGGATGCGGCGCGGCGTCCGCCGCCGGATGTGATGAAGACCCTGGATGCGGTCGTCTTCGACATTCAGGACGCCGGGGCGCGCTATTACACCTACGAGACTACGCTGGGATATTTCCTGGAAGGCGCGGCGAAGGCGGGGATCGAGTTGATTGTGCTGGATCGGCCCGATCCGGTGACGGGGTCGTTCGTGCAAGGTCCGGTGTCGGATGCGGGGAAGGAAAATTTTACGGACTACTGGACCGTGCCGGTGCGGCCCGGCATGACGATGGGCGAGCTGGCGAAAATGTTTAACGCCGAGCGCAACATCAACGCCAAGCTGACCGTGGTCCCGATGGAGGGATGGCAGCGCGGAGACTGGTTCGATTCCACCGGCCTCGTGTGGGTGAGTCCGTCGCCGAATCTGAGAAGCGTGACCGAGGCGGTGCTGTACCCGGGAGTGGCAATTATCGAGGGCACGAATGTTTCCGTTGGACGCGGCACCGATACTCCATTTGAGTTGTTGGGCGGTCCGTGGATGAAGGCCAAGGAACTGGCGGCGTATTTGAACGCGCGCGGGATCGCAGGCGTGCGCTTCGTTCCCGTGACATTCACGCCCGCGGCGAGCAACTATGCGGGGAAGGTTTGCGAAGGCGTCAACTTTGTTGTGACCGACCGCAATGGCTTTGACGCTCCGGAGCTGGGGATTGAACTGGCGGCGGCGCTGCGGCGGTTGTACCCAGCGGATTACAAGATCGAGCGTCTGCCCGAGTTGCTGATGAATCAGAGCGTGTACGACGCGCTGCTGGCGGGGCAGGATCCGCGGAGAATCGCACAGGATTGGCAGGAGGGGCTGGAGAAGTTTCAGAAGGTGCGGGAGAAGTATTTGATCTATAAGTGACCAATCTTTAGTGGGTCGATGAGTGTAACCGCGCGATGTTACAACAGCAACCGGGGGCGTCCTGCTCCTATCTGTTTTCCGCCGCGGAAGTCACGCGGCGTCGCTGAAGGTTGGATCTACGGTGATACGCCACTCCGCAAGTAGCCATTCTGGGATGTAGACGCGATTCCTGTTTTGCTTGCACCAGACGCTAGGGCTGGTCGAAATTGAGAAAGGCCCCTTCACTGGAGTTGGCATTTTTGTCGCTGTAACCAGAGGAACGGAGGCAGCGTTAGTTATTGCGAGGAAGCGAGGGCGAGTAAACAGGTGCACATCCCATCCCGTCCTGTTCTCACCCCCTCAAATGCCAGGGACCAGATTATTGCACTGTTAGCGTCAAAAACAGAGAGTGCTCCAAAGCTCCTGAGGTTCCCGTAATCGTGATCGTATAGGTTCCGGGCGCAATTCCACTCTGGGGCGGCTGCTTGATTCCTGTTCCTCCCCCACAACCGGACATGAACATTAACCCTACAGTCATCAGAACTAGCAGGACTATCACACCTGGCCGGCTTGATCGCCTCCGCCGGCCCAACAAAATCATTCCAACCAGGCCAATCGCTTGCAACGGCGTCCAGACCGAGTAAATTGGGCGGCCCGGCGAACGTCGAACTGGACCTGCCTGCGACACAGAGGCCGCCGCAGAAAGAGTCAGCGTTGCCGTTACTGCACTGCCGTTTGGACTAACGGCACTGGGCGACACCTTGCAATTGGCTGAAGGAGTCGCGCTACAACTCAGCTGGATCATAGAGTCGAACGCGCCACCCACGGGGGAAACGGTGAATTGATAGCTCGCGAAGCCACCAGCAATCACAGCATTGCCGCTCTGTGAACTTGTGAAAGCGAAATCCGTGCCTACCCCAGCAAGATTCACCGCCTGCGGGCTGCCTGCAGCGCTGTCAGTGATGGTTACGCTCCCGCTGCGAGCGCCAGTAGCGATCGGCGTGAAGGTGACGTTAACTACGCAACTGGTGTTAGCGGCCAGTGAAGCCGGACAGTTGTTGTTTTGGACGAAATCACCCGCAATCTGGACATTACTGACGGTCAAAGCTACGTTGCCGGCGTTGGTGAGTGTCACGGCTTGTGCCGTGCTGGAAGACCCCACAGGCTGAGCCGCAAATCCCAGACTCGCCGCAGTCAATACTGCAACGGCACCGAGAGCATCGCCGCTCAGGCTGATAATGTGCGGAGATCCTGACGCGTTATCCTGGACGATGATCGACCCCGATCTTGACCCTGCGGCAGTGGGAGAAAACGTCACAGACAAGGTACAGCTGCCAGCCGCTGGCACCGTGGTTCCGCAATCGTTGGTTTCGGTAAAGTCGCCACTGGCTGTGATCGACGAGATCAACAGGGATGAACTGCCTGCATTTCGCAGAAGAGCCGTTGCGGCCGGGCTACCGGACCCAATTTGCTGGCTCGCGTACTGCAGGAGAAACGGACTGGCAGAAACCGCCGGTGCTGAACCAGGCGCAATCTTGAGTAGAGAAGCATTGCTGACACCGTTCAAACTGCCCTGGAACGCTCCTTGAGTAGTTGGGAAGTCGCCTGAAAATGTTTCACCTCCTACGAAGATGTTGCCGGCGGAGTCCACCACAACGCCAGCGGGGTACTCGTCGTTCTCTGCTCCCCCCAGGAAGGTGGCAAATAATTCGGTGGCTCCCGTCGGATCAATCTCAACGAGCAAAAGATCGCTGGTCGAAAGGTCCCCGCAGGATTCAATACCGTTCACCAACGCAAAAGAATTGCAGCCCCACGTCATCCCTAGAATGTAAGCGTCGTTGTTTCCGTCAATCGCGATAGCTTGCGGCGAGGCATTATTGTTCGGCCCCAAGAAAGTCGAGTACAGCAAAGTGGAGCCCGTCGGGTCGAGTTTTGTTACGAACGTATAGCTGCATGCCAGTCCAGAAACGCCGGGATCGCAGATACTCGTGGAAGTGATTGGGAAAGTTCCGTCGCTTGTAGCCGCCCCGGTAACATAGGCTGAGCCGGAACTGTCCACGGTGATGGCTTCTATGTCCGTTTGAGCGCCGCCACTTCCGTAGAGATAGGTGGAATAATCAAGACCTCCCAAGGAATTGAATTTGGCCACAAAGCCAACTAGCGTGTTGTCTGGGGTCGTATCCGTCACGCTGTAGGCACCTTGCGTTACGGGGAAGTCGTAAGTATTTGTGTACCCAGTAACATACGCGTTCCCGTTTGCATCCTCTGCGAGTCCCGTAATCCGGTTGACCGGGGGAAACCAACAGGGGCCATTCGAGCAACTTTGGATCACCATCGAACTCCCACCGAAGTAAGTAGAGTAAACGAGGAAGGAGCCATCTGGGTTGAGGTTGAATTCTGTCAAGAATCCGTAGTTCCCAAAAACTCCTCCTTGATTCGCGGACATCGTAGACTGGAAGGCATTGGCCACCGGAAAGTTCGTGGAGCTCGTGATCCCTGCGACCAAAACATCTCCTGAACTATCAAGAGCAATACTCGCTGGTGCGTCCCAACTGTTTCCACCCAAGTAGGTGGAATAAACTAACTGAGAGCCGTCTGCGGATATCTTGCTCACGAATCCGTTCCTGGTTCCGGTTTGTGAAGATTGATAGGGATTCATGGTTGGGAAATCGTCCGAGCAGGTGTTACCGGTCAGATATACTTCGCTTCCGCTGTCCACCGCAAGCGCAGCCCCCCAATCCCCGCAGTCGCCTCCCAGATAGTCGGCATAAAGAAGGTGGGACCCTGTGGTGTCGAGTTTTGCGACGAAGGCATGGGGCAAGCCAAAGTCGAGTGAACCTGCCGATGTCGCCGGGAAATCGGAGGAGTCGGTGTCCCCCGCCACGTATATGGAACCTGCACCATCGATCGCGATTCCATGGGGTTCGTCGTCGCCACTGCCACCCAGGTAGGTCGAATACACCAGGACCGGATCGATGACCAAGGGTTTGCTGGGATCATAGTGCGCTAAGCGAAACCCGATGTGCGTCGCGTCTTTGACAACGTATCCACCATCGACCGCGAAGCGTTGCCCGTTCGATTCCTGATAGAGAACGGGACTCCGGAAATGAAGTTCGCCACCGTTGAGAGTCAGAACAAGATCGCCATTCCCGCCAAGTTGCATGTGATCGGCGCCTTTGATTTCGAATTGAATAAGGTTGGGGTTGGCCGCTGCTGAGACCTCAAAGTCGTACTCTAGTTGCCGCTGGCTTCCGTAATAAACGAGATCAATTCCAGGGTACACGTCCTTGTAGCGGACTCTGGCATAGGTGGGCACATTCCTATGCCAGCGCTTGGGATCTTTCCCAATGAAGTAGTTCACCCGACCGGGTTGCTCGCCTTCTCCCGTTGCCGTCGGATTCTGAGTCGCCCCTAGCAGGTTGAACTGCAGAATAGGCCTCTGCGGCTGACCGGATATCTGCAGCGAAGTCGCGCTGGTATCCGTCGGTTGTGAGTTCACAACCTTTGAGGGCCGGATGGAAAGCACCATTCCACCGGTCGTTAGAAATGCAGAGTAGCCTCTGCCACGAGCAATAAATTTGGCTTGGGCGCTGGTCTGTCCCTGGTTTGCTTCGAAACTTAGGGGAGGCATTCCGTAAGCGGAACTGACTCTGCCTTGCTGCAAAGAACCGAGTTGCCCAGATCGCGGCGGGTTTATTTGTTGCCCTGCAGATGCTGTGGCTATCAGCAAAGCCGCACAAAACATCGTCATCAGACTTCGCTCACGCATTTCATTGCCCTCCTAAGCACCCAAACACTTGGTGTCGCAACTATCGGTCATGCCCCTCCGGCTCATGTCGATCTCACGACTTTTGTTCCAAAACAATCCTGAAGATCACTTAAAAGCCGTGATATGTGCCGCAGTGCCTTCAGTCTGTTTCTTTTGCTCCTCCGATGCGGCTAGCGAAAGCGCTACGCCGATCAGGATCGTTACCAGCACGACCGTCACCAACCACGTCGCTAGTGAGTGCTGTGACAGCTTTCTTGTTTCTTCTGTAGGTAGTTCTTGGAGACACGGAGGGGCGTATACTTTCGGGCCACTACCAGCTTGCCACTTCATGACTGCTACTCCTTTATGTCGTGCAGACTCCCACGGTTTTGTTCTTTCCCTGTTTACTACTTTTATTTTTGTTACGAAATCCGAACAGTGAGCGGCCTCACATGAACGATTCGATCCGGTCAACCAATGCTAAGAACACGCCCCGCCGCCCGTGATGTGTAGTCCTTTTGAGTTATTCCCGGGATAAGCCGTAATATGTTTTCTCGCCACGGATTCACCGTGACGACACCTATGACGACGTTGATATAAAAAAACGTACTCGGCGTTGTTATGTTGAGTTACATGTCTTGTAAGCGCCCTAGTTGCGTGTTGGACCCCACGACTAGTAGCCCGTAAGGTCTCTGTAGTAGGCTATTACTGGCACTTCCTTCCCGATGGATGGCCAACGGTATTACTACAGTTGTGTGTTTGGTGGGCCAGTGTTCGGATTTCGTAACAAGGTAAGATTCGCAACCCGCAGGCGAACAATGTGTGGCTATCCCGAGTGCACGCTTCTACGCCACTCATCCTTCGTAAGAGCCGTATGTGTAAACGCGCTCGTACGGATCAGCGCTGGGGACGATCAGTGATGGTCGTCCCTACCGCGACAGTTAACTGTTGTTAACAGGCGTTTACAGTGCGCCGTGAAAGGCGCTGGTCCACAGCGGGATGAAAGACCCGCCCGGGAACTGGATCGTTCCACCCGGTAGCAATCGGAGCGGCGGTGGAGGTAACAAAGCCGTCGGAGCCTCCGGTGTAGAGGGTCGCAT
>WNGK01020746.1_pt1 | contig 12809 bp, 13 predicted proteins | sample 5400601 | NCBI WGS metagenome assembly WNGK01 (sample SAMN13153376, study PRJNA577476) | soil metagenome | isolation source: 60 cm soil or saprolite under Garry oak tree replicate 1 | place: USA:California | collected 2016-06-15 | reverse complement strand
AAAGCGCAGCGCAGGCCGCCGATCAGAAGGCCGTGCAGGCGGGGCAGTCGGCGCAGACCGCTCAGGGCGCTGCGCAGACCGCCGATCGAAAGGCCGAAACCGCCAACGAAGGTGTGCAGCAGGCCAACAACAGAATCAGCACACTCGACACAAAAGTCAACAGCATCAACTTCAACGACAACTATGCGCAAAGTGAAATGCAATCGGTGGTGTTTGCATTGAATTCCGCAGCGTTGTCAGAACAGGCGAAAAGCGCTCTAGACCAGATTGCGGGCAACGTGGGCGGCCAACGGTTCGGATACATGATCGAGGTACAGGGATATACCGACAACACCGGTGACGAACAGTACAACATCGGACTCAGCCAACGCCGTGCCGAAGCGGTTGAGCGGTACCTCGTCAGTAAGAACATTCCGCTGTTCCGCGTTTCGATTGTCGGATTAGGCAAAGACAAGCCCGTTGCCGATAACAAGTCTCGCGATGGCCGCGCACAAAACCGGCGTGTGGAAGTGCGCGTCTTAAAAGCAACCAGCTTCCGCCAGACCAACTGACGGCCGGCCGATATACCTTCCTTCTTGGGGGGATTCGGGGGCACTGTGGCGGCGGTCTACGACCGCCGCCGATCTTCAATTCAGTCCTGAACATCGTCGGCGGTCATCCGTTAGCGCCGTGCGCTATTGCGTTTGTGCTTCGTGGATCGCCGCTACAGTGACCCCTCCCTACTTCGCGTAGTATCCGTTCCGGGACTGGGTCAGGCGAAAGTGCTGATCGGTTGCGCGGACTTCGATGCGCCGGAACGAGCCATCCTTTTCGGATTGTGACGACACGTAGCCGAGCGTGTACGAATTACCGACGTCGCGGCCGATCTGCTGGTACAGGGGCACAATGTCTTCGAGACGTTTCGGGTAGACAATGCGTCCTCCGGAAACTTCCGCAAGGTCCTCCATGCGGCTGCGTACACCACTCAGGTACCGTTCAGGCAAGGATGAATTCGGAAAGACGATTTGGAGCCGGCGATATTCATCGGCGCCGAGACTGTTCAGTTCAAGATTCCTGTCCGTGTTGAACGCGACGAGGTACACCGGTATCCGCTGGTTGCTTGCTGTTTTTAACACTCTCTGATACGGCCGATCTTCCTCTCGTTCGAGCAATCGATTTCTTGTCATCAATTCTTTGTAGATAGACGTGTCCCGTCCATCCGTCAGTACAACCAGCGCTCGGCGGCCGGTGATCTTGTTGAATTCACGCCGCAGGACCCGGTCGACCGCGCCATAGAAGTCGGTGCCGCCGATCTTCTGTGGATGAATCAATTGGGGCAACGCCAGTAGCGCTTTCTGACGGTCGCTGGTCCAATTCAACTGCTCGGCGAAATCAGAATCGAAGGTTGCGATGGCAATGCGATCCTGTGGACGCAAATTCGCAATGAATCCCGCAACAGCGCGTTGCATGAGTAACCACTTGTCTTGGGTACTGCCGCTCCGGTCAAAAAGCAGAAAAATGTTATAGGGCGTCGATACAGGGCCAAAGTAGCGGATTTGCTGGCGAATTCCGTTCTCATATATCTCAAAAAGATGTTGTGGTAGGTCACTGATGATGGTTCCGCCGGCACCCTGAACAGTAACGTCGACAAATATGAACGGCACGTCAACTCTCAGCGTGTAATCGGGTTGCTGCGCTGAAAGCCACGCCCAGCTTACTAATGCGACTATCGCGAGTCTAAGAATAAGCGGCATCGCTGTGCTATCCTAACATCAGATCCGGTCCCGTGGCGGTCCCGTAGAGTCAACCCGATCCAGAGCGGGAGTTAGAAGATAAGGTGAAGAATATTCTACGAACTTTGGCGATAACCGGGGTTGTGGCTCTTCTGCTTGTGCCATTTACGGCTGCGACTCCCGAGTATTCCAAGAAAGAAAACAAGCAGTGTGTGTACTGCCATACCGGAGTCGGGAAACCGGACCTCAATGACGCCGGTAAGTACTACAAGGAGCATCACACGCTGGAGGGTTATAGAGAAAAAAGCCATAACGCCGCCCCTCGATTTCAATTCTCCCCGTAGTTTCCCTTCTATAATTTCACTCATGAGAATTGCCGTAACGGGTTCGACCGGCCTCATAGGCTCTGCGCTCGTTACGATGTTAACGAATGGCGGCCATGAAGTCGTTCGGATGAGACGTCCCGCCGAATGGGATCCGGACGCGGGAACCGTTAATGCCTCTGTATTGAACGGCGTTGATGCGGTCGTCCACCTGGCAGGTGAGAACATAGCTGCGGGCCGCTGGACAGCAACTCGAAAGACCCGAATCCGCGACAGCCGTGTCAAGGGAACAAAGCTGATTGCTGAGACTTTCGGAAAAATGGGGAAGCGGCCGCAGGTTTTGGTGAGCGCTTCTGCAATCGGATATTACGGCGACCGCGGCGCGGAAGTGCTCCGGGAAGACAGTTCACCCGGACACGGCTTCCTTGCCGATGTCTGCCGCCAGTGGGAAGCTGCAACGGATACCGCAACGCGCAACGGCATCCGCGTCGTGCATCTGCGAACGGGTATCGTCTTAAGTGAGAAAGGCGGTGCGCTGAAGCAAATGCTGTTGCCTTTCAAAATCGGACTCGGCGGGAGAATCGGTTCAGGCGACCAGTATTGGAGTTGGATTCTGCTGGACGATCTCACCTCGGCGATCGTTCACTGTATTCAAGCAAGCGGACTGCACGGAGCGGTGAATACCGTTTCACCATCGCCCGTCACAAACCTGGAATTTACAAAGGTGCTAGGACGTGTTCTCAGTCGGCCGACGATTTTCCCCCTGCCCGCCTTTGCCGCGCGGTTCGCTTTTGGTGAAATGGCAGATGCGTTGCTACTCGCAAGCGCCCGAGTGGAACCCACGAAACTTTTAGCTTCGCGATTTATTTTCCGACACAAAGATCTTGAGGCTGCATTGAGGGAGATATTGCGGTAATTTTTATTTTCCCAGGGTTTGTTGAATCGCAGCTTCCAGTACCGGCTTCTCCTGGAAATTTACGAAGTGCCTGACGATCGTTCCCGTCTTATCAACAAAGAACATGGTAGGAAAGACGCTGACGCCGCCGTAGGCCTGCTGGGTTTCCCCGTTGAGATGAGCGAGTGTGAAGGTGAAGCCGTACTTTTTCGCGTAATCTGCGCGAGCCTTGTCATCATAGGGTAATTCAAGGACTTTATCCGCGTTGGCGCCGACGATCTTGAAGCCTTGCTTCGCGTATTTGTTATAGAGCTCCGTCAGAATTGGAGAGGTTTTGACGCAGGGAGGACAGTTGGTAAACCAAAAATACATGAGGTGCGGCTGGCCGCTGAACTGAGCCGAGGTGATCGGCTTCCCATCATATCCGGTCAGTGAGAATACAGGGGCTTCTTTTCCCGCCCATCCGGCAATCGTCCGTTCAAGCACTCTGCTGAACTGCGGGCTCGCTTTAACTGCGTCGATATCGACTCGGGTGATCTCGCCTGTTTTCGGATTACGCTCGATGAACTTCGGGACGCGCGGGTCCGCCTCCATGATCCGCAGAATGACGTCGGCCTCACCGGGCACCGTGAAGTTGAACTGTTCGGAAAGTTCCCGCAGCGTAGGAATATTCTTGGTTGCCGTGTTGTATTGGACGATGAACATTGGAATCTTGAAAAACGTGCTGTACAGCCGGTCCAGAACTTTTCGCTCTTCGGGTGTTTTGAAAACATTGTTATAAAGATCCGAAACGACGACGGCCCGCCCGGGCACCACATTGGCTTTGAGATACTCCACAATAAGCGTCTCGGCGTTCGACGTTTGAAGTAACAAAGAAAGCACCACAGCACCCGCTACTTTGAGCATAATTCCTCCAGGTCAGGCATTATCGCTAACTTACTATCCGCCTTCCGTATTGTCCAGCCTTTGATTATGATCAACGGCCAGGGCTTGTAAGAAGGAGGATCATGGCTAACCACTTTCACGACGAAAACGATCTGAAGCTATTGAAAGAAATGTCGAGACTTGCCCCGCAAGAGTTCAAGGCTTGGTCGAATCTGGACGGAATCGTCGGTAGAGAAGACGGACGTATTCCTAGGAAATATCGCGAGTTAATTGCTCTGGCAGTGGCGCACACAACACAGTGCGTTTATTGCATAGAGGTCCATACGAAAAACGCGAAAAAAGCGGGAGCGAGCAAGGAAGAAGTTGTTGAGGCGGTACTTCTCTCCGCTGCACTTCGAGCCGGTGGCGCTGCTGCGCACGGGACGCTTGCGGTGAAATTCTACGATCAGGCGTAGGTGAATTGCATGAACAAAGACGACATCCAACTGCTGTACAGGTACAACCGATGGGCGAATGCAACGATTCTCAATGCAGTCGCGCCGCTCAGCAAAGATGACTTCAGCCGGAAATTGGGGGGCAGTTTCCCTTCTGCGCGGGAGACGCTGGTTCACATTATGGGAGCGGAATGGATTTGGCTAAGGCGCTGGAAGGGCGTATCGCCGCCCGCGCTATTGAGCGCCGCGGAATTTCCGGACCTGATTTCGATTAAACACAGGTGGCCTGAGATCGAGGCCGAGCAAATGGAGTTTGTTGCCGGAATGACGGACGCTTTGCTCCAACAGCCCCTGAAATACGTGAACTTGAAGGGCCAACCGTTTGAGTATCCCCTTGTCCGTGTGATGCAGCATCTCGTCAATCACGGCTCGTATCACCGTGGGCAAGTCACGAATTTTCTTCGCCAACTCGGGGCGCAGCCCGTAGCGACGGATCTCCTGGTCTACTTCGACGTGGACGGCAAGCTGGCCTGATGCGGATCGGCGGGGGAATCAGGGACGCACCCCGAATTCTTTAACTTCAGAATTCGGGGTGCGTCTCTGCGCAGCCGCCTTGAATCCGCTTGTAAAGGTGACGCGTATAAAGGTAACCTACCCTCGCTTTTTCAGTGCTTTTGGCCGGCGGGGGCCGTGGAATTAAATCGAGGGAGGATGTATGAGTTTGAATGTGAAAACTCGAAAAGTCGATGGCATCGTAGTCGTGGATATGTCCGGTAGACTCACGATTGGTGAGCCTGTACTTTTACTTCGCGAGACTCTTCGAGTGCAGGTCAATGATGGAGCGCGGCAGTTCGTCCTGAATTTGGGCGACGTTTCTTATATCGATAGCTCAGGACTGGGAGAGCTGGTTTCGGCCTACACCACGGTTCGCAATAAGCAGGGCGACGTCAAGCTGCTGAATTTGACGGCAAAGGCAAAGGACCTGTTGCAAATGACGAAATTGTTGACAGTCTTCGACGTATATGACGACGAAGCGAAGGCAATCGAGGCGTTAAAAGGCTCAAAGACATCCGCATAGCGTTCCGGGCAGAGTTGGCGGAAGTGCGTGGGAGTCGAACCCACCGGACGCCGGTTCCCCGACGCCCCACAGGCTTTGAAGGCCAGGAGAGTCACCGGACCCTACTCACTTCCGGAACCGCTATTATAGGGAAATCATGACAACCAAGTACGAAATCCTGAAAAAGCGCCGCGTCAACCGCGCCAAGAAGAAAGCGCGCCTTAAACGGCGGGCCCAAGAGCATTTCCAAGCTCGTAAGGCTCAACCGACCGGTTAATTTATTTATATCACGCCACCTGTGTTTCCACTTTTACTCGTTAGGAACCGCTGAGTGAGTTATGAGCCGGCCTTCGAAGCTCTAAAGAACGGGGATTTTCGAACTGCCGTAACTCTGCTGGACAAAGCAGCTCTCGAAACGGGGTACACGTCCGATGTCATCAATCACGCCCTTACCCTGGCGCTTTATCGGGCCGGCGAAAAATCCCGGCTTGCCGACATTGCTTTTCGTGTGGCGAATTCGCTCGTGGAGCACGATCCATCTTCCGCGATGGACTATTTTCAACGCGCCCTCATCGCGGGATTGGATGCCGAGCGGGTCCGACGTATAGGACGGATTTTCGAAAGCTGGACCCTATCCGCACTTCCGGTAGAGCGGGCGCCCATTGGATCCAGCGATCGGGTTGCGCATGTCGTGGGATGTCTAATGCCCGGGGCATCGTCCACCGAGTACATCAAGATGCTCGTCTCCAGCTTGAACTTACAGGGAATCGAATCGGCGATTTTTACCACAGAGTGGTCGGCGTCCTGGTTTTTTAATCCCGTGGCTCTGGCGCAGTCGCAGAACTCCGGAATCGATGCTGCCGTACATATTGCCTCCGTCGAAGGTGATTTCACAGAGCGCGCCGAGCGAATCGCTCAATCGATTCGTGACTGGGGTACCAGGATCGTATTTTTTCACGCCGATCTGACCGAGCAGATCACCGCACGTGTGGCAGCAATGCGTCCGGCGCCGATCCCGGCATCGGATATCGAAACCCGCCTGCGAACGATGAAACCCGTCACATTGCAAAGCATGGGTCTGGAATCGGCGAGCACGATTTCCGCAACCTTTGGCGATTTACGCGAGATGGCGGGAAACGGATATCTCGGAGCTCTTTCCGAGATCATGAGGCGATTCCCGAAACATTTCCATATCTTTGCTGGTGAGGGGACCGTAAAACCCATCCGGTCACATCTGCATTCTAGAGGAGTGTTGCCGCGCGTCCGATTTCTGGGGCATTTGCCCGATGTTGCTCCGCTGTTGGGGCTGATCGATGTTTATCTCGCGTCATTCCCGCAGTCCAATTCCCAGAGGATTCTTGACGCCATGGGAGCGGGAAAACCCGTTGTCGTTTTGAAATCTCCTCCCGATTCTGACTACACCTGTGGAGCTGAACTTGTCGGTGTGCGGGAGCTGGTCGCGCGGGGTGAGGCCGATTACGTCGCAATTGCCGATCGCTTGTTGCGCATCCCCGCCTTCCGCGCAGCTCAAGTACAACCCATGCTTGATCGCTTTCGCATGGAATTCCGTCCCGAATGCCTCGGCCAGCGGTTTAAGCAGTTCATCGGGAAAGTGAGCGGGATGTAGCCGCCTGCCTGAAACGCATTATCCCGATTTGAAGTACGCCACCATAAACAGGCGGCGGAAAGCAAACAGAACCTGTGCGGGCGAGTTCCAGTTACAAGGGATTTGTACAGCGAACGCGCCTCCAGGAGCGACTCGCGCCAGAAGTTGGGGATACAATCATCTCCCATTATGATCATCGATTGCCACGGAGCACTACACGACAGCTCCGAAAGAAGTGCAGGCCTACGGAGATAGTCAGATCGCTGGACTGAAGGACCCCCTGCGGGTTCCGTCCAAAGACACTCTAAAAATTACCCTTTGCCCGATCCTGAAACTCCAATGACTTATGCGGTTGGACGCGGTTACAATGACAGCCGTGAGGAAACTGTTAATCCTGTCCTCGGATACCGGGGAAGGACACAACAGCGCGGCGGCGGCCGTCGAAAACGCCGCTAAATCCGCGGGATTCGCCACATCTATTCGCAAGCCGGTCGAGGAATCCACGAAAGTCAATCGCTGGCTGGCTGGTTTCTACAACACGCTCTTAACACACCGGCCGCAGTGGATGGGTTGGTACTTTTGGATGATTGATACCGCACGACCGAACGAGCGCGATTGCTTTTACTCTAGAGTGCGGAGATATATTGGCCGATTTATCGATTCGGAGAATCCCGACATCGTGCTGTCTGTGCATCCGATGCTGAACCATTTTCTCCAGCGCTTCATTAAAGAAGAAAGGCTCGAAATTGCCTGTTACACACTGGTGACGGACCCTTTTCCGCCATTCTGGCGAGGATGGTCCTCGCCATACGTCGACCGGTATTTCGTTCCGACAGACGAGGCACTTCAGGCGCTCGCCGCGAGCGGGATCCCACCCGGGCGAATCGAGCGTGTCCGAATGCCGGTAAGATCTCGTTTCCTTCCCGCAACGATGACGGAGATCCGGGATCTTCGTGCCACACTGAAACTGGACGACGCGAACATCATCCTTATTAATGGGGGCGCGCGCGGCGGCGGGCCGCTATTGAAGATTTATCGAGGGGTCCGGAGCGCAGCCAGCGGCGCGAACATTCTGATTGTTTGTGGAAGCAACAAGCGTCTGCGCTGGCGTATTGAGCGCATGCACCATCCGCGGACGCGGACATTTGGCTTCCTCGACGACATTTACCGCTACGTTGCCGCCGCCGACATCGTCGTAACCAAGCCGGGAGCGTTGTCGACTTATGAGGCTCTTGCGTGTCACGTTCCGGTACTTCTCACGGGTTTGCCCTCTCTGATGCCGCAAGAATCCGGTTTGTTTGATGCAGCCGTGCACTATGATTTCGGTTTCGCCGCGAGGACGTTTGACGAGCTCGAGGCAATTATCGGGAAGGGTGCTCAGGAGTGGGCTCGAAGACGCCCCGCGATTTCCCGGTTTTACGAGAGAACTTCAGCCGCCGAGCTTCTGGAAAGGATCCAACCCGCGCATGCCGCATCCTAAAAACGTCTTTGTAACCGGAGCAACCGGGTTCATCGGCAGCCATCTGACGGCGCGCTTGCTTCAAGATGGCTACCACGTGAAAGCTCTGGCGCGGCGCTCGAAGACTGCGTCCGCAAGAGAGCGAGTGGAAACAATCCTCGGTGCGGCTGGTGCTGCTCGATTTGAAAACCTTCGTGTACTGGAAGGCGACATTTCCCTGCCTCATTTGGGACTTAGCGATGCCGCGCGCGCCGAAATTACATCTTGCACAGAAGAAGTGTGGCATTGCGCAGCTTCTCTCTCGTTTGGGCCGCAGAATCGAGCTGAAATTTTTCGAATGAACGTTGACGGAACGCGCCACGTCCTGGATCTGGTAAAGCAGTTGCCAGGACGGCGGTTGCATCACGTGAGCACGGCTTATATCGCAGGCAATCGATCCGATTTGGCACTGGAAACGGAAATTGATGTCGGCCAATCGTTCAAGAATCCCTATGAAGAATCGAAGTGCCGCACGGAAATTATGATTGCCGGCTCGCATCAGGCTGATGCCATTCGAGCTTCGGTATATCGGCCGAGCATTGTCATTGGGGATTCCAAATCGGGGCGCGTCACCCATTTCCACGGCGTTTATGCTTTCATTCGCGCCTTGTGGACTGCGCTCGAACGCTTGCGCCGCCATACGCCCCATCTTGATTTCATAAAACTGCCGCTGCGCGTTCTCGGAGTTGAGAACCAAACGCTCAATTTTGTTCCGATCGATTACGTGGTCGACGGAATGGTGGAAATTTCACGCAGAACCGACAGCAACGGCGGTACGTATCATTTGTCGAATCCAGTACCGACGGAGAACCGATTCTGGCTTCCGAACATTTGCCGCATCTTGCATGTCGAGGGAATTCAGCTCGTCGGCCATAGTTCGTTTTTGAAATCGCCGATGACGAAATTGGAATCGCTCTTTCAAAAGCAGATGGCGTTTTACTATCAATATCTGCAAGGAGAACCTCGCTTCGATTGCCGCGGGGCGCTGGAAGCGCTGAAGAATACAGGTATTGAGTGTCCACGGGTCACGGTAGAGTTCATTTCGAAGATGGCCGGTTGGTACGTGAACTTTCTCAACGCAGGGGCTTGATCAGAACGCATTACCGGCTCCGCAAGGAGGAGAATCTTCACGTGATATCATTCCTTTTAGAATGCGCAAAGTTGCCGTCGTGGACGACAATGCGGACAACCGTCTGATCATCCGAACGATCCTGGAGGACCAATACGAAGTTATGGAGTTCTCCAATGGAATTGAAGCGATAGACGGGTTCAGGAAAGATAAACCCGACATTGTCATCCTCGATATTTCTCTCCCCGAAATGGATGGAACCGAGATTCTCCGCCGCATTCGGGATGATTCTGAACTCCACGATCTCCCTGTCGTCGCGCTTACTGCACATGCGATGGTCGGCGATCGTGAGAAGTACCTGGCGGCGGGATTCAACGACTACATTGCCAAACCCATCCTGGACATGGATATATTGTTTTCAACAATTCAACGCTGGGCGCCTGGTACGTGATTTGCTCGCCCGGCTTATATGGGCCGGTAACCGGTTCGAAGCGCGCCGGGTGGGGGTCTCCGGACTTGCGACCCTCACCCGGATCTTTCATTTAGGCTTCGCCCTCGCGGGCTGGCGCATCGCGGCGCCAGCCTCTCCCAAACGGCATTGAACCAAATGCTCTACGCCGACATGAAGGTCTGGCTGCCGGAGAATCTTCTTCTCAAGGGCGATAAGATGACGATGGCGACTGCCGTTGAGCTTCGGGTTCCATTCCTCGATCACAAGCTCTTGGGCGATCCGCAAACGGTGGTTCCCGGGGAGATGAAGGAGCTGTCGAAGCCGGTGATCGGGTTCTTCGGTTTGATCGCGGATTGGGTCGATCTCGACCTCATCCGCTTCCTCGCCGTCGCGCGTCCCGGTTGGAATTTCGCGTTAATTGGCAAGATCACCTCCGACGTGAAACTCTTCGATGAGCTTCCGAATGTGCACCTGCTCGGCCAGAAGTCTTATGAAGCTCTTCCCGGCTATGTAAAGGCTTTCGATGTTGCGATTCTCCAGGGAAGCCGACAGCCTCCATTCCTAAAGCACGTCTGGAAACGCCGGTTTTGCGTGTCGAAACAGCAGGGCACCGATGATGAAAATCGTGATACTCGCCGCAAGCACCAACGTTACTTCAAGCGGATCCGGTTGGGCGCGGTCGAGCAGGGAATTGCGGTAACCGGTGACAATGACGGCCATCGGGTTGAATTCGGCGAACACCCGAATATTCGCCGGCAGGCGATCCAAAGAATAAAGAACCGGCGTGAACCAGAACCAAAGAAACATCAGGATCTGCAAGGCCTGTATAGTGTCTCTGACAAATACGTGAAGTCCTGCCACGATCCAGCCGATGCCTTGAGCAAGCATCAACGTCATCCCTATATACAAAAAGATCCAAAGTACCGATAAATGCACACTGTAGAAAACAGCTAGCACCAACAGCAGGATTCCAAGTCCGATCAGGTGATGAACGAAGTTCGAGACCGTAATCGAAATCGGGAGAATCTCTGCCGGGATAATTGTCTTTGTAATTAGCTGAGCATTGTCGGAAATCGCCAGACAATTGCGCATGACCGTATCGCTGAAAAGAAACCAGGGGAGGAAACCGCAAAAGAAAAAAATGGCGAAGCTATCTGTGCCCGACTCCGGACCAAGCTGCGTCGGAAAAATCACGGTGAACACGAACGTGTAGCTCACAAACGATACTTATACAGGACATTTTTCCCCCTTGAAAGAGGCGGTCCTTACCGCATAGTGGTATTTGATTGATGCGTCCCGACCCTTGATGTGTGTAAAGTATTGTGATCGTTGATGTTGTATAGACCGAAACGAAACGCGCCTTTGGTAGGCGCTTTGCTTAAGGATTCCGTCTAATGGCCGAACTGAAAGATTGTTACCACATTACTGATCGGCGTCTGGCTGCACAGTTTGCCGTGACGCGCGCGCTCGCTGAATCTTCGACCCTTTCGGAAGCGACGCCGAAACTCCTTCAGTACATCTGCGAAGCCGTCGGCTTTGAGCTTGGGGAGTTGTGGTGCGTGAATGCGGAATCGAATACCCTGCATATCGAAGGCAGTTGGCATCAGCCGGCCTACGAGGTTGAGGAGTTCGAAAAAGCAGGCCGCAAAACGATTCTTTTTCCCGGCATCGATCTCGTTGGACGCGTACTGCAAAGCGGCCAAGCGGAGTGGGTCGACAATGTTGTGCAAGATGCCAATTTCCCGCGCGCGACCATCGCCGAGCGGGTGGGGCTGCATAGCGCATTTGCCTTTCCGGTTCCCGTAGCCGACCACATCAGTTGTGTGATGGCTTTCTACAACCGCCAGGTTGCACAACCTGATGATGAACTGCTTCAAATGTTTGATGCTCTGGGGCGGCAGGTCGGCGATTTCATCAAACGAACTCGAGCCGAGGAGGAACGCGATCGGTTGCTCATCTATGAACGCGTCGCCCGCTCCGAGGCTGAAACCAACGCCGAGAAGCTGGCGTTTTTGGCCGAGGCGAGTACGGTCCTCGCGTCCTCATTGGATTACCACCCGAATCTGATGACGGTCGCGAAACTGGCTGCCAATCGCCTGGCGGACTGGTGCGCTGTAGATATTGTCGATGAGAATAACGGCTTCCACCGCGTGGCGCTGGTTCATCGTGATCCTTCCCGAATGGAGTGGGCGAGAGAATTTCAGAAAAAATTCTCAACCAACAACGCTGCACCGCATGGGGTCGCACATGTCATGCGTACGGGAAAGGCAAAAATCTATACCGATATTCCGGATTCCATGCTTATCGCATTGGCCCAAGATGCCGAACACTTCAAGATTCTGCAGGAACTTGGGCTAGCTTCCGCAATGGTCGTTCCGCTCGTCGCCCGAGGCCGAACGCTTGGAGCCATCACGTTCGCCTCGGAGAATCCCGCACACCGCTACACCGAGAGCGACCTCCGCTTTGCCGAAGATCTCGCGCGGCGCGCGGCCTTGGGAATCGATAACGCCCGTTTGTACAGCGAGACTCAAAAAGCGCTGCGTGAGGTGCAGAGCAAGACGGAGGAAATCCAGCTCTTGAATCGGGAACTGGAGCAGCGTGTGCGCGAGCGTACGGCACAGTTGGAGATGATGGTCAAGGAACTCGAGGCCTTCACGTATTCGATTTCCGACGACATGCGCGGCCCGCTCCGCGCAATCGATGGGTTTTCGCGCGTCTTGGCGGAAGAATATCCGGAGAAACTGGATTCAGAGGGCAAACGGCTCCTGAATGTCATCCGTACGAATGCGCGCAGCCTCAGTGAATTGATCGATGGTCTCTTGACGTTTTCACGTCTGGGGCGTCAACCCCTGGAACAGGCCGATATCAACATGGAGGAA
>WNGK01006008.1_pt1 | contig 12809 bp, 8 predicted proteins | sample 5400601 | NCBI WGS metagenome assembly WNGK01 (sample SAMN13153376, study PRJNA577476) | soil metagenome | isolation source: 60 cm soil or saprolite under Garry oak tree replicate 1 | place: USA:California | collected 2016-06-15 | reverse complement strand
GCCGCGCCTTCGACGACGTCGGGGCCCATGAAGGTGAGCATCTCGTAGGCCGCGGACTGGTCGAAGATCGGGCCGGCCATCTTGAGCCAGTTGTTCAGCGCCCGCTTCGTCCACCGGATCGCGGGCTGCGAGCCGGTGGCCAGGCTGTCCGCGATGCGCAACGCCTCGTCGAGCACCTGGTCACGGGGGACGGCCTTGCTGACCATGCCGAGCCGTTCGGCCTCCTCGCCGGTGATCATCTCGCCGGTCAGCAGGTAGTAGCGGGCCTTGGCCATGCCGCACAGCAGCGGCCACAAGATCGCGGCGTGGTCGCCGGCGGCCACGCCGAGCCGGACATGACCGTCGCCGAGCCTGGCGTCCAGGGCGCAGATCGAGATGTCGGCCAGCAGCGCCACCACCGTGCCCGCGCCCACGGCCACGCCGTTAATCGCGGAAACCACCGGCTTCTCGCAGTTGATTATGTTGTAGACCAGATCGCTCATCTCGCGGAGCATGTGCGCCACGCGGTCGTGATCGCCAGCCATTCGCCGGACCATGTCCAGGTCGCCGCCGGCCGAGAACGCCCGGCCGGCGCCGGTGATCACGGCGACCCGCGTCTCCGGGTCGGCCGAGACCTCGGCCCAGACCCGGGCGAGCTCGCCGTGCATCTGCTCGTCGGCGGCGTTGTACTTATCCGGCCGGTCCATGGTGATGAGCAGCACGCCGTGGTCCCGGCGTTCGAATCGGAGCTGCTCGTACTCGGAGAACTTCATGGACTGCTCCCTGGGTTCAGCTCATCGTGAGGCCGCCGCTGACGCTGACGGTCTGGCCGGTGACGAAGGATGCCTCGTCCGAGGCGAGGAACGCGACGACGTTGGCCACGTCGTCCGGCTGGCCGAGCCGCCGGAACGGGATCGCCCTGGTGAGGGCCTCCCGCAGCTTCGGCCCCGCGAACGACGCGAACAGCGCGGTGTCGGTGGGACCGGGACAGACGCAGTTGACCCTGACCTGGTGGCGTGCCATCTCCCGGGCCAGCGACTTGGTGAAGGCGATGATCCCGCCCTTGGCCGCGGAGTAAACCGCCTCACCGGACGAGCCCACCCGGCCGGCGTCCGAGCCCAGGTTCACCACCGCCCCGCGGCCCCGTTCGGCCATGAGCGGCAGCACCGCCTTACAGGTGTGCAGCACGCCGTACAGGTTGACGGCGATCGCGCGGTCCCAGTCGGCCGGGTCGGAGTCAACGAACGAGCTGGCCTTGTCCCAGCCGGCGTTGTTGACCAGGACGTCGACGCGGCCGAACTGCTCCACGACCCGGCTGACCATCGCCTGGACGCCCTGACGGTCGGTAACGTCGGCGCGGATCGCGACTGCGCCGGGCAGCGCGTCCGCCGTTTCCTTGGCGCTGGCCTCGTCCAGGTCGGTGACGACGACGGCCGCCCCCTCCGCGGCCAGCTTCCCGGCGATGGCCTTGCCGATACCCTGGCCGCCACCGGTCACGATCGCGATCTTGTCCTCGAGCCTGCCCATCAACGGCTCCTCTCCGGGCCCATGGCCGGTCCTCGCCTCCGTCACCGAACCGAATCTATAGTCACGTGTGCGACACCAGCGCAGTCGGCGGAGGGAGAACGGCAATGCAGGTTCGGCTCGTGGTCATGGACGAGGACCGGCGTTGTTGATGAGAATGTCTACTGCTCCCAGCCGCTGGCGCAGTTCGGTGACGGCGGCGGCCGTGGCCGGTAGGTCGGTGACGTCAGCGGCGACGGCGTGCGACGGTGGCCGGAGTGCCTTCAGTTTCCATGGCCATGGTCGCCGGAGCCGGCTTCGCTGGAGGCGCTGGCCTCCTGCTCCACGAGCAGCCGGCGAAGGATCTTGCCAGCCGGGGACCTGGGGATGCTGTCGGTGAACTCGACCTGGCGCACTCGCTTGTAGCCGGCCACGCGCTCGGCCACCCATGCCATCAGCTCCTGCGCCGATGCCGGCGCCTTCAGCACGATGAAGGCCTTCGGCACCTCCCCGGCCAGCGCGTCGCGCTTGCGGACGACCGCCGCATCCGCCACCGCGGGGTGGGTCAGCAGGACGGCCTCGAGCTCGGCGGGGGCGACCTGATAGCCCTTGTACTTGATCAGTTCCTTGACCCGGTCGGCCACATAGAACCATCCGTCCTGGCCGGCCGTGACTATGTCGCCGGTGTGGACCCATCCGGCGGCGTCGATGGTGGCCGCGGTCGCCTCCGGATCAGCGAGGTACCCGCGCATCGCGCCCGCCGTGCGGACCAGCAGCTCGCCCGGCTGGCCAGGGCGCAACCCGGTGCCGGTGCCGGGATCGACTATCCGGCACTCGACGCCGGGCAGGGCGGGGCCGATTGAATCGGGGCGGTCCGGGCCGGCGTCGGGCGCGAAGTGGGTACCGCCACTGACCTCGGTCATGCCGTAGGCCTGCTTGACCCGGCAGCCGAGTCGCCGCGCGCACGTGCGCGCGAGGTCGGCGCCGAGCGGCGCCGCGGCCGAGGTGAGCAGGCGCAGGCTGGACAGGTCGTAGTCGTCGACTGCGGCTGCGGTCGCGAGGCCGAGGACCATCGGCGGTACGACTTCGGCCCTGGTGATGCCGTACTCCTGCACGGCACGCAGGAACACGTCCAGCCCGAACCGTGGCACGATGATCACGGTCGCGCCCGCGAGCAAGGCCAGGTTCAGGGTGATCTGCAGCCCGTAGGAGTGGAACAGCGGCAGGGCCGCCATCACGACGTCGTCCTCGGCCACCTGGTGGACGAGCCATGTCTGGCACAAGCTGGCCACCAGGTTCCGGTGGGTGAGCTCGACGCTCTTGGGCAGCCCGGTGGTGCCGCTGGACGTCGGCAGGAGCGCGAGATCCGACGCGGAGACGGACTCGGCCTGCCCGGGCGCGGTCGCGCGAAGCGACCAGAAGGGGATCGTCCCGGCGGCGTGATCGCCGATCACGATCGTCTCCGCGATCGCGGTCTCGGCCGTGACGCCGCGCAGCTTCTGCTCGGCCGGGCCGGCCGTGGTCACCAGCCGCCTCGCGCCGGTCTGCCGGAGCTGACGGGCGATCTCATTCCCCGTGCACTGCGGGTTCACGGTCGTCACGATCGCGCCGATCGATGCGGCCGCGAACCAGGCCACCGCGAACTCGATGGAGTTCTGCGCGCACAAGGCGAGCACGTCGCCGCGGCGCATGCCGCGCGCGGACAACCCGGCGCCGACCTCCCGCACGGCGTCGGCAAGGCCGGCGTAGCTGACCTCCTGTCCGGTCGCCGCGTCGACCAGTGCCCGTTTGCTCCCGCGCCGGTACGCGGCGCCGAGCACGAACTCCGGCAGCGTCAGGTCAGGTATGGCGGGCGCGGGCAGAGTCTGCCCCGCCCCGTCACGCTCGATCGTCACTGCGGTCATGTCTCCCGCTTTCGCCTTTGCTCGTCTCCGCCCCGGTAGCGGATCGCCGACGTGACTGAGTCTGAAAGCCAGCCCGCCGGGCGCCATCGGGCAGGCCATCCCCGTCTTTTGCCGCCCGTGCCTTAGGAAATCGGCGCGCTAGGAAGTCCGTTCGGCCCCTGACCTATCGCGGGCCGGCGTCTTGCTGACCAGCGCCTCGGGCAGCTGGCTTCGCCGGGTGACATCGAGTTTGCGGTACGCCCGGCTGAGGTGCGCCGAAGCGGTCTTCGTCGTGATGAACAGCTCCTGTGCTATCTCCCGGTTGGTCCTGCCCGCCGCGGCCAGCCTGGCGACCCGCAGCTCGCTGGCGGTCAGGGCGTCGCGGCCGGTGATCGCGTCGCGCCGCGGTTTGGCGCCTGCTGCGATGAGTTCGGCCCTGGCCTGGCGCGCGATGCGGCGTGCGCCCCAGTGATGCGCCAGGTCGAGTCCTCGCTCCAGCTGAGTCCGCGCCGTAATCCGCTGGCCGGCCCGGCGCAGGGCCGCGCCGTGGTCGGTGAGCGCCCGGGCTAGCTCGACCGGCGCCTGCGATCGCCCGAGTACTGTGACCGCCTCGCCGAGCAGGTCGAGGCCGCGGTCGCCGCCCTCGACCAGGCCCGCGGCGCGCAACGTGACACCCAGCGACCGAGGCCGCCCGAATCCGCGTGCCACCTCGAGCGCCGCCCGGGCAAGCTCCCGGGCCTTAGCCTCATGACCGAGCAAGGCATGCGCGATTGCTGCCTCAGACCGCCAGGCATAAAGGCCATCGATGATCCCGAGCCGCTCGCATCGCTCACCACAGGCCAGGTAATCCTGCAGCGCTTCCTGGCATTTCCCCTGAGCCATGAGCAGCTGGCCGCGTGCCATCAGGTAGCCCGTGACCACGACCGTGTGTGATGTCAGCGGCGGCGTCATGCGCCGCAGTTCGGCGGCTGCGTCGTCCAGCGCATCGCGCTCGACCAGCGTCTCGACCAGGTGCGCGAGCGCATCGATCGCCCAGATCCCGCTGGCGCGCTCGAGGGCCCAGCGCGCCTGGGCCTCGGCATCGGCGAGTTCGCCGCGCCGGTACAAGGCCCAGGCCGAGAAGCTCGCGACCCCGATCAGTTCTTGCACGGCCGAACGTCGCCGCGCCGCGCTCAGCATGTCGTCACACAGCCGTTGCAGCGTTCCGAACGCCTCCAGCCCCAGCAGGGTCACGATGATCGAGGCGGACGCGTTGGCTCGCGGTGGGTACGGCTCGCGCGCAAGCGCTCGTTCCACCAGTTGCTCGGCCTCGTCTGGAGGCCAGGCGCGCCTCATGGCAGCGTGCGCGATGACGATGAGCACACGGCCCGGCGGGTCAGCGAAGTCACTCAGGCTGGCGTGCAGCCGGTCGACTGTCCGGAACGCGGCGGCGGCAGTCCGGTCGTCCATCAGGCCGGCGAGCGCCGCCGCGCCGTCCAGCCGCAGGGCGCGCCGCGGGTCCGTGGGCCGGACCCGGGCCACCGCTCGCTGCAGCACCGGCACGGCGATGTCCGCTTGGTCGGAGATGATGTACGCGTTTGCCAGCGGCCCTGCGGCTGCCGCTATCGCCGTCGCGTCACGAGCTTCGTTCAGCGCCTCTTCCAGGTGGCCGATCGCGGCCGGGTCGCCTGCCGCCCATTCGGCGACGCCCAGGCGCCGCAGGAGCGCCGGGCGTTCCGCCGGGGTCGCAGGCTCCGCCAGGGCGCGCCGGAGATAGCTCGCCGCGACTTCGGCCGCGCCGCGCTCCCAGGCAGTGTCGGCTGCCGCGCTCAGCCGCTGCACCACCCATGGGTCGCCGGTCGGCCCGGTGGCGAGCAGGTGGGCAGCGACCCGGTCGGCTGCGCCGGCCCGGTCAAGAATCGCAGCCGCCCGCCGATGCGCGAGCCGCCGTGCGCCCAGCGCCTGATCCGCATAGACGGCCTCGCCGATCAGCGGGTGGAAGAAGTCGAGCGGCCGTATCGGCGCGAGGATCTGCGCCGCCGCGAGCCGGTCGGCCGTCAGCTCCGCGGCCGCTGGCTCCAGTCCCGCCAGCTCAGCGGCCACCGCCACTTCGGTCTGCGATCCGAGCACCGCGAGGGCCTGCGCCAGCGAAACCATGTCAGGACCCAGCCGGGCCAGCCGGCCGAGCACCGAGGCTCCGACTGCGGACGAGGCTAGTGCGCGCAGCGCCGTGACCGTGTCATCCGCTCCGGACAGTCCCTCGTTGCGCGCCGCGGCCAGCAGCTCCCTGACATACAGCGGGTTGCCGCCAGCCAGCTCCCAGCAGGCCGAACAGAATCCCGCGCTCGCCGTCGGCCCGAGTTCCGCACGCACCAGCGCGGCGACGCTCGCCACGCTCAGTGCCGACAATCCCATGCGGTGCACCGAGGGATCGTCCGCCGCTGCCGCGGCCGAGTTCACCCGTTCGCGCGGATCACCCTCCCGTACGGTCAGGACCACCAGCATCGCAGACTCGACGCAGCGTGGCCCGAGATACGCCAGCCACGAGAGCGAGGGACCGTCGACCCAGTGCAGATCGTCCACTGTCAGCAGCAACGGCCTGCGCTCTGCGAGGTTCGCGCAGAGCCAGTACAACCCGTGCACCGCCGCGAACTCAGAGGCGGGCGAATCACCAGCGGCCAGACCCAGCGCGCCTGCTCCGGCTCGGGCCGGGCCGGCCAGCAGCCGCCGTCGCTCGCCCGCGGAGGCCGACAGCACTGGCTGTTCCAGCAGCTGACGAACGACCGAGAACGCCATGTCCGCCTCGAGCTCGCGGCCACGGGCACGCAGCGACCGGAACCCTCGGTCCGCAGCAAGTCGGTGCGCGGCCGCCAGCAGCTGCGTCTTTCCGATTCCGGCCGGACCGCTGATAGTGACTACCGCCCCGCTTCCCGCACATGCCTTCTCGAGCAGGGAGCTCAGCCGCGCCAGCTCCGCATCCCGCTCCAGCAGCAGTGGCACCCGCTCGGCGACAGTCACAATGCCTGATCGTAACCACGTGGCGCCGATTTCCTAAGGTACGGAAGGCAAAGACCGGGACTCCGAGCCCGCCGCCCGGCGGATGATCCATGGGCTGTCGGCCACGATTGCGAGGCTACCGTAACGATCTGGTGTTCGATATTGCGTCGGCGGTACACGACGGCCCGCTGAACCCGGGACCACCAGGGTGGAGGATAAGACCATCGGCCACGCTGCGAGGTGAGGATCATGAATGTCTCCCGCCCGGGTGACGGGGACTCCGGCGAACCCGCCGCCTCGGACGGCGGCCCGGACCGGGAGGCATCCGGACCGGTTCACGGCCTGTTCCAGCGACGTTTCGCCGGGGACGATGCGCTACTCGAGCTGGCCGGACTCCGCTTTGCCCAGATGGGCGTGGCCGCCGAGCTCTACGCCGACACCCCAGACGAGCTGGAGCGGACCCTCCGGTTCGTCCCTCCTCATCGGTATCTTCCGACGGTCCACCTGAACCGCGGTATCAACGTGCTCCGCGAGCAGGACCGTTCCCGGGTCGCGGAATTCGCCGACCGTTTCGCGGGCCGCGTCGCCGGCCTTGTCGTCCATGACAAATCCGAGATGGTGGCCCAGACAGACCACTTGGTCGAGGTGATGAGGGAGCTTGAGGCGGGCCTGCGCGAGCGGCCCGGGAGCCCTGTGGTCTTTCTCGAGTACGCGGCGGGCTCAGAACCGGGGTGGTTCATCGAGCTGGCGGAGCGGCTCCTCGACGCCGAGCAGATCAGGTGCTGCATCGACATCGGCCACGTCGGCATGAGGCAGGCTTCGGCCAGGTTCAACCGCTCCCACCCGAGCCTGGGCCTCGGGGCCCTTTCGCCCGAGGACTGGCGGTTGCCCGACCTGGTCGCGGACGTCCAGGATGCGGTGGATGGCGCCCGGCGTGACGTGATTGATGTCATCCGCTCGATCGGCTCGCTCGGCAAGCACGTTCATTTCCACCTGCACGACGGCCATCCCCTCATCCCGGGTCTCTCGGATCACTTCACTTTCCTGAGGCGGCTGCCCATTCCGTTCAGCTATCAGGGACGGCAGTCCCTGAGCATGATGTACGGGCCCGGGGGCCTGGAGACCCTGATCTGGGCGGCCACCGAGGCGTGCCGGCCCGGGGGAGCGTCCTTCACCTTGGAGATTCACCAGGTCGAAGGGCGGCTGCCGCTGGCTGACGCGTCGCGGCTCTTCACCCATTGGCGGGACCTCACCAATGCCGAGCGGATGAACTACTGGCTCTCGGTGCTGGGTGAAAACGCGATCCTGCTATCCGAGTGCCTCGCCGCGAGCGTATAGGCCGCTGAGGCTCACGGTTCAGATGCGGGATGCGGAAGATGTGGATCGACTGGTCCTTGGCCCGGCATCGGGGGTCCTGGTCTGGTTTGGCCTTGTCCGAGACCATGACCACCTGATCCGGTGCCATCCATGACACGCCCTCGGCCGTCCCGTAGGCGATGCTGCCGTCAGCCGGACGGGGCAGCGCGTAGCTCATACCGGCGTCGGTGACCTCCCAGCCATCTGGAGCGAGAGTCCCGACCCACAGCGCCGAAGATTCCTGGGACACGACCGCGATCCGGCCGTCGGCCACCGCGATGCCGCTGTAGTCCTGAAACAGCACCGTTTCCGGCAGCCGGATCGTGGCCACGCGGTCCCACTGGCGGTGGCCGCGCCGGAACACCTGGATCCGGCCGCCTCCGGGGACGCGGCCCTCCGCGCCGCCCTTGCACCGGTTGCCCTCGCACAGCCCGAGCAGGTAAGCCTGCCCGTCGCGGCGCACGCATGTCAGGCCCTCCAGGCCCTTGTTCGGCCGGTCGAGCGGAAAATCCAGCCAGGCGCGGCCGGTATAGCGGAAGTTCGCGTCGTGCTCCTGCACCGCGGCCATGAACATGCCGCGGCCGCGGGGCAGCGATTCGATCAGCACGTAGAAGCGGCCAGCCTGCGGATCGTGCGCGATGTCCTCGAAGCCGCTGCGGAGGCCACGTTCCTGGACGATCATGCGATTGCCTCCCGCCGCCGCGGACAGGTCCGGGCTGATGCAGGCGATGTGCGGCAGGTTGTCGAAGATGACGTAGAACATCTCGTCTTTGGCCAGCACGCCGCTGGCTTCCAGCCTCGGATTAAGCGAGCCCGGGAGGATGTCGAAGATCTTCGCTTCGCTGACCAGTTCAAGCTGCTGCATCGCGGTGTGCATGCCAACCATGTCTTTACCTCCCGGGTCGTCCCGGTAACGCCGCCGAGGGCAGTGGTTCCACCGTGGCCGGGAAGCTCTCGCTGTCGCTGGCACGCGGTGTTTCCTTCCGCAGTTGCTCTAGTTGCTGGCGCGCGCTGTCACGTCGCATGCGGACATAGTGGACGATGCCCTCGGCCTTTTCCTGGCCGTGCCTGAGCTCGTTCTGTTTGCAGCCGGTCAGGTAAACCTCGTCGTTGGTGAACTGGCGACCGGTGAACGGCTGGCCGTACGGTGTCGTCGACTCGAGGTAGGCGGCCTGGCATATGCGACCCCACAGGCCGTCGTCGGAATCGGCCGCGATCTGCTGGCTGAACGCCTCCGGGTGGAACTGGGTGTCGAGCAATGTCTCCAGGTAATCCAGATAATACTGCCGGTAGTCACGATTGCGCAGCAGGTTCTGCACCAGCGGGATCCGTGACGTCCCGCGGTCCCGGTTATAGCGCCTGGTGTTGCTGGGCCAGTCGAGAATGTCGGTGTACTGCCATTGCGTGCCGAAGTAGTCCAGACCCAGGCAGTTGTCATAGTCCCACGGGATGAACGTGAAATAGGGGGAGCGCATGAAGTCGTCTTCGGCGCCCAGGCGTCCGGAATTGTAGAGGTAATAGTTAGACGGCGTGGCGTAGTAGTTGTCCCAGCTGCCGAGCAGCACGTTGACGGCCGCCCACCTGAGGAAGGCAGGCGCGTTCATGATGCCGTCGACCGACTCGCGGAACGCATCGGTGTCGAAGCGCCTGTCCCCGTCACCGAGCGCCATGCCGTTGATCGTCTGGATGAACAGCGCTAGGTCGTCGTAGGTACTGGCGTCCCGGTCGTCCTCGTTGGTCTTGAGCCGGTAGGTGCGGTCGTCGTCGGCGGCGACCTTGTAATACTGCCGCCCGCTGTCATCGCCGTCGGGACCGGCGCGGTGTTCCAGGGTGGCGCATCCGACGTCCCCGCAGTAAGCCTTGTAGAGATTGCCGCGGTGATTGCCGCCGAAGTGATCCTTCAGGAACCTCTTGTCGACCTGCTCGATGACGGAGTACAGCCCGTAGTAGGTGGCGTCGAATGCGAGCTTCGCATAGGTGTGCCGGGCCGCGGGAACGCCCGCCTGCCGGAACAGCCGCCACGCCAGTGCCTCCCTCATCTGCGAAGGATCGTTATACATCGACTTGAGGTTGACGCACGTCATTCCGGCGAGTCGGCCCGCGCCGCCGGAGGCGTCCTCCAGGGTGATCTTCCAGGATCTCTTCGGCGTGCGCAGGGTCCTGTTGCCGCTGTTGACGAGGGAGAAGTCCGCCGTGCTGAACGCGATGCCCTCGGCGCCCGGGCCGGGAATGTGCCGGTCGCTGGCCGGGTCGGTACGCCATACGTCCAGCCGCGCACCCTGCGGCGCTTCGGCCTTGCGCGTCAGCACATCGGGCGGCCGCGGGAAACCCGTGACGTGGAACTCGTGCATGTCAGCGGAGAAGAACTCGTCTTTGGCGTGCGTTGCCTGCGTCGTCTCATCCATGCTCACTCCTTGGATGATCTTGCTAACCGTCAGGTACGGCGGCACGGTGGTCGCCGCGGATACCTGGTCGGAGACAGCCGCGGTGGTTCTGATACACCGATAGGCGAAGACATGACCGGCGCGATATGCGATAGTCCCACTTTGTGACCGAGGTGATGATCGCCGTTGACGGCGGCGAGGTATGGACCGACGACAGCGGGGGCGACGGCCCGCCGCTCGTTCTGCTGCATCCGGGCATCGGCGACTCGCGCATCTGGGAACCGGTGCTGCCCGCGCTGGCCGCGTCGTACCGGGTCGTCAGGTACGACGCCCGCGGCTTCGGCCGGTCTCCCGCGCCCACCGCGGAGTTCTCCCTGCTCGCCGACCTGATCTCGGTGCTCGGGCACTACGGCCTCGACCGCGCCGCGTTCGTGGGATGCAGCCAGGGCGGCGGCTCCGCGCTCGGGCTGACCCTGGAGCAGCCAGCCCGGGTGTCCGCGCTGGTCCTGCTGTGCCCGGGTATCCCGGGCTACCCGTGGCCCGAGGAACCAGATGAGCTGGACGCCGAGTATGAGCGCGCGCTGGATGCCGGGGACGTGGACGCTCTGGCTGATCTCCTGCAGCGCATCTGGGCCGGCGCCGGCCCCACCCCGGAGGTCATGGAACAGCTGCGTTCGGGGGCCAAGGCTGAGATCTCCACCGGCGACCTGCAGCAGGAGGATCCGCCGGTTTACGGCCGGCTCGGCGAGATCTCGGTGCCGACGTCGCTCCTGGTCGGCGACGCGGACTATCCGCCGCTGATCCAGGCCAACCGGGAGGCCGCGGCCCGGATCCGGGGCTGCGAGCTGACCGTGGTCCCGGGAATGGACCATCTGCCGCCCCTGCGTGAGCCCGGCCTCGTGCTGCGCACGATCACGAGCACGCTGGCCCGGGCCGGCTGGTGACATCCGGGGAAGATATGACAGCCGACGTCGTCGCGCCGACCGTGCAGGGTCGGGTGCGCGGCGCGCGGGACGGCCCGGCCCTGCGGTTTCTCGGCATCCCCTTTGCGGAATCCCCGGCCACCGCGGGCCGGTTCGGGGCGCCGGCGCCGCCGGGCCGCTGGGACGGGATCAGGGACGCGCTCAGCTACGGCGCGACCTCACCGCAGCCGGATCGCGGTGTCACGCTGATCCCGGAGCCGATCATCGCCGGCGACAACGAGCTGAACCTGAACGTCTTCACGCCCGATCTGGGCGCGGCCCGGCTGCCGGTCCTGGTCTGGATCCACGGCGGCGGCTTCTTCGGCGGCTGCAACGCCTCACCCTGGTATCGCGGCGGGCCGTTCGCGCGGGACGGCGTGGTCCTGGTCAGCATCAACTACCGGCTCGGCGCCGAGGGCTTCCTCGAGGTGCCCGGCGCCCCGGCCAACCGGGCCGTGCGCGACTGGGTCCGCGCGCTGGAGTGGGTACAGGAGAACATCGCGGCCTTCGGCGGGGACCCCGGCCGGGTGACGATCGCGGGTCAGTCGGCGGGCGGCGCCGCGTGCGCCGCGCTGCTGGGTGTCCCGGCGGCCCGCGGCCTGTTCCGCGGCGCGGCGTGCATGAGCGGCGGGCCGGCGCTCATGCAGACCGCGGACGGTGTCCGCGCCGTGGCCGCGCGGATGGCCGCGCGCCTGGGCGTCCCGGCGCTGGACCGGGCGGCCCTGGAGCAGCTGCCGGCCGAGACGATCCTGGCCGCGCAGGAGGCGGTCACCGCGACGGGCCCGGGAGCGCACGACGTGGAGACCCTCGCCGCCCCGCTCGGGCGCGGCATCACGCTGCCGTGGGCGCCGTGGGCCGACGGCGACATCGTCACCGAGGAGCCCCTGCGGGCGGCGGCCTCGCCGCGGCACCGCGAGGTCGCCCTGCTGGCCGGCGCCACCGCCCACGAGTTCAACATGGCCTGGATACCGGCGGACTGGATCACCGCGGACCTGGCGGCCGAAGGGCTGGCCAGGGCGGGTGTCGCGGCACCGCTGGCCGCCGCCTACCTCGGCCAGGCCGGACCGCGGCCGGGCGCCGCGGTCGGGCAGGCCGTCACCGACCGGACGTTCCGGGTCCCGGCCCAGCGACTGGCCATGGCCAAGGCCGAAGCGGGCGGCTCGGCCTGGACCTACGACTTCCGCTGGGCGCCGCCGGCCGGGCCGCTGGCCGGCCTGGCCTTCCACTGCCTCGACGTCCCGTTCTTCTTCGACGCACTCGGCGAGCCGGGTGTGGCGGAAGCGGCCGGCCCGGCTCCGCCCGGAGCGCTGGCCGCGGATATGCACGGCGCGATGGTCCGCTTCGTCACCGACGGTGCCCCCGGATGGCCGCCGTACGCAGCAGGCCGCAGGCCGGTCATGGTGTTCGGCGAGCCATCCGGGGTGCAGGAAGACCTGCTCGAGACGGAGCTCAGGGTCTCCACGTCCGGCACCGGCGCACCCTAACTCTCGACCTGCGAAAATAACTTTCGCGACTACTCGTCCCGGTGAGTTTCACTGGGATGGCCGGCGTTGTCAACCGCGGGGAGGGTGACTGACCTGCGGAACTTGGCCATCAGGTGCGGCCCGGCCAGCACCGGCTCGTAGCGCGGTCGCTCGCCCGGCCCCGCGCAGGTCGGCAGGCAGGAGATCTCCGCCGACCAGTTGGCGTTCTGGAAGTACGGCATGCTCTGCCTGCGCGCGGCGGCCGCGGCGGGATCGGGCGGATCGACCACCCGGTGCAGGGTC
>WNGK01017203.1_pt1 | contig 12810 bp, 8 predicted proteins | sample 5400601 | NCBI WGS metagenome assembly WNGK01 (sample SAMN13153376, study PRJNA577476) | soil metagenome | isolation source: 60 cm soil or saprolite under Garry oak tree replicate 1 | place: USA:California | collected 2016-06-15 | reverse complement strand
CAGGCGGACGCTCCGACGATCCAGACCGAGAGCTCCGACATTGGCACAGTGGTCGGCGAAAAACAGATTGAAGATCTTCCGTTAGCATTGAATTCGACCGGACAGAGCTTCGTCCGGTCTCCTGAAACTTTCATCTTCCTGACCCCGGGAACGACCGGTCCCGGAACTAATAGCGACCACGGCAGCGCCGGGATTTTTGAATCGAAACTTTCGGGAGGACAGAATTTCGGTACGGAAATTCTCCTCGACGGAGTGAGCGTACAGCGCTCGGATTCCGGCTCGGCTTTCGACCAGACGGCGCCTACAGTGGAAGCCTTGACCGAGTTCAAGGTCACAACCTCCACGCCATCCGCGCAATTCGGCCACACCTCTGGCGGCATTGAAAGCTTCACCACAAAGTCTGGAACTAACCGCTATCACGGATCGGTCTTCGAGCTGTTTCGCAATGAAGCTCTAAACGCGATACCTTGGAGCACAAACTACCAAAACGCCCTGGCCAGGTATGACAATGCGCAGATCGCAGCTTGGAACCAAGCCAATCCAACTAACACGGCGGGTTTTGAATCGATTACTAAGAAGCCGCGGGACCGGCAGAACGATTTCGGCGGATCGTTTGGCGGACCTGTGCGTATTCCTCACCTTTACAACGGCCACGACAAGACATTCTTCTTCTTCGCGTGGGAACAATACCGCAATCGTCGTGCGTTGACGAACGACATCGTAACGTTGCCCTCGCAAGCCGAGCGCAGCGGTGATTTTTCCGCTCTCTTGGGTCCGTCACTTGGGATCACGAATCCATGCAACGGACAGCTGGTGCTCCAAGGGCAGATTTTTGATCCCTCAACGACGCAAGTTGTCGGAGGGCAAACCTGCCGACTTCCATTTCTCAACAATCAGGTCCCGGTTTCGAGCACAGTGGCGCAGAAGGTCTTGACGTATTTGCCCCTGCCCAATCGTGGTGGTTCGGGGCCGGGCGGGATTTCTGGCAACTTCCTCAACCCAACTTCCTTGGACCACGTCCTTACCACCGAAACCAGTTTTCGAATCGACGAGAATCTAACCGACAAGAGTAAGTTGTTTTTCTCGTATCACAGCCGGGAGCAGAATTTTCTGAACGGTAACGCCGTTGACCTACCGGCGCCCTTAGAGGGGAGCAACTACAACAATTACTACTTCACGCACTACCTGCGCACAGGATGGGACTACGTCGCAACCCCATCGATACTGAATCACCTTACCGTGGGTTTAAACCGCGTTTACACTGCCGCCAAAGCATTAAGCGCGAACGGGTCCGACTGGGAGCAGGTACTCGGCATCTCGGGCGCGAGTGGCGGGGTATTTCCACAATTCTCTTTCAATGGTGCAGGGTTTGGTGTCAGCTATTCGGGCTTCGGGGGCGGAAACTACACCGTCCAGATTCCCAATGCTTTAGTGGTTGCCGACAGTGTTACGTGGATTCGAGGGCGCCACTCCCTCCGCTTCGGTTTTGACTGGCGGTCCTATCAATACTCGGTCGGTAATCTGAATACCTCGCCAGCCTACACTTTCTCCAATGTCCAGACGGCGTTCGCTCCGCCGAGCCAGGTGAATCTAGCCACCGATACAGGCGATCCGTTTGCCAGCTTCCTTCTGGGACAACTGAATCAAGAGAATGTTCAGGTGTCCTCTCACAACTCACGCTGGGGTCAGAACTACTATGCGACCTTCGTGCAGGATGATTTCAAATTCCGCAAGAACTTGACTCTCAATCTCGGCCTGCGATGGGACGTTGATACTCCGCGTCACGAGGCCACTGGGGCACAATCGGTTTTCTCCCCCACTGCCACGAATCCCCTCTCACCCGGACAGCCCGGGGCGTTGATTTTCGGCAAGAACGCAACCGGGGCCAAGACGTATTACAAGGATTTCGGCCCGCGTATCGGGTTCGCCTGGTCGCCAGAGTTCGTTCGCAACACCGTGCTCCGGGGCGGGTACAGCATCTATTACGCGCAACTCAGTTACAACGACTTTGGCATGAGCTTGGCGACTGGGACGACAGCGACCCCGACTTTCCAAAGCTCTGATAACTTCAGTCCGGTGACTCAGGGAACGCTGGATTCAGGGTTTCCGTTTTACACTCCTCCGAGCAATACCCAAGATCCCACCCTCACCACCTTTGCCGCCTTCAATGGACCCGTGTACGTCGCGCCTAGTTATGGCCGCCCGGGCATGATCCAGAACTGGGACCTTGAAATCCAGCACCAGCTGGCCCCAGATCTCATTTTCACCATCGGCTACGTAGGACAGCACGGGACGCGCCTGCTCTCGAACTTGGCCCAGATCAACAGTACACCCCCCACATTCAACTATCTGGGTAACGCCCTGGGATTTGCAGTCGATGGCACAGACGGAAATAACGGACCAGCTATTCTGAGCCAGCTTGGCGTTACCGTGCCTCCCTGGTTTGTGGCGGGTTGGGGAGAGCCGCAGACGGGGGGCTTTGCCACAGTCGGGCAGTTGTTGCGGCCGTTCCCGCAATACTTCAACATTAGCACAAGCTGCTGTCTGGAGAATCTTGGCCAGTCCACTTACCACGCCTTGGAAGCCAAAGTGGAGCGTCGCTTCCGCAATGGATTGAATCTCTTGGCATCGTACACATTTTCGAAGACGCTCACAGATGCCGATTCTGCATTTCATACCCTAAGCGGTTTTAACTCGCACAACTTCGGCGCCCAGAATCCTTACAACCTGAAGGGTGAAAAAAGCCTCAGCTATCAGGATATTCCCCATACTTTTGTGTTGAGCTATCTCTACGAGTTCCCGGTTGGGCCGGGGAAGAGATATCTGAATCATGGGGTGGCCAGCAAGATCGCAGGTGGCTGGCAAGTTGGTGCGGTTCACCGCTACCAGAGCGGAAATCCTACTGTCATCGAGGAGAATTTCCAAAGGTTTAACCCTTATTTCCAGGGAGAGTACCGCTTCAGCCGGATTCCGGGAGTGTCGCCGTTCGGTTCTGGTTCGTGGAGTCCTTCCCAAGAGGTGACCGCTAACGGAGGAAAAGTCATCACTAGCGTCTCCGGGGGCCAAGCCAGTTTCGGCGGGGGCTGGAATAGCAGTTGCTCCGAGAACCTGTCGGGAGTTTTTCAACCCAACGGTACTTCACCCACGCCAGGGAACTGTGCAGCTTATCTCGATCCCAGCGCAGCGCCCTTGGCGGCCGGGGGCGGATACGTTTTCGGGAATCTGCCGCCGGTAGTGGGGTGGTGGCGAAGTCCGGGTTACATGAACGAGGATATTGCGATTATCAAGCGAACAACGATCGCGGAAGGCAAGGTGTTCATGCTAAAGTTCGACCTCCCCAATGCGTTCAACCGGCACACTTTTGGTGCCATCGATGGGGGGCCAGGTGACAGTCACTTCGGCGTGCCCGGTGGCGGAGGTGGGGTCATCAACGGAGCAAGAAACATCCAAATAACTGGGCGATTTGAGTTCTGAGGCTAGCGCACTCACCATCTCCGAAGTCCTTTTGCCACGCAAGAGCCAGGAGGACTCCGCATTCTCCATAGCCGTTCCCGGAAGTATAGAATTTAACCGTGGCCGCCCTCCCCTTTAGTTCAGCTGTCCAATCACGATCGCTAACCAAGTACCGGTGTCGATGGAGATTTGCAGTCAGCATTGGCTGCCTGCTTCTCTCTGCAGCGTCGATCTGTATCTTGGCACAAAACTCAGACGTTTCCCCCGAATTCGTCGAGGCGACACAAGCCGTGCGCGAAGGAAAACTGGACGAAGCCGCAGTTGGTTTCGCTGCGGCGGTGAAGCGTCAGCCAGGTTTCGCCGAGGCTCACTTTAATCTTGGCCTGGTTGATGAAGAGCTGGGCAAATACGACGAAGGGATCGCTAGTTTGCGCGAAGCGTTGAAGCTCAAGCCGCGTTTGCACGGTGCAAACCTGTTTCTGGGCATCGCGGAGTTCCGCCTGAATCATTTGGACGAGGCCGCCGCAGCGGTGCAGAAGGAAACATCCGCGTATCCCAAAGATGCGGCAGCATGGATGTGGCTAGGGGTGGTGCGTCTGGCGCAGGACCGTCCCGAAGACGCGGCGGAAGCGCTCGACAAGGCCGCCAAGCTGAAGCCGGACGATCAAGACATTCTGTACCATCGCGGGCGAGCGCATCTGCTGGTTTCCAAGAACAGCTACGCCAGGATGTTTAAAGTTGACTCAAATTCCTGGCTGGTGCACCGTGTTTTGGCTCAGGCCAATGCCGAGGCTGAGCGGCACGTGGACGCCATCGCCGAGTATGAGGCCGCCATCAAGCTTGCTCCCACGCAACCCGGTCTTCACGAAGAACTCGGAACGGAATATCGCAGCGTAAACAAAATTCCGGAAGCGGAGGAGGCTTTCCGCCGCGAACTTGAGCTTGATCCCCGCAACGTACTTGCGACATACAAACTGGGCGCAATCGAAGTGGAAAAAGGCGATGGAGCCAGGGGCAAAGAATTGATCGTGGCAGCGCAGCGAGAAAAGCCCGGCCTCGTGCATCTTGATTACAATTTGGGTCGCGCTGAGATGCTGCTGAACAATGAGGCTGCCGCCGCTGCCCATTTTGAGCGAGCGGTAAGAACTGACCCAGATCCTGAGCTCATTGAGCAGGCTTGGTTCCAGCTCGGGACCGTTTACCGCCGCCTCCATCGCATGGACGAAGCTCGCAACGCCATGGCGACCTACCAACAGCTTAAGGATGAGGGCGCGAAGAAGTCTCAGAAGGCGCTTGAAACTTACCGGGAGCAGCATCCGGGGGCGGCTGATGCACCTCCGTCACAGAATCCGCAGCAATAGAGGGCTTTCCTACTTTGCGTACCTGAAAACCAGGCCGAGGGTGACCAGCGGCATTCGCGCTCCTACGCCCCAGAATACGGGAGACCATATAGTGCGGCGGCGAAGACACCGAAGCCTGTTTGTCTCTGCGTCCGTGGCCGCACGACGTACCAAAGCCAGAATGTGAGGATCAGAAACGTAACCCTGCTCCCGTGATCATTCCAAATACGAAGCGCATGAAGTCCTCCTTATTTAATTTACTGTGGACTGTGCGTTCTAGCTGCACGACTTTGTAGCTCCGCAGTCCGTTCGAACTCCGCCTTGGCCCGGTCCACGTCGTTGATCTCCTTGTAAACTCGCCCAAGCTGATAGTGTGCGACAGCGTTATCTGGCTCTAGCTGTGTAGCTCGCATCAGTTCACGTTGCGCGGATTCCATCTGGCCGGCCTTACGGTAATACACTCCGAGTGTCATGTGGCAAAATGCGTTGTTTGGCGCCAGCGCCACTGCCTTTTCGAGAGGCTCGATAGCTTCCTTAATCTGACCTTGCTCCATCAACAGATTTCCTAGGTTCACATAAGGCTGCTCACTAGGCTGGGAATTCTGCTCCTGCCATACGATGGCTTTGCGATAGGCTTCCATCGCCACGGCAGGCTGACCCTCGGTTTCCAAGATCAATCCGAGATTGTTTTCGGCCTTGGCGTTGGAAGGATCAAGATCAAGGACCGTTTGAAACGCTTTGCGCGCTTCGCTGAGGCGAGCTTTTGTATAGTAGGCACGGCCCAGATAGTACCAGGCATCCTTATTCTTCTTGTCGAGCACCACTGCTTTTTCCAGCCACTGAATAGCATCGGCATAGTCATCCAGCAAGGCGTAGTCCAGACCGACAATTTTCAAATCATCAGCAGTGGGGCGCGTGATGGCCGCAGCCTGGGTGTACGACGCGAGCGAATCGGAGGGGCGGTTCTCGCGGTTCAGAACGAAACCCAGCATATACAGCGCGTCGGAAGAATCACGATGCGACCGAACGTAGACATGCAGTGCCTGCTCGGCTCCAGCAAAGTCCTGAAGATGCACCAGCGCTTTCGCTTGATAAAGCAGCGCGTCGGTAGTACCGGGGGAGGCGGCCTCAGCGCCGGCAAAAAGCGCGGCGGCGGAAGAATACTTTCCCGCACGAAATTCGGCTAGGCCACGATCAAAGTCGCTGCTGGATTGCGCGGAAGTCCTGACTGCACAAAGAGACCAGGCCATCACCACGGACAGGAAAAAGCCCGTTTTGGTGCGGCGCGTATTCATGGTTTTTGTGGCGTGGATGGAGCGGCCGGCTCGTCGATCTGAAGAATCTGATCTGCAGGGATGTCTTTGAGTGTTTGCCTGATGCCGCTGGGCCAGCGAATCTCGATTCTTTGCGCAACGTTTTCCTGCCCCAGCCCAAAATGCACGCGCTTGTCGCTGGCTGAGAGATAACTGCTGGCGGTCGAAACAGTTGCGTATTGCGATCCGGAGCTCGTCACCAGAGTGACCTCCGCGCCAATTGCGTCGCGGTTGCTCTTGTGGCCAACCAGCTTCAGCAGAATCCAATGATTTCGCGTTGCGGTTTCGTTGTGGAGGATGTGAACCGGCCCATCGTTAGTGGTCACAACCGCGTCGAGCCGACCGTCATTATCCAGGTCGCCAATGGCCATCCCGCGCGCAACCCAAGCTTGACGGAAGCCGCTGCCCGATTGCGCGGAAACATCCACAAACCCGTGTCCGGTATTGCGGGCGAGCAGCATAGGTTCACGGTAATGCAGATTGGGATGGTCCAGTTCGATGGTATCGAGATCGTGGCCTTGAGCTACGAGCAGGTCCTTCCATCCATCATTGTCGTAGTCAAGAAATCGGACTCCCCAGCCCGAGTGGGCCAGCGTTATCTGTCCAATTCCCAGGGTTTGGCTGGTGTAGATGAACGAGCCGTCGCCGTTGTTCTGGTAGAGAGCGTAGCGCTGGTTCGCCAGGTCGGTTACGATGATGTCAGGCCAGCCATCGTTATTGTAGTCGGCGAAGTCCACGCCCATACCGGCGTAGGTTCGGCCGTCTATGTCCACTGCGACCTCGGAGGCAAGGCCGACGTCTTCGAAAGTGCCATCTCCCTTGTTGTGATAGAGGAACTCGAGCATGGAGTCGTTGGCAACAAAGAGATCAATACGCCCGGTAGCCTTCCTTGTGCTCACCGCACCAGACATCGTCGAAATCCCAATCCACATAGCGCAAGACGACCAGATCCAGGAAGCCATCGCCATCCAGATCGACCCATGCGGCGCTGGTTGACCATCCGCCTCCGGCGACGCCGGCCTTTTCGGTTACGTCCGCGAATGTGCTATTGCCGTTATTGTGGTAAAGCTTATTCCCGCCGTAGGCCGTCACGTAAAGGTCCTCGAATCCATCGTTGTCGTAGTCACCTACGGCGACGCCCATCCCGTATCCTGCTCCCTGCAAGCCAGCCTTCTCCGTGACGTCCTCGAACGTCCCATACGGCTTCTGATGGTAGAGACGGTTCCAGTATTGCGGACCCGTCTTCTGCGGGATTGTTCCTTTCGGAGTGGGATCGCTTAGAGGCGCGCCGTTTACCAGATAAATGTCCAAGCGCCCGTCATTGTCGTAGTCGAACAACGCGACCCCTGCTCCCATAGTTTCAAGAAGGTACTTCCTGGAGGTATGGGATGAGCGGTACTGGAAGTTGATGCCGAGCCGCTGCGTGATATCCACAAAGGATTCAGTACAAGTGGGAGCTGCTGCCGCTGGCATAGTGCTTTCTTGTGCCGTGATGAATCGGGGCGAAGCGGCGAGGAAAAACAGCAGGAGTGTCAGGAGAACCCGCCCCTTATGGCGTGCTGGTTCAAGCTTCACGGCTCCACGGTTCCTTTGCCTTCCACAACGGTAACAATCCGATCGAGTGTGGGGGTTTTGATCTCTTCCTTCACTCCGTCAGGCCAGAAGATTTCTACTCGGTCAACTTTCGTGGCTGTGCCCAACCCAAAGTGCAAACGCTGGTCCGAACTGGAAGCGTAACTGCCGGCGCTGAAAACATCCCCGCGTTGACGGACACCTCCGACGGAGACAAACACCTTAGCTCCGATCGCGTCCCGCGGGCTCTTCGGGCCGCCGACCAATTTTAACGTCAGCCAATGATTGGAATTCTTGACGACATTCCGTAGAAGCACTGGGGTCGAGTCCATCACGTTGAGCACTACGTCGGTGTGGCCGTCATTGAACAGATCGCCAAAAGCCGCTCCGCGTGCGGAGACCACGACCGCCAGCCCGCTGCCTGTGGCGGGAGCGACCTCCTCGAACTTGGAGCCGTTCAAATTGCGAAACAACAACGGGCGCTGCGCCCAGGTCGTACCCCAGTCCTGTTTGTCTACGCCGGGATAAACATGCCCATTCGCAAAAAAAAGGTCGAGCAGACCATCATTGTCATAATCCAGAAAACCCGTTCCCCAGCCGAGAAAGGGGACGGTTATATTGGCGATGCCGGCAGCAAAGCTTACGTCGGTGAAACTGGCGTCTCCGTCGTTGCGGTAGAGAGTGTTGTAGTCGTCAGAGAAGTTCGTGACACAAAAGTCCACCTTTCCGTCGCGGTTGTAGTCACCAACTGCAATTCCCATTGCCGCCTGTTCCCGGCCCTCGTCGTTGAGGGCGAATCCCGAGAGGTAGCTGACATCCTCGAATGTCCCGTCACGCTTGTTGCGGTAAAGGTACTTCGGCACGGAATCATTGGCCACCAGCAAATCAAGCCATCCATCGTCGTCCACGTCAACAAAAACCGACGCCAGACCGTAGTAACCCCTGGGATCAGAAACGCCGGCCTTCCCACTCACGTCCGTAAAAGTCCCGTCGCCGTTGTTGTGAAACACATGATCGCCCTCACCAGCCAAGCCGCGCGGACCACACATCACGTTGATCCCCCGAAACTGGCAGAACCCGGACGGCAGGTCTCCTTTGCCCGCGATCGGCGGATTGTCAGGGTCGAATTTCACATAACCTGGGACAAAGAGGTCGAGGAAACCATCGTGGTCGTAATCGCCCCAGGTCGCGCCGGTTGACCATCCTCCCAGCGCAACTCCAGCTTTCTCTGCAACGTCGGTAAACGTGCCATCGTGATTGTTGTGGTAGAGGCGGTTCTTGCCGAAATTGGATACATAGATATCGGGCCAACCATCGTTATCGTAATCGCCGACGACGCCACCAAAGCCCCAGCGCTCGTTGGCTACACCTGCCTTGTCGGTCACCTCAGTGAAGGTGCCGTCGTGATTGTTGTGGAACAACATTGCCTTCGGCGGAGCTTCCTTGCCCTTCAGGGCGGGAAATGTTGAGCCATTTAGCAGATAAATGTCGAGCCATCCATCATTGTCATAGTCGAGGAGGGCCACACCGGAGCCCGGCGTCTCCAGGATCGTGCTTTTGTCGGGGGTACCAGACTTATGATGAAACTTATCGAGGCCAGCGGCACGTGTGATATCTGAGAAGATGACCGGCGCGTTATCCACAAACCCGCCCGCCGTAATGGGACGGGACAGCGCGTCTTTAACGGGAGCGTGCGCGATGCCAGTGCTCGTGCCGCTCTGCTGGCCCTGAGTCTGCGCCGGCTCGGTATTCTGTGCGGCGCCAGCGCCTACAAGCAGCGACAGACAGATGGTTCGGATGGCTACGAACCGGGCAATCAACCGGCAATGTAAAGCAAATTGGCTGGGAACCAACGATGGCATTAGAAACTGATTGCGCAATCTAGCATCTTCTCATACCGCCGGTTCCAGTTGGAAGAAGGCGGGCCCGGATGTTACGTTGCGTTCTGTGGGTATCTGGCCAACCTCCTTTTCGAGTCCAAATCGCTGGAGAAGTACGGGTTTGATAATGGACGTCCACAATGCATAACACTTCTGCGTTGGGTGCAAGCCGTCTTCGACGAAAAGGTCGGCGCGGAGGTTACCCTGGGTGTCGAACATCGCAGAAGCGACATCGATGTACTGGACACGTTCCTGCGTGCGTAAGAAATGCCGAATCATGTGGTTTGCTTCCTTCATTCTGGGCCACTCGTTCCACCGCGACAGGGATGGCTTGATGGAAATAATGTAGATCCAAGTTTCCGGTGACGCCGAATGAATGGTTTGGACGAATACCCGGGCGTCGTTGGCAACTGATTGCGGTGTCTTGGAAGATCCAGCCGCGAGGTCGTTGTCACCCTCATAAACCACGACCGCACGAGGCTGATAGGCAATGACGATTCGTTTCGCGTATTGGTTAAGGTCAGAATACTGCGAGCCGCCAAAACCTCGATTGATGACGTCGAGCGGCTTCATCTCATCAACCAGTGTTTCCCAGCGCGCGATACTCGAGGAGCCGGTGAAAACGATGCACCCCAATTTAGGAGGATTGATCTTGTCTTGCTCTTCAAACTTGCGGATCGAAGATTCCCAATCCTGAGCCTGGGCACGTCCCGTTGAGACGAAGCAATATTTGCGGCCGCCAACGCCCGCAAGACACAACGTAAGGACAATTAAGCCTGCGAGGGCTCTTCCTATTAGCTGGCTGCTTGGTTGGGCCACGAACTATAGGTATACCGGAAAAGCTAGAAACATCAACGCCCAGAACCATGGCTTGCGACCGCTGACCTCCAACCCTCGCGAAGTGGCTCTAGGCGGCAGACTAGGTGGCGTGCTCACGAATAAAACGCTCGCGGTGTTCTTGGTCGCGAAAAGCTTCCTTTCCTCCCGCACACGTAGTGAAGAGTGCGCCCACAAGATTGCCAGATAGAACTCCAAGCCCCAGAGATCCGCCGGTTGCTCTATCTTGCCGGCCATCTCCTTTGCAGTCCGTATGACTGCTTCAAATTTCCGCTCCAGGGCTCGCTCAAAGGCTTTGCCAGCGATGCCTTTTTCGGTGTGTGACCACTTGAGATCACGCGCCATGACGTGGCCACTTCGGTTCTCTGCACCGGGTAAGTTGGCCATATGCCGCAGTCGAGCAACGCATTGCTGACGCCGAGCAGGTGCTGCAAAGCAAGCGCGCAGAACTGGAAAATCCCGCAATCGCCAGTGAGGGTACCAGGCTCGTGGCCGCTTATGCTGAGATGGAAGCAGCACAACAAGATTTGGACGCACTTTACGCACGCTGGGCGGAACTCGAAGCGAAGGCGGGCGATTTGGCGCGATCCCACAGTCGATAACCGCTCTCCGGTCGCGGTGAATCTAGATGCAATGCTTACCGACTCGCCACCACGCAAAGCCAATCGCGCTCATTTCATCGAAAGCGAATCGCCAAATTCGCGATGTCTGTCTTCCTCCTCGCGGCATCTGAGTTGCTGTTCTTACACGTTGAAGGCGCAGTGATACGATATCGACTCACTTTGACGCTCCAGACTTGAGAACACGATGAGAACCTGACTTACGATTACGCGCTTTGGCCTCAAGGGCATGGCTGAGACTGCGCGTCTCCATTACAGAGGAGTTTCCGTTCGCTAGGAGATGTTATGCAATGGACCCAGGCCTACGATCCACTCGGTCATTGGTGGCTCTCTACGCTGCTTGCGGCTGTACCCATCATCATTCTTTTCGCGCTGCTGGCCGGTCTCAAGGTGAAGCCACACTGGTGCGCGATCGCTGGCGCAACGTCGGCAGTAACCGTTGCTATCGTCTTCTTCAAAATGCCGCCCGCGTTGGCCGCAATCAGTTTTACCTACGGTGTCGCGTTCGGCGCATTGAAGATCGCGTGGATCGTTCTGGCTGCGGTTTACCTCTACGACATTTCTGTCGAGACCGGGCAGTTCGAAATCATGAAAGAGTCGGTCGCGGGAATCACGCCGGACCGAAGGTTGCAAGTCCTGCTGGTTGCTTTCTGTTTTGGGGCGTTCATCGAGGGAGCTGCGGGATTTGGGGCGCCGGTGGCTATCGCCGGTGCTTTCATGATCGGGCTCGGTTTTAAACCGTTTCATGCCGCTGCGTTGAATCTGATCGCAAACACCGCACCTGTGGCTTGGGGAGCCATAGGTACGCCGGTCCACACGCTGGCGGCAGTGACATCTTTGCCGGAATCCGATCTGAACGCGATGATCGGCCGAATCCTTCCTTTCACCGCGATTATGGTCCCTTTTTGGCTGGTAAGAACTGTGGTTAGTTGGCAGGAGACCTTCGAAGTATTTCCCGCCATCCTGGTTGTAGGTATCTCATTCGCGCTCACTCAATTTTTCTGGTCGAACTACGTGGACAGCAATCTGGTGGACATCATGGGCGGCGTGGTGTCGATTGTTGCGGTTCTGGTTTTTCTGAGATTCTGGAAGCCAAAGAAGATTTGGCGCTTCGACTATGACGACAAGTTGTCCACTCCTCCTCCAGCGTCTGCGGAGATCGAGGACCAAGTCGGCGGCGAATGGGCTGCAGAGAAGTTTGATGGTCTTGGCAGAGTGCGATCGTACACTGCCCGAGAGGTTTTGAAGGCCTGGATGCCCTTCGCGATCCTCTCCGTATTTGTGCTGCTGTGGGGACTGCCATCGATAAAACTGGCTATGAACCAAGCCACCACCCCGGCATTTCGTGTAACGCTGGCGGATGGCAAGGTCCGGCCCGGCCCGCCGGGATGGGACGTGCCTTACTTGCATAATGCTATCTCTCGCGCAGCGCCGGTCGTCGCCAAGCAAACTCCCGAAGCTGCGCGCTACGATTTCAACTGGCTTTCGGCCACGGGGACCGGCTGTTTCTTGGCCGCAATCGCCTCCGGGTTACTGCTTGGACTGAGCCCTCTGCAACTGATGAGGACTTTTTGGAAAACGCTGGTGCGAATGCGGCTGGCCATGATTGCGATTTCTTTCATGTTGGGGCTCGGCTATGTTACGCGCTACTCAGGTCTCGACGCAGTATTGGGTCTGGCATTCACGCGCACCGGGTGGCTTTATCCATTCTTCGGCACGTTCCTCGGGTGGCTGGGAGTGGCGCTCACCGGCAGCGATACCTCCGCGAATGCACTGTTCGGCAGTTTGCAGAGAA
>WNGK01015499.1_pt1 | contig 12810 bp, 13 predicted proteins | sample 5400601 | NCBI WGS metagenome assembly WNGK01 (sample SAMN13153376, study PRJNA577476) | soil metagenome | isolation source: 60 cm soil or saprolite under Garry oak tree replicate 1 | place: USA:California | collected 2016-06-15 | reverse complement strand
CCCGCCCGGCGTCCGACAGAAACTGCGCCCGTAGGAACGGGTACAAGGCCGCCCCGGCGGCGGATTCATAAGCCGTCGCAGCGTCCTTTGGGCGGAGCGCATTCTCGTATGCCGCACCCAGCAGGCCGTACATCTGGGCGCGGAAGTACTTGTCGGCTTTGGGAGCCGACCGCTGGAGGACGTCGATCGCCTGTTGGGTTTGGCCCTGCGCCAGACGGGTCTGTGCGAGCAGGATGCTGGCCTCTTGCGCGGCGTGGGTGCCGGAGAAGTTCTCCACCACTTGGGACAACACGCTGGCGGCGAGCGGGTAGTTCTTCGAATCGAGGGCGAGCCGTCCCTGCGCGATCTGGCGGCCGGCGCTCCGCTCCGCGGTCTTCGCGGACAAGAAGTTCCACGCGAAGAGGGCCAGAGCGACGAGGAGCGCCACCGCGACGTAGGCTGCCAGCTGCTTGTGGCTCCTGATCCAGCCATTGAGCCAGGTCAGCGCGCTGGAGTCCTCAACTGCCGGACGTCCCGCTGTGGTCACCGTCGTCGCCATGGGTTCACGCCTTTCCCTATCACCCGCAAGCCTCAAGCCGTAAGTCTTACGGCTTACGCCTTGCGACTGTAATGGTGCCCCTGGGGTGACTCGAACACCCGGCCAACGGTTTAGGAAACCGCTGCTCTATCCACCTGAGCTACAGGGGCTAAGCCTCGCAATGTAGCGAGGTTACGTGTAGTGGAGCAAGGCCTCGACACGCTCGTTCCGGAGCCGCTCTCGCCCTTTGAGAAAATCGAGCTCGATCAGGAACGTAAAGCCCACCACCTGCGCGCCGTGCGCGCGCACCAGCTTCGCGGCCGCCTCGGCCGTCCCGCCCGTCGCCAACACATCGTCCACGATCAGCACCCGGTCACCCTGGCCGACCGCATCACGGTGCATCTCGAGCGCGTCGGTGCCGTACTCCAGCGCGTACTCCACCCGACCCCGCGCCCCCGGGAGCTTCCCGGGCTTTCGGATCGGTACGAGCCCCGCGTCGAGCAGCAGCGCGATCGGCGCGCCCAGCAGGAAGCCGCGCGATTCGATCGAGACGACGCGCCGCACCTTGGATCCTTCGAACGGCGCCGCCATCAGCTCGAGCGCCCGGCGGAACCGGCCCGGGTCGAGCAACAGCGGTGTGATGTCTTTGAACATGATCCCCGGCTTAGGAAAGTCGGGGACGTCGCGAATCGCCTGGTAGATGTCTTGCACCGCGACTGCCTGGGTCAAGCTCCGACCTCGCAACTATTTGATATCAAAACCATTCGGGATCGCGACCTCATGTGGAACCTCAGATTTTTCCACACGCTCCACTTGTGCAGCGGGCGGACCCTGCGCGAGCGCCCGCTCCAAATCCGCCAGCCCTGAATCTGAGCCTTCCGCGATCACCTCCACCGACCCGTCACGCAGGTTGCGGGCGAGACCGCGGAGTCCCAGGCGCGTCGCCTGTCGCCACACCCACCAGCGGAACCCCACACCTTGGACGCGACCGTGGACGAGGAAGCGCAAGGCGGCCACGAGGCCCGCTACCCTTGCCGACCCTGCGCCGCCCGCCGGCGGTACCACCAGATGTAGACCGCCGCGATGCCCGCCAGCACCGGCAACACGACCAGCACCGCGCGCCCGGCGTAGCGCTTCGCCTCCTGGTTGAGCACCTCGAGGATCACGTCCTCCCGGCTGCCGATGAACCACCCGATCCAGGTCAAAATGGTGCACCAGACCAAGGCACCCAGTCCGGTGAACACGACGAAGCGGCCCAGGTGCATTCGCGCGACGCCGGCGGGAATCGAGATGAGGTGGCGCACGACGGGAAGCATGCGCCCCAGGAACGTGCTGATCTCGCCGTGAGCCGCGAAATAGCGTTCCGATCGATCGAGCGCCTTCTCGGTGATGAGCGCGTACTTGCCCAGCCGCAGAAAAAAGGCGCGCCCCAGCCAATGGGCCAGCCCGTAGTTGGCCAGAGCGCCGAGGATGCTCCCCAGCACGCCGCACGCGACCGCCACGAGGAAGCTCATCTCCCCCTTGGCCGCGAGATACCCGGCGGGCGGCATGACCAGCTCGCTCGGAAGCGGCAAGATCGACGACTCGACGGCCATGAGGACCACGATGCCGGGATATCCCATCCCGCGGAACAAGTCCAGCAACCACTGGACGAATGCGTCAAGCATCGCAGCCGTGCTCTCCGAGCAGGGGGACGAAGCGCGCCGCGCCGAGCGGCGTGCGGCGTAACTCGGCGCAGGAACCCTGCCCTACCCGCTCGACCAGCGTGAGGGTGTGCACGCCGTGCTGACCCAGCGGAATCAGCAGGCGGCCGTCCGGCGCGAGCTGCTCGGCGAGCGGCGGCGGGACCTCGGGGCCTCCGGCGGCGACCAGAATCGCATCGTAGGGGGCATAGGCGCTCCACCCGAGCGTCCCGTCGCCCAACAGCACGGAAACGTTCGCGATCCCGGCCTGGCGCAGGGCCGCTTGGGCCGCGAGGGCGAGTCGCTCCACGCGCTCGACCGAGAAAACCGTGCCCGCCAGGGCCCCGAGCAGCGCCGTCTGATACCCCGAGCCGGTGCCGATTTCGAGCACGCGCTCCCGGCCCGTGAGCCGGAGGGCCTCGAGATAGCGCGCCTGTGTGAACGGCTGGGAGATGGTCTGGCCGTTGCCGATGGGCAGCGCGGTATCCTCGTAGGCGCGGTGCTGTACCGCCGGCGGGACGAACAGGTGCCGCGGCGTCTCGGCGAACGCCTTGAGGACGGCGAGGTCACGGATCCCCCGGGCGCGCAACGTCTCGACCAGTCGCGCGCGATATCCTGCGTACGTATCCGCCGCTCCGGTCAGTCGCCGGGGATCCACTTCCGCACCACCTCGATCAAGTCGTAGTTGGTCATGTCCATGTGGAGCGGCGTCACCGAAATGTAGCCGTCGCTGGTGGCGCGGAAGTCGGAATCGGCATCGCCGCTCCAGGTGATGCGACCGCCGCCGATCCAATAGATCTCCTTGCCCCACGGGTCCTTCATGAGTGCGATTTCCTCACTGAAGACCCGGCTCCCGAGGTGGGTCACCTTCACGCCCTTCACCTCGTCCCCGGGAAGAGCTGGCAGGTTGATGTTCAGCAGCGTCTCCGCCGGGAAGTCCTTCACCTCGACGATGCGCTTGAGCAGCGCCCGCAAGCCGTCCTTGTGCGTCTCGAGCGTGTCCAGGTCCGACCCGGCATACGACACGGCGATACTGGGGATGCCGGCCACGAGGCCTTCCATCGCGGCGGCCACCGTGCCCGAGTAGAACACGTCCTCTCCCATGTTCTGACCGTGGTTGATCCCGGAGATCACGAAGTCCGGCTTTTCGGGCATCAGCATGCCGATGGCGAGGAGCACACAGTCGGTGGGGGTGCCGTCCACCTGAAAGGCACCGTCCGGCCGACGCGTCGCGTGCAACGGACGGTGTAGCGTAAGCGAGTGGGACGTGCCGCTCTGCTCCCGGTCGGGAGCGACCACAGTCACCTGTCCCAGGGCGGCGCATACGTCGCCCAACACGGCCAGGCCGCGAGCCAGGATGCCGTCGTCGTTCGAGATCAGGATGTTCATCGTGCCCCGAAAATGATCGCCCGACTGTAGCGCGTGAAGACGCGGGCCTGCCGCCACGTGTCCACCCACGGCCGAAAGTAGCTGGATCGCCCCTCATAGACCGTCGAGACCGGCACAGACCGTACCCGAAGACCCTGGGCGAGCGCGGCGAGCAGGAACGCCGTCTCAAAATCGTAGCCCTGCTCCCCGGGTCGCACCGCCTGCGCCACGCGCCGCGACAGCGCCCGAAAACCGGTCTGGGCGTCCGGGACCGCCACGCCACCGATGCGCGACGCGAGCACCGCCGACAGCCAGTTCGTGCAGCGGCGTCCCCACGGCATCGTGCTGGTGCGCGCCCGGCAACCCAACGCCAAGTCCGCCTCATCGCCGAGCACCGGCGCCGCCAGGCCGGGAATCTCCTCGGGCGGGTGTTGCCCGTCGGCGTCCAGCGTGACGATGACGCCGGCCCCGGCGTCGAGCGCCGCCGCGATGCCCGTCGTCAGCGCCGCCCCCTTCCCACGGTTCCGCGGATGGACGAGCACCGTGGCCCCCATCTCCCGCCCCACGTCCCGCGTTCCGTCCGTCGAGCCGTCGTCCACAACGTAAACCGTTGCCCCGGGAACGGCACGGGACGTCCGGGAAACGACAGCGGCAATGGCGGCGGCGGCCTGGTAGGCGGGGATGACGACCGCGACAGCGCGATCAGCGCGCCCCGGCATTGGGGGACGCGTTCCCCTCGAGAATGGCGAGGATCGACTTGAGCTCGGCGCGCAGGTCCTTGACCGTCTGAGTCGCGAGCGCGCGACGCGCCTCCGGCTTGAGGTCCCCGCTGCGCCGATATTGCTCGATTTTCTGGCGCGCTCCCTCGATGGTGTATTTCTCCGTGTACAGCAGGTGCTTCACGAGCATGATCAGCTCGATCTCGCGCCGTTGGTACACCCGGTTCCCGGACCGGTTCTTGGCGGGGTTCAAGAAGCGGAACTGGCTCTCCCAGTACCGCAGTACGTGCGGCTTCAGGTCGGTGAGCTGGCACACCTCGCCGATCGAAAAGAACTCCTGCACGGGATGGGGGGCGCTCATCGCCAGTGCTCCGGTTTCAGCTCGCGTTCCATCAAGTCGGCGACGGCATGGCTGGGCGATTTCCGGTGGAACAGGACCTCGGCCACTTCCCGCGCGATCGGCAGCTCGACGCCGTGCCGCTCCGCGAGCGTCACCGCCGAACGGGCCGTGTTCACCCCTTCGACCACGGCAGCCCGTCCCGCCAGCGCGTCCTCGAGGCGCTTGCCTTCCCCCAGCTCGACCCCCAACTGGTGGTTGCGCGATAGCGGGCCGGTGGCGGTCAGGATGAGGTCCCCCATCCCGGCGAGCCCGGCGAAGGTGGCCGGCTCGGCGCCGAGCGCCACACCCAGGCGCGTGATCTCCGCGAGCCCGCGCGTGATCAGCGCCGCCCGCGTGTTGTGGCCCATCCCGAGGCCTTCGAGAATACCGGCCGCGAGGGCGACGACGTTCTTCAGCGCCCCGGCGAGCTCCACCCCGAGCATGTCCGTGGCGGAGTACACCCGGAAGAACCCGGTCGAGAACACCTGCTGCGCGCGCTGGGCGACCGCGTGCTCCCGCGCCGCCGCTACGACGGCCGTCGGCTGGCGCGCGTACACCTCGCGAGCGAACGAGGGGCCCGACAGTACGGCGATCGGCGTGTCCTTCGCGAGGACGTCGGCCAGCACGCACGAGGGGGTCGAGAGGCGCTCCGGTTCGAGGCCCTTGGACACACTCACGACCAGAGCGCCGCGACCGATCTGGCCACGCGCCCGGGTCATGACCTCACGCACCGCATGAGACGGGGCCGCCGAAACGACGACGTCCGCGCCCCGTACCGCCGCGGCCAGGTCGGCTTCGGCCGCGACTCCGGGCGCGAGGGCCGCGCCGGGAAGAAACATGTGGTTCAGATGCTCGCGATTCACGCTCTCCACCACTTCGAGCTCACGGGCCCAGAGGGTGACGGCCTCCACGCCGCCCTTGCGCGCGAGCAGGTCCGCGAGTGCGGTGCCCCACGCGCCTCCGCCGACCACGGCGACGCGGGTCATCCGCCCGCCCGTGCGAACGCGGAAGGCGAAACGCGGAACGCGGAACAGCACGGAGAGGTCGTTCCCCAGGTGCAGCTTCCCCTGATGTTCCGCGTTCCGACTTCCGCGTTCCGAGTTTGTCTCGTCACGCCGCCACGCCCTTCCTCGTGCGAAACCGATTCTCCGTCCCCTGCCGCAAGCGTGCGATGTTGTGCCGATGCGAGTAGATGATCAGCAGCCCCAGGACGACGCTCGCCCAGAATGTGTAGGGTTGCCCAGGGACCGCGAGCCCGACCCACACGGGGAACAGCACGGCCACGGTGAGGGACGCGACCGACACGTACCCGGAGAGCCACAGGGTCACCGCCCAGATCGCGAGCGAGATCACGATCGCCAGGGGGGCGAGTGCCAGGAACATTCCCGCCGCCGTCGCCACTCCCTTGCCACCCCGGAAGCGCACGTACGGCGAGAACATGTGACCGAGCACGGCCGCGAGTCCCAGCGCGACGGTGAACCACGCCGGCCCGTTGGACCACGGACCGAGGATCGCCACCGGGACCGCGCCCTTGACCATGTCGATCACGCCGACGGGGATCGCGTACCTCCAGCCGAGCACGCGGTACACGTTGGTCGCCCCGAGGTTGTTCGAGCCGTGCGCGCGCAGGTCGATGCCTTTCCCGAGCTTGCCGGCGATGTAGCTGGTCGGCGTGGCGCCGATCAGATAGGCGAGGACGAGCATGACGGCCAACCCGAAGTCGTTCATCGGCGCGCCGTCTCCCGCCTGCGGCGGAGCTTGATGTTCAGCGGGGACCCGGTGAACCGCCAGGCCTCCCGGAAGCCATTCACGAGGTAGCGGGTGTACGCCTCGGGGATCGCCTCGGGGCGATTGGAGACGATGGCGAATCGGGGCGGCGCCGTGCCGATCTGCGATGCGTAGAGCAGTCGTACCGACTCACCCACGGGCTGCGGCGGCTGCTGCCGGTCCACCAGGGCTTCGAGGACGCGGTTCACTTCCGACGTGGGCACCCGCTTCGTACGCTCGCCCGCGACCTCCAGGATGAGCTCGAGAAGCTTCGGCACCCGCTGGCCCGTCTTAGCGGACAGGTAGAGGAACGGGATGAACTGCAGGAACGGGGCACGCTCCTCCACCTCGCGCTGGCCTCGTGCCGCGGTGTTCGTCTCCTTCTCCTCGATCAGGTCCCACTTGTTCACGGCCACGATGATCGCCGCGCCCCGCTCCCAGGCGTCGTTGGCGATCTTCAGGTCCTGGACGTGCATCCCGTCCTTCGCGTCCACGACCAGCACGCACACGTCGGCGCGCTCGATCGCCTGCGAGGTGCGGAGCGTGGAGTAGAATTCGATGTCGTCCGCTACCTTGGTGCGCTTCCGGAGCCCCGCGGTGTCGATGAACACGAGCGTGTGCCCCTGGTAGCTGAGGGGCGTGTCGATCGCATCCCGCGTCGTGCCGGGCTCATCCGCCACGACCAGCCGCTCCTCGCCGAGCAGGCGGTTCACCAAGCTCGACTTCCCTACGTTGGGCCGGCCGACCACGGCTACCTGGATCTCGGCCTCCTCGCTCGCCTCCGCCGCCGCAGGCAACAGCTCCACCATGCGGTCCAGCAGGTCGCCCGAGCTCTTGCCGACGGCGGCGGACACCGGGAACGGGTCGCCCAGGCCGACCTCGTAGAACGCGAGGTGCCGCGTGTCCGTGGGGAGCTGGTCCGCCTTGTTGGCGACCAGGATCACCGGACGGCGGGCTGTGCGCAGGTACTGGGCGATCTCCAAATCTGCGGGGTGCACCCCGTCAGCGACGTCCACGAGGAACAACACGAGGTCGCTCGCGGCCACGGCCGCCTCGACCTGCGTCCGGATCGCGCGGTTGAGCTGGTCGTGTGCACCGGGCACCATCCCGCCCGTGTCGACGAGCCAAAACCGCCGACCGCCGTCCGTTCCATTCCGCTGCGCCGAAGTGGCGATCGCGTGTGACGCCGGGTCGAGCATCCACGATCGCGTCCCGACCCCCGATGAGCCGATTGAACAACGTGGACTTGCCGACGTTGGGGCGGCCGATGATGGCAACCGTAGGGACGCCCTTCACGTGTTCGGCTCCCCGGAATGCGGAGTGCGGAATTCGGAGGGCGGAATGTCAAGGTGAGCGTCGTGCCGCGAACGAGTTTCCCCTGCAATTCCGCATTCCGCATTCCGCATTCCGAATTCGGACAGCGCGTCCGCAAAGTCGTGCGACAAGTGCACGGGGAATGGCAGCCGAGCCGCAAGCCCGTCGGCGCTCACGTTGTCCACGAACACCAGGTCGTCGTTCACGGCTTCCGCCGGCAGCAACACGAAGTCGAGGTCCCGCCGCTGCGCGAGCGCCCCTTCAACTGCCGCTCCGGGGAGAAGCCCCGCCGTTGTCACCGACGGACCGAACAGGGTGTTCTCGACCACGACCAGCTCGAACCGGCCGCCCGTCGTGGCCGCGACGTCGGCCAGCACTTGCGGCATCAAAGGACCCATCGCCTTGCCGGTGACGACCCCGATGCGCTTCCCGGCCAGGTCGGGAAGCCGATCGACGGCCGCCGCGATCCGGGTCTGAAGAAAGCGCACCGCGCCGACGCCGTTCTCACGTTGCTCGAAGTCGCCGTACCATGCCGCGTCGGGCAGCGGCTCCCCCGCTTGGAGGTAGAGGTCGTCGGCCCCATAACACCATGGCGCCCCGCGGTCGGCCAACGCCCGGGTCGCCATTCGGTCGACCGCCGCGAGCGCGGCCCGGCACTCGTCCCGCGTCGGCTCCCGCACCAGGCCATGTTTCGAGAATTCCGTGAGTGCGACCGGAACGACTGAAACGGACAGCACCCCGGGACCGAGGCCGTACAGCCCAGCCAGCGTCCGCTCGAGCTCGACTCCGTCGTTCACACCGGGAACGAGGACGACCTGCGCGTGAAATGCGATCCCTCGCTCGGCGAACCACGCGAGCTGTGGGATGATGTCGGGTGCCTCGGGGTTGCGAAGCAGCCAGCGGCGGATCGTAGGGTCCGTGGCGTGCACCGACACGTACAACGGCGAGAGTCGGTATTCGACGATTCGCGCCGCGTCCCACGGCTTGAGGTTGGTGAGGGTGGCGAAGTTGCCGTAGCGAAACGACAGCCGATAATCGTCGTCGCGGATATACAGCGGCGACCGCAAGCCATTCGGGTTGCCGTCGACGAAGCAGAAATCGCAGTGGTTCCCGCAGCGCCGGATGCGCGGCGGTTCGAGCGTCACGCCCATCGGGAGCCCCTCGGGACGCTCAATGTCGTACTCGACCTCCCCCCCCGTGGGTAGGCGCGCCGTCAGCAGGAAACGCTCGTCCGCCGTGAGAAACTCCCAGTCGAGGAAGTCCTCCAGCGGCCGGCCATTGACGGCCACAAGCTCCGTCCCCGGCACGAGCCCGAGCTCGCCGCCGATGGAATCGGATGCCACCGATTGCACACGAATCACCGCACCTGCCTACCCTTCAAGGACTTTGTGAGCCTGACGTCGCAACCCCAACGTGGGCCGTGACTTCCGAAAGCTACCAAATATGCCTTAGGAAGCGCGGTAGCGCCAGCCGGCGATCCTCCTACCGCTCACCTTGAGGTCGAACGCGTGGCTTTGGCGCGGGGACATGGCGGGGACGTCCTGGGTCAGGGTCGCGATCACCTGCCCGGCGACATCGAGGAACTCGAAGGTGAGGTGGAGCGGGTTGGACGGAGCGGCCTTCAGGTTGGTCGCCACAGCGGAAAGGGAGGCCCCCCCCGCCCCCCCCGCCCCCCCCTCGGCGCTGTCGGGGAGGAAGCTGAGTACCGAGATCTCGACCGCGAGGCCGGCGTCGGCCCGCCCCACATACGCCTTCGTGGAGTCGCGCTGCCGTCGGAAATCCCACCCCGCTGCCACCAGCTTCAACGACGCCCGGTTGAGAGGGTCGAGCGCGAACAGCCGCTGCGCGGTCGGCAGCAGGGCCGTCGAGTCGTGCAGCTGGTAGTAGGCTACGCCGAGGGAAAACAGTGCGTCGCGGCGGTACGGGTTCCTGGCGAGCCCGAGCGTGAGGGCGCGGGCCGCGGGCCGGTAGAGGCCCTGCCCTACCATGCGCGTGCCCGGCCCGAACAGCGCGTCGGGGTCCAGGTCCGTCGCGTGGGCGGCCAGGGAGTCGAACACCGCGGCAGCCTGAGCGGCGTGGCCGCTCTGCGCGTACAGGGTCGCGAGCGTCACCGCGGCATCGATCTCGCCCGGGTAGGCCGCGAGGAACTCCTTGAGCGCGTCGATCGCGGGGGCGAAGGCGTTGGTCAGCGCGCTCGAGTCGGCCGCGAGCTGCTGCACGGCGGCGGCCAGCGCCGCCCGCTGGCGCGCCACCGCCTGGGCCCGCGCCGTCGAATCGCGGGTGAACAGTTGTTGGTCCGTCGGTGCGAGCTTCGCTTCCCGCGCTTTGCGCGATTGAGACGAGGCCACGAGGCGCGCCAGCACCGTGGAGTCGTTACTTAGCCCGCGTTGCATGGAATCGAGGCTCGCGCGCACGCGCGCGGCCCGCTGCGCCGCCGGGTGCCCCTGCACCTTGCGCACGACCAGGTGCCAGCCGTTGCTCAGGGCCTCCCGTCGCTCATGCGCGAACACGGCGTCGTCGCCGACGGTGCGAGCCGCGAGGCGGTAGTAGGCGAACGCAGAATCGTCGTCGGAGCGGCTCGCGTAGAGGGCGGCAACGGTCGCGAGTGGCTTCGGATTACCGGGCTCGAGGCGGGCGGCGACGCGGAGCAGTGCGAGAGCGGAGTCTTGCTTGCCGTCCTGCCACGCACTAAGTCCGTCGTTCAGCAGCTTGCTCACCAGCTCGCTGCGGTAGGTGGCGACGTCCTCGGCGCACTTCGGCGCAAGCGTGGCCGCGCGTCCCAGCGCCGTGTCGGCGCCGGCCACGTCGCCCACGGCGACGTAGTAGCGGCCGAGGTAGTACCAGGCCGCGGGGTTCGCGCCCTGGTTGCCCTGGACGATGGCTTCCGACAGGACCTTCTTCGCCTGGGCGAGCTGCAGGTCGCGCTGGTCGGGCTTTTCCGCCGCGCCACGCAGGAACTGTATCCCTTTGTCAACATTCGGGTTGGCGGGTACGAGCTCGCAGGGGAGCCGGGGTGGCTCCCAGCCGGCCTGAGCGGCGAGCGGGACCCTGGGGAGTCCGGTCGCAAGGGTAAGCAGGGCAACGCGCGCGACGGCACGCATGGGGGCTAGAAATGACGCCGACGCGCGCCGCTGTCAACTCCAGACGAACCGACGACCGCTTTACCCTCCCCCTCCGCCGCTCGTCTTCTCGTACACACGCACATAGTCCACGCGCATCGTCTGTGGAAAGACCGTCGTTGTATCAGGACCGCCGGGCCAGTACCCACTGACCGCAACGTTCAGAATGATGAAAAACGGATGATCGTATACCCACCGCCCAGGCAGATCCTTCGGGCTGATGGTTTTGTACAGCGTGTCGTCCACGTACCATCGAATCGCGTCCGCGTCCCACTCGATGGCAAAGATGTGAAAGCTGTCGGCGAAGGCGCCCACGCTCAGTTCATACGTACTGGTGACGCCCTGGGCACCGGAGTAGCCAGGTCCATGCAGCGTGCCGTGCACCCGGCGAGGCTCCCTGCCGATGTTCTCCATGATGTCGATCTCGCCGCATGCCGGCCACCCGACCCTGTCGCAGTTGTTGCCCAGCATCCAGAAGGCGGGCCACAGGCCCAGCCCGCGCGGGATCTGAATCCGTGCCTCTATGCGGCCGTACCGCCACGCGCCCAAACCTTGGGTCTTTAGTCGGGCAGACGTGTAGTCCCGGTTGCTGAGCTTTTCCCGGCGGGCCTCGATGATCAGGTTGCCACCTTCGATGCCTGCGTTCTCAATGCGGTCCGTGTAGAACTCGAGCTCGCCGTTGCCCCAGCCGCCGCCCCCGGTCTCCCTGACCCATTTGCCGGCATCGAGGCCCGGGTTGTCGAACTCGTCGTGCCAAACGAGCTGCCAACCGGGACGGGATGATTCGGGCGTGCTTACAAAGAGGGAGGACATACTGACCAGGAGCGCCAACTGGCCAGCGGCGAGCGAGCACCGACGGTCAGACGACGAACGGCAGAGCGGGCGACGGGGTTCGAACCCGTGACGTCCAGCGGCGCCTAGCTTGGTTCGCCTCAAGTGAAAGGTTACCCCAACGGCCAGGCGCCGCGTTACAGAGCGGCGTTGTGCTGGGACGCGCCCACGTACCACCACCAAGCACCCGCCAGCAAGCCAATCAGCCCGGCGAGCGCGACAGCTATGTTCCCGGGCGTGCGGAACTCGGGATGCCGCACGAGGTCGCGAACTGCGCGCACGAGAGCGTACGCGAGCACACAAAACAGGACGGGTGGGCCTAGAATGAGGGCCGGGATGAGTAAGACCAACGCGGCGTCAGCAAAAATCAAGCTCAACATGAAGAGGAGTAACCACGCCGCGATCGCCACCGCACATACACGGACAATGAGCTTGCTGGAGTGCGACATCTCAGGTTCAGGCCGCCGCATGGGTAAATAACCTGGTGAAACAGTGATAATGCACGTCAAGCCGACAATGGAGTCGGCGGTAGCAGTTACAACTGCTACTTCGGCGACCGCGTTTCCTAGAGCGCAGGAGTGGGATGGAAGAGAACCAGCAGGACATAGAATAGCCCCCACATCACAGTGCCGATGAGGAAAGCCACTGCTCCAACGACCGTGACCACTTCACTGTAAAGCGTGCGACGAGGCGGTTGTCCTGATATTTCGGCGAATGATCGAACCACAGTAAATGCGAGGATCAAGAGTAAGGCCGGCGCTCCATACCTAATTAGGATATCCCCGGATTCGCCTAGTTCGCCCGGGGCGTTGATGGAGTTTACGGATAACAGCACGGCGCCTAGCGCTCCGGCGAGGATCGCTAGAATGAGCTTGCTTGACGAGTTCAGCATGGTGGCAGCGGGCGGCGGCGTCCCACGGTCACGTCTGAACTGCGACCGTGGAACACCGTAAGTCTCAGAGCGGGCGACGGGATTCGAACCCGTGACGTCCAGCTTGGGAAGCTGGCATTCTACCCCTGAATTACGCCCGCGACCGTCTCCCCAGGCACGAATTGTGCCAAAATCGGCCCACTTTATCAATCCTAGCCCTACGACCGCTTGTAGCGCCACGCC
>WNGK01006006.1_pt1 | contig 12811 bp, 14 predicted proteins | sample 5400601 | NCBI WGS metagenome assembly WNGK01 (sample SAMN13153376, study PRJNA577476) | soil metagenome | isolation source: 60 cm soil or saprolite under Garry oak tree replicate 1 | place: USA:California | collected 2016-06-15 | reverse complement strand
GCGCGCCATCTGCAAAGTGTATTCGCCGCTCTGCCGCGATGCGTGGGGAAGATCTTCGCCCGGGCGGATGCTGGCTTTTATTGTTGGGAGGCGGTCCAAGCCTACGAGAAAGGGCAGGTATCGTTCATCATGGTGGCGCACAAAACCTCGCGTTTATTGACGGAGCTGCAAAGCGCACCCTGGCGGCCTTCGCCCCCGCACCGACGCCGACCAGCAGTGCGAGTTCTGGTATCACCCTGAAGGCTGGGGAAAGGCCTGCCGTTTTATTGCCCTGCGTTATCAAAAGAAGGAGGAGCCCTCCTCCGAGCGCGAGCAGTATCAGCTGTTCGACAGCTCGCAGTATATCTACCGCGTGTTCGTGACCAACATGAAACGGCCCATCGATCTGCTGGTTTGGTTCTATAACCAACGCGCCGGCGCCGAAAATCTGATTAAAGAAGCGAACAACGATGCCGGACTGGCGGCCCATCCTTCTGGGCGTTGGGCCACCAACTGCGTACATTTTCAGCTGGCCATGCTGGCCTACAATCTCAACTGCTGGCTCCTGTTGTTCCAGCGCGAGGAGACGGCGAAGGTAGCTGAACTCAAGCACACGACTTTGGCCATCGCGCGATTGCGTTTTCTGTTCCTGGCAGCGAAGATCTGGCGCCACGCCGGACGCGTCGGCATCAGCTACAGCGATCAGTATGCGGAGAGAGGATTGTTTCAGCGACTGATGGATCGGTTGCGCAATATCGCTCCGGGGAATCGGATCTTTAGCGGAATCGGATCTTAGGCCCGTGTTCCTTACTCCCCTACGATCGTGACCTGCGCATAAGTTTTTATGCACTCACAGCCCAAACTCGGCGATGATTTACAAGGAACAACAGTAGAAAGGCAACTCAGGTAGCGATCAGTTCACCAAGTGGCAACAACCATCGTCGACTGAAGACCTGCCGACACCGCAGACCATGGCCGAGTTCGTGCATAATTTAGGTATCACGGTGATCTGTACGCCAGTCCTTTGTTACAGAGTTACAGACGCAACCCTGAGCTTAGACGAATTCCAACGAATTCCAAACAGGCGTAGTGAGCGGCACTGTACGTTCGATGGCGCACACAGGATCGCCAGTTCCGTGGCATGAGAAACAGACGCTCGGTCAAAACCCGCGCCCCTTAGGGATCTAAAGGGAAATATTTCGAAACGAGAGCAAACACCAGTGTAGACTAGCAGCATCTTTATTCCCGCTGTGGAAGGATGCAGTGTATGATGCGCGCCTCTGGTTCTTTTTCTTCCTGTCCCGCGGGGATTACACACTCAACTCATATACAAGCAGCAGCGCAAGCAGTTAATAGGAAGATGAAAAATGCGATTTCGTCGCATTTGGCCCTCATTTGCCTTGCGTTCAGTTCGGCGGCATACGCGGGGACGGTAACCATGACCAGCCCTGGCAATGGATCGATGGTCAACTCGCCGGTCCACGTGCATGCCACCTACAGTTCCACAGTAACGGCAACCTATATGAAGCTTTGGGTGGATCACGTTGCTGGAACGGTAGAACGCAATACCAACGTGTTCGACACTCAAGTATCGCTGGCCAACGGAACACATCTGCTGGTAGTGCAAGCGTCCGATCCATCTACCGGCAAGATCTACACGACAGCGGCACAGATCACGGTGGCAGCTCTGGCTGTCAATCCGCCGTCCACGAGCCTACCGCCGGGTGCTATGCAACAGTTCACTGCCACCAATAGCACGGGTGCCTCGATCACATGGGCGGCTACCGGCGGCACCATAAGCAGTGGTGGGCTTTACACCGCAGGCTCCAGCACCGGAACGTTCGCGGTTACCGCTACTGATTCGAGCGGGAACAAAACTATAGCGCAGATGGTCATAGCCTCGTTACACACGATCACGATCGAGAATCCGAAGACCGGTTCGACTCTATCGTCGCCAGTGCTGGTACACGCGACTTATAACGGGACGGTCATCGCAACTTACATGAAGATATGGGTAGACCATATCGCGGGATCGGTCCAGCACAATACGAACTCGTTCGTCACGAGTCTGTATTTGGCGAGCGGGCTACATCTGATTGCAGTACAGGCTTCGGATCCATCCACGGGGCAAATTTACACGACGCAGACGAACATAACGGTAACTGGGGGTTCCGCTGGAACGGTTACGGTGAGCCCGGCCTCAGTAGTCTTGCAAACCGGTAGAACGCAGCAATTCACGGCTACGGACAGCGCTGGTCTGCCGGTCACTTGGTCGGCAACCGGAGGAACGATAAGCAGCAGTGGCCTGTACACAGCTGGGACGACCACCGGAACATTTACCGTTACTGCCACGGATTCGAGTAACAGCAAGGGCACAGCGTCGGTGACAATCCAGAGCTCAGCCCCTACGGTTACCATTCAAAACCCGGTGAACGGTTCAACCGTAACTTCACCGGTGAATGTCCATGCGACCTACAACGGCACAGCTAGCTACATGAAGTTATGGATCGACCACGTGGCAAGCACGGTCCAACTGAACACGAACGTGTTCGACACCAACATTTCTTTAGCCAACGGTGCCCACCTGCTCGAGGTCCAGGCTCAAGATGCCTCTACTGGCACGATCTATACGACTCTGTCCAATACCACCGTTTCCGGTGGCACCTCGCTTAATTACACGACCTGGAAAAACGACAATCTTCGCACCGGACAGCAAAGGAATGAGATAGTTCTCGCTCCAGCAAATGTAAACTCAACTCATTTCGGGGTTCTGTTCAGCGCTTCGGTTGACGGAGCGGTATTTGCGCAGCCACTCTATTTGGCAAACCAGCCGATATCGGGCGGGACGCACAACGTGGTTTTCGTAGCGACGGAACACGATTCTGTTTATGCGTTCGATGCGGACACCAGCGGCGCTGCTCTGTGGCACACAAACTTGATCCCAGCCGGGGCGAGCACCGTTCCACAATCGTTGGTTGGGAGCACCATCTACCCCGAGATCGGGATTACGGGGACCCCGGTGATTGACCCGTCTCTTGGCACGCTGTACGTGGTCAGCGAGACGCTCGAAAGCGGTAACGTAGTTTTCCGGTTACATGCTCTGAATGTGACCACCGGAAAAGAACAAGGCGGCAGTCCTGTGGTAATCAACACATCCGGATGGCAACCCAAGGAACAGTTGCAGCGGCCAGGGCTTTTGCTCTCCAGCGGCAACGTATACATTGCTTTTGGCTCTCAAGGAGATCATCAGCCGTATCACGGCTGGATCTTCTCTTACAGCGCTGGATCACTAGCCCAGGTTGGGGTATGGAATTCGACGACGACGGGCAGCGAAGGTGCGATCTGGATGTCGGGATCAGGCCTCGCGGCAGATCCCAGCGGCGATATTTACGCTATGACGAGCAACGGAAGCTGGGATGGTACCTCGAACTTCTCCGACAGCTTCGTTAAGTTAAGCCCGAATCTTACCTTGCTCGATTATTTCACTCCTTATAACCAGGCTACGCTTTCGGCGAATGACCAGGATCTAGGATCAGGCGGTGCGCTGCTGGTTCCCGATCAATCGGGTGCTTTCCAGCATGAAATCATCGGTTGTGGCAAGAGTCCGGCCGTCTATGTTTTGAATCGCGACAAAATGGGCAAATTCCAGTCCGGCTCCAACAGCCAGATTATCCAGGAAGTGGACAATCAGGTGGGAGGAACGACGGGAACACAGGCTCCTGACCGCTGCTTCTTGACCCCAGCATTCTGGCAGCAGAATGTTTATTTCACGGGAAACAATGACGTAATCAAGGCGTTCAAGCTGGATCCCACAACGAGCAAATTGTCTTCGACCCCCACCTCGCACGGCAGCTTCAACTTCGTGTTTCCTGGCGCGCAACCTGTTGTCTCGTCTAATGGCGCCAGCAACGGAATTGTGTGGGCTGTCGATCACTCTTCTTCTGTGGCCTTGCATGGGTACGACGCGACCAATATGGCTACCGAACTATATCGGAGTGCAGGACTCGGGGCGGGCGCGAAATGGGCAGTTCCGACGGTGGTGAACGGTAAAGTGTATGTGGGGACGGCTAGCAAACTAGTCGTGTTCGGATCTATCTAAGGGCAGCAGCACAACGCAAGGTTTTAGGGCAGGCAATCCCGCCGCCTGCCCGGTTCCATCAGACATGGGCCCCTGTCAGCGGCCCTCAGCTACAAGTTGCTGAATTCAGCACACGTCCTACCGATTACCCGATTAGAAATCCACAACTATATAGCGTGTTTCGCGGATTGCCGTGCAGTACGGCTAACGATAGCCTTGCGGCAACTCGGCAACTCACGTCGCTTTCGTCAGATTCGCTTCGCGTTGGCTGTAAAGCTGTAAACATAGAAACTAATTTACCAACCCTAAATCAGGGATGGAGTGGAATATGTTGTGGCGGAAGTGTGTGACTCGCGGCTTTCGTTAAACGATCCGTCTGTAAGTGCTCTCCCTGAACTCCGGCAATAGCGTAGAAGCCATCTCACAAATGCCCTCATTAGAATTACGGTTACTTAGGTGTGGAAAGAGGAACCAAAAGGTTTGGGCAAGCAATGAGCGTCACGTTAACGTTATAAGACGGCAATGCCGCTGACTGGAACACTTGTAGGCCTGCCGGTTGTGAAAACAACTACAAATCCCTTCAAGGACGTATTATGAATAAACGTGCAGCGCTCCCGATTATCTTTTGGACGTGTCTAGTAGCTTTTGTTCTACTCCTGGCCGGACCCTCATCGGCGCAGACTTTTGCATGCCCAGCGGGTCAGATCGATGTCATGAAGTACTTCGCGATGGATCAGCAGAGAAGGCCCATCCAGTTCATGAGTGGAAGCCCGAACTCGATCTATACCGAGGTATATCCGAACCAGGACTTTGCGACGTCCGGTTATTGGTTTTGGCTGAAGAGTCCGAGCGCACACGGGTTCGACGTCAAGGCATTCGACCAGAATTATGTCTACATGCGTTCCACGGAGTTGAACTGGACCGATAACAGCAGCTTCAAACGCTTCGTTCACGACCTGCCGATAGCGGCCCGCTGCATCACCTCGGGAAAGCCTGGACCACAGATCAAGGTGGCCAACACTACATTCAATTATTACGCATCTTGCAATGGTTACAAGTCGAGCACGATCGGAACGGCGGTCAACGATCTCGATGCTCCTGTATTTATGAACGCGTCTGGCAGTGTAGGGAATGTATGGACGCGCGTACTGCACTACCATTACAACTGCGATCAGAACTATCAGAACTGTCGTGATGAAGAGCAATTCTATCTCGCGAATGGGTATGGCTTATGGCAGTGGAAACTCTACAAGAAGGGGACACTCAGCAAATCAGCTTTAATGAATCGCATGCAGCAGGGTATCGCCACCGAGATGTTGCCATGCAGAAACAGCTATCAGTAGCCAGCTTCGCGGGGCTAATTCGGAACTCTGATCGCCCTCCAACTGTTGTTCTAGGGTCGAACCCATGCTGCCTGTAAGTGGGCGGTTCGCTAATAGCTTTGTATTCGGCTGACTTCGACCCGGAGTACAATCCACTCAGTTTGACAGGCTGAATCGGAGCCGCTAAGAGAAAAAACGAGGGCACGTCTGAAAGTTGTGCCGCTATCTTCGCGTCGGCGGCGCGCTGCAGCAGCCGTTCACTCGTGAGAGAGTTCTGCTTTGCTGGGCGGCTTGAAACAAGCTTCGCCAGGAGGGCTTCGAAGCTCACCATCCTCTGATCTAAATCTCCGTAGCGTTTACCCTCTTTCATCGTGTCCCGAATCATCTGCACAGTCGTCGGAAACACGTCGTCCCCCACGCGCTCAGTGGCCTCGAACTTGGGAATCCAGTTCACTTTGGGCAACGAGGAATGGCTTTTCGTTTATGGACTTCGATGGCACATAGATCGAGGCAATTCCCTTAGCGGGATTCGCTGCGAAGATGCCATTCGATTTTGAGGTCCCTAACTAAGGGCTCAAATCCTCCGCCCCAAATCCTTGGACTGAACCCCAAAAATGAGACACTCGGAAAAGGCACACTGTGCAGGGAAAGGAACTGCAAGTGGCAAAGAAACGAGTGGGGCGGTACCCGAAGGAATTTCGCCGCATAGCAGTCGAGCGGCTGAAAAAGTGCGACAACATCGTGGCGCTGGCGCGAGAACTAGGCGTGCATCGGCGCCTGCTCTACAAATGGCGAGACCAACTGGATCCGGCTGAGGTTCCAGAAGAATGGCCGCCGCAAAACTCACGCGAATCCACATTGCGCAAGGAGGTCAGTCAGTTGAAGCGGCTGCTGGCTGACAAGGCAGTGGAGGTAGATTTTTTCAAAGGTGCCTTGCAAAAAGTCGAGGCTCGACGCCAGCGGAGAGGAAGCTCTGGCGAGACGGCATCTACGACGAGATCCAAGAAGTGATGCCGCTGCAAGGCAGCATGAGTGTCGAGCGAATGTGTCAGTTGACAGAGGTGAGCCGGGCGGGGTTTTATCGTTCCCTACAAGAGAGAACTCCGGTCGAAGAAGACATGGAACTGCGATCGGCCATCCAGCAAATCGTGCTGGAACATCGACGGCGCTACGGTTACCGCCGGGTGGCGGCGGAGTTGCGGCGGAGAGGCATGTTGGCCAATCACAAGCGCGTGGCCCGAATCATGAGGGAAGACCACCTGCTTGCCGTGCAGCCACGGCAGTTCGTAGTCACCACCGATTCTGATCACGAACTGGAGGTTTATCTGAACCTGGCGCGTCGTATGAAGCTAACCGGCATCGACCAGCTCTGGGTGGCCGATATCACCTACATCCGCTTGCGAGCGGAGTTTGTCTACTTGGCCGTGATTCTGGATAGCTTCTCTCGCAAAGTCGTGGGCTGGGCACTGGAGCGAACGCTTAGCAGCCGGCTGGCGATCGCGGCGTTAGAACAGGCCATCACCAAACGGCAGCCGCGGCCAGGTCTGATTCATCACTCGGATCGTGGTGTGCAGTACGCTTCCGGGGAATACGTAGCCATCCTCGACCAGCAGCAGATGATCCCGAGCATGAGTCGGCCAGCGAATCCGTATGACAACGCCAGTTGCGAGAGCTTCATCAAGACGCTGAAGCGGGAAGAAATTTACGCGAACGCGTACGAAAATCTCGAGCACTTGCGTGCGAACATTGAAATTTTCATTGAGGAGTATTACAACCAACAGCGGCTACACTCGGCCTTGGGCTACCGTTCTCCGGAAGAGTTTGAAAGACAAGCCCAGTGCCAAAGTGCGGCAGCAGATTCGAAAGGAGCGACGATCACCTTTGTCGCTGGCTTGGCTCAATCTTCTACAGGGATGCTGGAGCAGGGGACTCAAACGCCGTCCCCTGCTCCAGACCTCATCCCCGCTGAAGAAATCAGCGAGACGGCATCATGAACGGCAGATGTGCCAATCGCGAACTGTCTCAACGGAGGGGTTCAAACAACCAAGAATTGCGAGTGTGCCAATTTAGTTTGTCTCAACCGAAGGGTTCACCCCATCCTGGTGTGCCGTAAAATGTGCCGTACTCTTCGAGCCGATTCGCGCCAATACGGGCTTTATCACTACTCCGACAAAGGTGCTTCCGTGCGGGCTAGGTTGTGAGTAAGTGATTGATTTCAGATGGGGATCGTCGCTGCTGAGCCTGCTGAGGTGCGACAACTCTTAATTACCGTATGAACACGCGGCAATATAACGGTTAGCTGTTACAAACAAATAACTTACCAATCATCGTCCCGCACAGAGACTGTCAATTCCGCCGTTCACGACGTTCAGCGCGTTCAATGAGTTACGAAGACGCTCTTTTGCGTGCGACACAAAAGCCCCCACATTCGGGTTTGAGCTGGAAGGCGATCCGTTTCTCGTCCGGCATGCCTCCCCGGATGACGATCAGAACGGTAGGATAGGCAGCTGCAGGAATCTTCGCGACAATTTCTTCCAAAGCGATTACGCACTGACCAGCGAAGTAGACTCCATTTGTAGTCAACAATGCTTGCAGCGTCCGAAGTGCTTCTGACTGGTGCATAATCCCCAACACAAGAGCCGTCGGATGAGCAAATTTTGATAGAAAGCTGTTGTTCGCGGCAAACCAATCATGGAGGCCAATGGATTTGGCAGCATCTGCTACTCGTTCACATGTGACGAGTTGCACGTGCGAAGTCAGGGCGGGCCAGTACTGGCGTGTGGAGAAGCTCGCGTCCTTCGACGACTTTTTAGAGCGGCGTTTTCCGGAATCAAGAAGGAAGGCTTACTACCTGATGTCCATCCACGAGCACCTGCCCCCCGGAGGTAAAACGTGAACTGAAGCAAGTGGGCGGTCGAAGGGCCTGGAGCTGGCGAAACTAGCCAAAAGAAGCGACGGTCAGGAGTTCGATTGTGCAACCTGGTTGCACAAAGCTAAAGAGCTACCCAAAGAACAGTTCCAGCGCGAGGTTGAAAAGGAGCTAACCGGGCGGGATTCCGAGCCCTGGGAGCTGATCTACTTCAAAGTTTACAAGAGCCAGATCCCGGTAATCGAGCAGGCGATCGAGACAGCCGCACTGATGCTTGGAAGCCACAAATCCCGCGGGTATTGCCTGGAAATGATCTGCGCGGACTTCTTGGCCGGAGCGAACCTCGACAGTGGCCAACCCGACGTGCTATTGCACTCGCTCTCCCGGTTTTTTCAGTTCCTGCCTGGAGAACAACAGTGTGCCTTTGTCCAACAACTGGTGAACGAAAAAGCGCAATGAATCAATTTCTCCCAAACCAGGTGCCGGTCAGACTGGGCAATCACGACTATCAACGTCTTCGCGAACGCGTGCTGCGTCGCGACGGGTGGCGCTGTCAGCTCTGCGGATCGGGCACAAACCTAGAGGCCCATCATCAAACTTTTCGCAGCCATTCGGGAGAAGATAGTGGAGACAATCTGATCACGGTTTGCAACGACTGCCATTCCTCACTGCACGATCGTTGGACCCGCGAGACCTAAGGAGCAGGTTCGGAAGTGAACCCGCTGGTCGTCGGCATACGTTCGTTAGCTGGTTGCTTGTGGGGTGCAATTCACCTCCCAATCAGGTTCAGGAACCTGCGCCAGTTATCACTAAGCAATCTCCAGCAGCTGCTGAGCGGGTTGAAATGGAGCGACAGCGTAGAAGACAAGAAATACAGCATCGTGGTCAGGCTGCTTCTCTTCTTAAGATCGCGTACGCTTGCCTTCATCGGCGCTCCAAATTCGAATGTCTGCACTCCTCGATCAATGCGGGTTTGGAGCTGCCGCCACTCTGCGCTCTCACTTTCGTGCCCGAGGCAAACTGAGCCAAATGGTACCGGCACGTTTTCGGCGATCTAATGAAACACGGCTTCTAAGCTATCTTCCTAGTGGTTTATGCTATCGGGGGATTCTGCTCGAATGACGTCCAGTACAGAAGTTGGGTGCGTTTTTCGGGACTCGTACCGACAAACGCGCTAGGGGACACCTTCGGTTCGGGGGCTTATCTGATCGGGTCAGGTACATTCGCAAGCGCTACTCGAGATTCAGTGATTGTGGTCGGTGCCGGCGCATTCGGCGGCTGGACCGCACTCCAGCTTTTGAAAAGGGGAGCCAAAGTCACGCTGCTCGATGCCTGGGGCCCGGGGAATTCGCGGGCCGGCTCCGGCGGCGAAACCCGCGTGATTCGCGCTACGTATGGCTCTGGCCGCGTTTACACGCAGATGGCGGCGCGAGCGCTACAGTTGTGGGCGGAGTACGAGAAGCAATGGCATTTAAAGCTCTTCTTTCGTAGCGGCGTGCTTTGGATGGCGGGCGCTGACGATGCATACGAGCGCGCCGCATTGCCATTGCTGAGCGAGGCAGGTTTTCGCTTTGATAAAGTCTCCACGGCGGAGTGTGCCAGGCGATGGCCGCAAATAAACTTCGAGGGCATCTCGTGGGCCGTGTATGAGCCGGATTCAGGCTATCTGGCTGCGCGATGCGCGTGCGAGGCGGTCTTGAATGCGTTTATTAACGAAGGAGGGGAATACCGCCAGGCACAGGTGGCGCCTGGGGCGATCGCGTCGAATCACATGAGCGACGTTAAGCTCAGCTCGGGCGAAACTTTAAGCGCCGACTCCTATGTTTTCGCCTGTGGACCATGGTTGGGGAAAGTTTTCTCTTTCCTGTCGCCGACGATTACGCCGACTCGTCAGGAAGTATTTTTCTTCGGGACTGCCGCTGGCGACCTGCGCTTTACCGACGCACAGCTGCCAGTCTGGAGTGACGACAGCAAACGCGACCTCGATGGCTTTCCCGGAAAGCACTGGTTTTACGGTATCCCTGGAAATCATTGGCGCGGTTTTAAGCTCGCCGACGATATGCGCGGCGAGGTCATCGATCCGACCACCATGGAGCGCAAGATTTCCGACGAAGGTCTCGCAGCCGCGCGCGCCTATCTACGTCTGCGCTTTCCACAGCTCGCCGATGCGCCACTGGTTGAAAGTTGCGTATGCCAATACGAGAACTCAACCGATCAGAATTTTATTTTGGACCGCCATCCTGAGGCAGAAAATGTTTGGATCGTCGGTGGAGGATCGGGTCACGGATTCAAGCATGGGCCAGCATTCGGAGAGATGGTGAGCGATGCTGTTTTGGGCAGGAAGCAACCGCCCTCTGAGTTCAAGCTCGACCGATTGCTGGAGAATTCGGGGGGAAAGAACTAGTGCATCGTCCAAATAGTTCTTTATAATATAGAGAACTTCTGGTACGTTGAGGGCATGCCTCGAATCGCTCCCGCCATCAGTCTTGATCCGGAAACCCGAACAACCTTGAACAGCTGGGTGCAAGCGCCGTCCACGGCACAGGCGCTGGTGCTGAGGAGTCGGATTGTTTTGGCGGCGGCAGCGGGCCATGCAAACCAGCAGATCGCCTCGGATCTGGAAACCCCTGAGGTCACGGTGGGGAAATGGCGACGGTCGTTTGCGGCGTTAGGATTGGATGGGTTACGCGATGCGCCGCGCTCGGGCCGGCCGCCGAAACACGATGCTGCAGTTTGGCAGAAAGTGCAGACCTTGGCCTGCCAACAGCCGGAATCGCAAGGACGCTGGAGCGTGCGCACTTTGGCGCGAAAGGTGGGCCTGCCGTCCAGTACGGTCCACGCCATTCTGAACGCATCGGACTTACAACCACACCGCATTCGCACTTTCACCTTCAGTCCGGACCCGGAGTTCGAACCGAAATTGTTGGACATCGTGGGTTTGTATTTGAACCCACCGGAGAACGCATTGGTTCTATGTGTAGACGAAAAACCTGGGATTCAGGCGCTCGATCGCACGCAACCGCTGTTACCGCTGCGTGCGGCCAAACCGCAGAGCTGGACCAACGAGTACGTCCGACACGGAACCCAAACCATGATCGCGGCCCTGGAGATTGCCACCGGCAAAGTGCTCGCTCATGTCCGCAATCGACGCACCTCGGTAAACTTTCTCTACTTTATGAATGAGGTTGTGCGCGCTTTCCCCAACCGGGAACTCCACGTGGTTGTGGACAATCTCAACATCCACAAGAACGACGCGGCGCGACGATGGCTGGCTCGTCATCCGCAAGTCCACTTTCACTACACCCCCACGCATGCCTCGTGGCTAAACCTGATCGAATGTTTCTTCAGCATCCTCAGCAAGCAAGGTTTGGCACACAGCGTCCAGCATTCCAAGCAGGATCTCAAGCAACTGCTGCACCGTTTCCTCGCCAGCTACAACCAGACCTGTAATCCATTCACTTGGACCAAAGGTCCCGAACACCTGCAACGAATCATTGAAACCACTAAGGACTACCAGGCTCTTCACCCCAAGAAACTTCGTCGGCGCCGCGCGAAACGAAAGCAAGCCGATTCTATAAGGAACTAACGGGACGATGCACTAGCGTCGCGTACTGACGGCTAGTGGGTTAGCTCATTGCGCAATTGTTTGGAAAGCTTTTCCACTCGCTTGAGCTTGTCGATCACATCCTTGGAGAGCACTCCCCGATTCGCGCGGTCTACGTCAGCGTGGATCAAAGCAGAAAGTTCGGCAAGTTCCTGAGCGTCACGTTGGAGTCTAACTACGTCCACCACGGGTCTTTTAGTGACATCCAATGAGGCTCGTTCTTCAGGCAGATGATTCTGTGGCCAATCCACGTCGTGCGGCTGCGGTCCACAACGGCCCAGCGGGGCTCCGAGCTGGGGATGAGCAGGCAGGGCGAATAGCAAAAGAACTAGCACAAAACGCAACGAGGCGGTCGGGAACATACGCACCCCCAGATCCGATCCTAATACGTGCATTGTAGCCTAGACTTTAAGGCAACATGCGAAGCCCTGGCGCTGGGAAAATCCACCCAAAAAATGTGTTCACTTGTCCGCGTTTCAATGCCAGACCGGCCCTCTGGGACAGAGCTAATGCCTATTCCTTGCCAACACTAGCACGAACAGACTCTGCCGCACCAACTTTTGCGGGATCATGATCGTAGTATTCGTAAGCCGACATCGGCTTCTCATAATTAAGCGCCCATGGCCGCTGCTCGGCAGGCAGTTTGCCCAACACTCGCGCCATTTCCCGTATGTGCGTAGCCACTGCACCGCAACAAGCTCCGATATAGTTCACGCCAATGTCATTCGCTCGTTGCGCATAGGCTGACATTTCCTTGCGGCTGAGTTGGAGAGGATCCAGCTCAAAGGGGAATTGCGGCAAGCTGGTGAAGTCTGGCTTCTCGGCTGGAGTGTGATAGGCCACCGGCTGCGCCGCGAGAAACGTATTAGGCACCGCCTTGCGCATTTGCTCGAGCAACGGAAGCATGTGTTCTGGTGGGCGTAAGCAGTTCATGCCTACTATGTCAGCTCCGGCATCGA
>WNGK01013792.1_pt1 | contig 12813 bp, 13 predicted proteins | sample 5400601 | NCBI WGS metagenome assembly WNGK01 (sample SAMN13153376, study PRJNA577476) | soil metagenome | isolation source: 60 cm soil or saprolite under Garry oak tree replicate 1 | place: USA:California | collected 2016-06-15 | reverse complement strand
GATCGGCTCCGCTAATGAGGAGCTGAGCACACACCTGGCACGGATTGTGAATGTTCATGTTCTTCAGACGACGTGTCGGCAAGCCATTTCTTCGTTGGTCTCGGAGCCGGAATCGCCATTCTGGCGGTGCCGGTGCTCACGCTCACTCCGGCGCAGCAGCTGCCGCAGCGGTTGGTCGCGTGGATCGACGGACCGTCGACGAGCGCGGCGCGCGCCAACACCGACGACGTGGCAGCCAATCGACCGCAGCGGGGTTACCGAGCAGGCGATCCAACGCCCGGAGCCGAGGCGCCGCCGACGCTCGGACCGGTCGTTGCGCCCACGCCGGTGCCGAGGGTGCAGCCGACGGCACCCCTCCAATCCGTGCCCGTGGGCGGCGCGGCGCTGCGTACGGGGGTGATCAGGTCGGGCGGTGGGCCGGTCTACGTTCGCCGCGCGGTGGGCACGGACAGCAGCGACGACGCGGTGATCGCCGATGGCTCACCGGTACTGGTCAGTACCGCGGCGGGGCTGCAGGTGGGTAGCCAGCAGTGGCGGGCGATTCGGGGGCTGAATGGGGTAGTCGGCTGGGTGCTGGCCTCACAGGTTGCGGTGGACGGCGAGGCACCGCCGCACATGGTGGCGGCAACCGTGAGCTCGGGCGCTGCAGGTGCAGTGGGCGACGTGCCGGCGGGATCTCGGCCGCCGGCGGCCACGCCTGGAGCGTTACGATTATCGGCTACGCCGGCGACAGCAGTTAATGGAGGCAATACTGAGCGCGGCATGATCGCCAATACGGACGGTGTCGGGGTGGTGCTGCGCAACTCGCCGGCTGACGGCGACCGTTCGACAAGGGGACTCATGGACGGTATGCCTGTGACGGTGCTGGAGCACGCTGGCGTGGACTGGGTGCGAGTTCAGGCGGCCAACGGGCAGACGGGCTGGATTCCGATCCGCTACGTCGTCGCCACGGCAGGCTGAATCGCGAACGGGTTCCGGGTCGCGCGGTCGACTCGGCGCGCGGCCAGTCCGCACGTGAACGAACCCGCTGAGCAAGGCTCCCGACGTGGACGCACCCACGCGGACCGCGCCCGCACGAACGACATCGCAACAAGCTCGCGACTACAGGCGTCTGCAAAACGGCGCGCGACAATCTCGCTGCTCGGCTATAAAGTGAGCGGCCAAACGTCCACGATGACAGCTGCTACGCAAATCGATGATCCGATGATCCAGAAGATCGTCGATGCCCTCGAAGAAATTCGGGCCGAAGAGTTCGACTATGAGATCCTCGCCGCGGCTTCCGACGTGCTGGGCGAGGACGTGGTCAAGACGTGGCGACCTGCATTGTCATACTTGCCGCCGGAGCGGCGCGACGGTGAGTACCACGTCACCGTCTACGCGCAGGGCGCTTGCGAGTCGTGCGCGATCAAGAAGTCGCACGTCGGGAGCATCGAGCCAAAGCTGCGGGCGCTGATTGGCGCGGACAATGTGTTCGTGCACGACTACTTCGACTGGTTCGACAACCAGTTCTCTGTGCCTTACGGCGACTGACCGACACTCGAGCCTTCGCATAGGGCGCGCCTAAAGCAGGATTTCGGCGCCGCTGCGACCACAGCTCGCCGCATCATCTGAGACGAACTGTGCACGGCTGCGATTGGCGACTTTCTTGAGGACGCAAGGGCCGAAAATCGGGCGGCGGTTCGGCCAGCGGCGCATGGCTTTGTTGGAGTTGATGCGGCACGTGCGAAACGTGAGTGGCGGCTAAACTTTCGACGGACGCCGGCCTCCTGTAACGATCGGACCAGATCTGTAACACCCGGGCAGAACGCCTGGGTACGCAACCTGCGTACTGTGCTCCTTGCAGAAGGGCAAGGGCTCACCAATGCAGCTAACGGAGGATCGGCTTCCAGAATCAGACCAGACGGACCCCGTCCACGCCGCGCGTATCGCGATCTGGCGACTGTTTCAGGAAGGCTACGTCGACGAGGACATGGCGACTGCGGGTTTGCTCGCCGTCGACCTCGGCACACGGCGGGCACAGCGCAACACCGCCTCGGTGCGCGCCCACGACGTACCGGGCCCTCGGCACGGCCGGCCGCCGTTCCTCAGGCGGTAACCGCGAGCATCTCGCTCGCGCAACGCGCGCTTTCAGCGCGCTCGGATTCGAGACGGCGACGAGCGGCGAAACGAACCTGGCGGGCTAGTTGGTGCCTCGCGGTCCAAGCGGCGAAAACGGCCGCGGGGGATCACGATTAAGCCGTGCCGCGGTCGGTGCGTCTGGGCTTCGGCAACGCGGAAAACGGCGGCGGGCGATCACGATTAAGCCGGGCCGCAGTCGAGTGCGTGTGGGCCTCGGCATGAGTCGCCAGCCGGCCCACGGCAGGATGATCGAGGCACTCGCGTCACGCCACGAGATCGACTCGACGTCAGGGCCCGAACGGGTTCTGTGGCTGCTGCGGCGTCTGGGTTGACGGGGGACGCTCGGTGAGGGTGACCCGGAAATCCTGGCGCTGACCGTTCCGCAACACCGTGACCGTGGCCGTATCGCCGGGGTGTTTGGCGTTTTCGATCAGGCCGCGCAGCTCGCCGCTGGTCGTGACCGGCTGACCGTCTATGGCGACGATGATGTCGCCGCCGGTCAGGATCGTCTGGTTGCCCACTCCGACGCGCCGCGTGCCCGCTTGAATGCCCGCCTGCTGCGCGCCCGCGGTGACCTGTTCGACCAGCAGGCCTTTCGAGTTCGGCTGCAAGCTCAGCTGCTGCCTCGCTTGCGGGCTCAGATCGGACAGCGCGATGGTCGACACGCCCAGCTGCGGGTGAGCGTACTTGCCCGTCTGGATCAGCTGCGGCGCAACGCGCTTGACGACATTGATCGGAATCGAAAATCCCACACCCTCGTTGCCGCCCGATTGCGACAGGATCGCCGAATTCACGCCGATCACCTGGCCAGCGGCGTTGAACAGCGGGCCGCCTGAGTTGCCTGGATTGATCGCCGCATCGGTCTGAATCGCACCGCCCAGCAAGTCCAGCTGGTTGCCGGGCACGGGCGACTCCTCGCCGGGATTGCGTCGGGCGCTGACGATGCCCTCGGTGACGGTCTGCTGCAGCCCGAGTGGTGAGCCGATCGCGATCGCCGTCTCGCCAATGGTGACCTGGTCTGAATCGCCCAGCGTGACGGGTTTGATGCGATCGGCGATGGGCTTGCCATCGCTGTCGGTGGCGTTCGGGTCGACCTTGATCACCGCCAGGTCGTTGTCGGGATCACGTCCGAGGAGCTGCGCGGTGACGGTCGTCTTGTCCTGGAGGGTGACCGCCAGCTGATCCGCGTCCTGGACGACGTGGTTGTTGGTGATGATGCGGCCGTCGGTGTCGACAAAAAAGCCCGAGCCGATGCCTTGCGGCTGCGTCTGGGCCGGCTGGCGCGACTGGTTGCCGAAGCCGGTCAGTACGGCCAGGCTGGTGATATTGACCACCGATGGGCCGTTCTGCTGCCACACGGCGACGGCCGGGTTCTGGCTGCCGGCCGCAACGGGCTGGCTGTGCGCGCTCGCGTCGGTGGTGATCTGCAGACCGCTGCCCGCGGCGGCAGGAGACGCAGAACTGCCGATCCCCAGCGAAGACGGGCTACTCGCGGCAACAGGCGACGAGGCACCCCCGGCCGAGCCCACGGCCGCCGGCGAACCAACCGCGCCAGCAGAACCAGCCGACCCAGCAGCAGCACCCGCGCCAGAAGCACCCGGCGAACCAGCAGCACCCGGCGAGCCAGCAGCACCCGCCGAACCAGCAGCACACGGCGAGCCAGCAGCACCCGGCAAGCCACCCGAGAATGTGCCCACAGGCAGCGGCGTGCCCACAGACGGCGCTGACGTGCCAACTGGTGGCGTGCTCTGCACCGCGCACGCTAGGAATAAAAGGGCGGTGGTGGCTGAGCTCGTCACCGCCACCACCACCGTCCGCACCACGGAGTGCACTAGCCGCACCCTCCCTGGAAAACTGGAAGAAACTTAGACCTCGCGGTACTCGCCTTCGACGGTGCCCGACGGCGAGCCCGGTCCGCCCTGGCCATTGGAGCCCGGCTCCTCCGGCTCGGAAGGACCACCCGCGCCACCACCATAGACCGCCTGACCAACCGCCATCATCGCCTGCTGGAGCTCTTCGAGCGCGCTCTTCATCGTCTCGACGTCGTTGGCATCGAGCGCCCGCTTGACCGCCGAAGACTTCTCCGCCACCTGGACGCGCAGCTGCTCGGGCATCTTGTCGCCCTGCTCGCGAAGCATCTTTTCCGCCTGGTAGTGGGCACTATCGGCGTGGTTGCGGACCTCGATCTCCTCACGGCGTCGCTGATCGTCAGCGGCGTGCTCCTCGGCATCCTTGACCATGCGCTGGATCTCAGCATCGCTGAGCCCGCTCGAGGACTGGATGACGATCTTTTGCTCCTTGCTGGTGGCCTTGTCCTTGGCCGACACGTTCAGGATGCCGTTGGCGTCGATGTCAAAGGTGACCTCGACCTGGGGGATGCCGCGCGGCGCAGGCAGGATGCCATCCAGGATGAAGCGACCCAGCGACTTGTTCTCGGTCGCCATCGGGCGCTCGCCCTGCAAGACATGCACTTCCACGCTGGTCTGGCCATCAGCCGCCGTGGTGTACGTCTCGGTCTTGGACGTGGGGATGGTCGTGTTGCGAGGAATCATCGGCGTCATCACGCCGCCGTAGGTCTCGACGCCCAGCGTGAGCGGCGTGACGTCCAGCAGCAGGATGTCTTTGACTTCGCCCTTGAGCACGCCCGCCTGAATCGCGGCGCCAATGGCCACGACCTCATCGGGGTTCACACCCTTGTGCGGCTCTTTCGAGAAAACCTGCTTGACCATCTCCTGGACCGCGGGCATGCGCGTCTGACCGCCGACGAGTACGACCTCGTCGATGTCCTTGGCGCTGATGCCGGCGTCCTTGATGGCCTGCTGTACCGGGCCCTTGGTGCGCTCCACCAGGTCGCCCACCAGCTGCTCCAGTTTGGCGCGCGTCAGGTTCAGCGACAGGTGCTTCGGACCGCTTGCGTCTGCCGTGATGAAGGGCAGATTGATCTCGGTCGTCTGCGTCGAGCTGAGCTCGATCTTGGCCTTTTCGGCGGCTTCCTTGAGCCGCTGCAACGCCATCCGATCCTGGCGCAGGTCGATGCCCTGGTCCTTGCGGAACTCGTCGACGATCCAGTCGATGATGCGCTGATCGAAGTCGTCGCCGCCGAGGAACGTGTCGCCGTTGGTCGCTTTGACTTCGAAGACGCCCTCGCCGACGCTCAGGTTCGAGATGTCGAACGTGCCGCCGCCCAGGTCATAGACGGCGATCGTCTCGTCTTTGCCTTGCTTGTCGAGGCCATACGCCAGCGATGCCGCGGTCGGCTCGTTGATGATGCGCAGCACTTCGAGGCCGGCGATCTTGCCGGCGTCCTTGGTGGCCTGGCGCTGGCTGTCGTTGAAGTACGCCGGCACGGTGATGACCGCCTGGGTGATTTTCTCGCCCAGCTTGGCTTCGGCATCCGCCTTCAGCTTCTGCAGGATCATCGCCGAAACTTCCGGCGGACTGTATTCTTTGCCGTTCAGCACCACGCGCACGTCGCCGTTGGAGGCCTTGGCCACTTTGTACGGCACGACTTTGAGCGCCTTCTGCACTTCGACGTCGTCGTATTTGCGACCCATGAAGCGCTTGACGCTGAAAATGGTGTTTTCGGGATTGGTGATGGCTTGTCGGCGCGCAACCTGGCCAACCAGGCGCTCACCCGTCTTCGGATTCACGGCGACGACCGACGGAGTCAGGCGGCTGCCCTCGGCGTTCTCGAGCACCGTCGGCTCGCCGCCTTCCATGATCGCCACCACCGAATTGGTCGTCCCGAGGTCGATTCCCAGTACTTTTGGCATCCTCTGTCTCCTTAAGAAGTCAGAATTCAGAATTCAGAAATCAGAACGGGCTGGCCATCAGGCACAACGCCGTCCACTACCGATATGACCCCGAGCATCTGACATCTGAAGTCTGACATCTGAGGTCTCGTATATTCCATGTGACTACTCCAGCGCCCCGAGAGTTGCGAACGCGGCGCGCAGGGCGCCCTGAATGTTGTGACGCAACGACACCAGGTCATGGGCTTGCTCGATGGCATTCGCAAGTTCGCTCAAGACTTCTGTTAAGTCTAGAGCCATCTGCACCCCGGCAAGGTTCATCTCGCGTTCGTCGACGAGATGTTTGATCTGCCGCAAGCGACGGATGTCCGCGTGCGAGTAGAGGCGGGTGCGACCGGGGGTGCGGCTCGGCTCCAGGAAACCGACGCGTTCGTATTTGCGAAGCGTGGTGGGATGCAGCTCGACGAGACGAGCGGCGACACTGATGACGTAGAGTGCATCAGATGCCCTGGCCCGCGCGTGTCGGGCCGAGCCCTCTGAAACTTGATGCGGGTCGCGATACATTTTGTGTGCCGCACATCATATACTCTGGAACGATGAACGTGCAATCCGACGACACCACCACTGAACCTGGATCAAATGCCGAGCAGCCCCACAACGGCGCTCAGCCAGCCGCGTCCGACGATCTCGAAACCTTGCGTGGCGAGCTCGCCGAGATCGAACAGAAAGCCGACGAATATCTCCGCCTGGCGCAGCGCACCCAGGCTGACTTCATCAACTATCGCCGCCGCATGGACGAGGAGCGCGCGCAGCAGGCACGCGACGCCGGACTGCGAATGTTGCAGAAGCTATTTCCAATTCTCGACGACTTCGAGCGGGCTTTGCGAAATGGCTCGCCGGCTGAGTTTGAGTCGAGCTGGGGGCAGGGTGTGCGGCTGGTCGAGCGGAACCTGCGCAGCTTGCTGGCTGGCGAAGAGGTCGAACGGATCGATGCCGAGGGCGCCGAATTCGATCCACGGCAGCACGAGGCGCTCGGCTCAGCTCCCAGCGCCGATGTAACCGAAGGGCACGTGATGCAGGTCGTGCGGCAGGGCTATCGCAAAGGCGAGCGCGTGCTGCGGCCAGCGCAGGTGATCGTGGCGAAGCGGCCAGAGGCTAGTTCACCATCGTGAGGCGACAATTTTGAGGCTCGCTGAATAACGCGCCCTGAACGGGACAATCTCCTTTCCGTGGATGGGTTTTATGGCGAGCTGGCGGTCGACTCGTCTGTCGGGACAAGCGTTGGTGTGGCGATGTATCGGCCCGGGTAGCGGTCGATGCTCGCCGCGGCCAGCGTTTCGGCGGGCTTGTGGATTTGCCGGGCCGACTCCCGCAGGCGAGCGTAGGCCGACACAAAATCGTGCACAGCGAAGGCGTCGGCGGCGGTTAGCAGCGGCTGGTCGCTGGCCCGCAGCTGCTGGTTGACGAGGCCTGATGGCAGCAGTTGGTTGGCGCCTGACAGCAGCACGTCCAGCTCTGCCCGAAAACGGTCGATGTCGGCGGCAGCCTGCCGCCGATCGCCACCCGAACCGGCAGCAACAAACGCTGCTGACTCTGCCTGCAATCGACTGGCCACGCGAGTGCCCAACTCGGCCCCGTACAACGCGCCGAACTGGGCGCCCGGGTCCTGTGCGCTCGAATCGATAAGATCCGAGTAGGCCTGCGCCTCGGCGGCGCGGCCGTCCGCAGCCGCGGAAACCGCCAGGCCGGTGAGATACACGTGCGCCTGCAGCGCGCTCGTGAGGTGCACGCGCAGGTCGACGTCGAGTCCTTCACTGGTGGTCGGAGCCAGGTCTTTCAGCTGCGCGGCCATGGCGGCAGCGAGTGGCCCGCCGAGCGCGTCGCTGCTCGCGACCAGTGCCTCCACTCGACTCACCGACCCCGTTGTGTCATGCGTGGCAACCGCATCCGCCAGCCCGACCTCCGCCGCAAAGCGCTGCCGCACAAGCTCATCGGCCGTATCAGTGGACAAGTCGCCGAGCGCCACCTGCGCCGCGATGACCGAGCGCTTGCGGTCAAGATCCGCCGATGCACTGGCGCCCTGGCCCTGGGCATAGCTGACGACGTCGGCCACTTCGCCGCGCCAGGCCTCGAGCAGCGCCTGCGCGACGGTCTGGCCCTTTGCCGCGCCGACGATCTCCGCCAGCAGCACCGAGTTCTGGTCGAGCGCGGACGAGACGGCTTCGGCCGGCTACCACCGACAACGGCAACGCGGCCGCGCTCGGCGAGCCGACCGGACGCACCGCCACTGGGGGCACCGCGGGCAGCGGCTGAACGGCCTGGACGGGCGCTGGCGTCTCCACAGGTGCTGGCATGCGTTCAGCAACCCCCACGGGAGGCGGACTGGGCGCCTGAGGAGCGGGTGCCGAGCAGGCCGTCGTGACGAGCCAGCAGCTCAGCCACACGGCCGCCCATTTCACCTCGAGAGGGTAGGCGCTTGGTATTCAGGGCGGCCCCAAATGATCAGTGCGGGCCAGCCGATCTCAGGAGCAGTTGCCGCTCTGGTAGCCAACCCCGCCGTCGCTTGACTGGCTCAGGCTCGTGCCGCGTTTGAAGAAGAACACGCTGTAGGTGCCGGATGGCTCCTCCTGCGGGAACGACGTCACGCCGACGGCACTCGAATTATTCGAGTTTGCCGAGCTCGTAAACAGCGGCGTCTGGGACGGCGAGAAATTCACCGGGGTTGGATCGCTTACGCCCGCGAATGGATTACCCGCGTAAATGCTGAGCTCGATCTGTCCGCCGACGCTTTCGCTGATCGTCCAACCCGCCGCGATCACGCTGGAAGTGGTGAGCTGCAGCGTGACGTAGTAGCCCGAGTTGTTGTCGAGCGGCGGAATGTCGATATCGCGGACGCACGCGGCAACGCCCGGAGTCGAAGTGGCGGTCGGCGTCGCGCTTGGGCTCGGCGTCGCGCTTGGGCTCGGCGTCGGCGTTACGGTTGGCATCGGCGTCGCTGTTGGCGTCGGCGTCGCTGTCGGAATTGGCGTCGAAGCCACGATCGTCGCCGGCACGGGCGTCAGCTGCGGCAGATAGAACTGCGCGCTCGCAGACAGCATGACCGTGCCCTGGCCGCCGCCCCACAGCTGGCGCAGTAGCGGGGTGATCAGGCTGTGCGCATATTGCAGCCGCACGCTGACCGACTGAGCATCTGGATACGTGAGACTCAGATAGCCGGTTGTGTTGCGCAGCGCCGGCAGGTCAGCCGCCGAGACGAGCACCGCGTCCTGAACAATGGCCAGCGACGCCCCCGGTCCGTACGCCGTCGCGGCGGCACGCGCTCCGTCGCGCGCTGCCTGCTGCAGCACTACCTGCTCGCGCAGGACGCTGCCGCCGTCCCATGCGCCCATCGCCAGCAGGATCACCACCGGCGCGATCAGCGCGAACTCGACCAGTGACTGGCCGCGGCGATTCAAACTCACCCGCTGATGCCGACCAGACTCGCACCCAGATCGGGCGACGGGACCACTGCCGTCCCGAAGGCCGCCGCGGCGTAGGGCACGAACGTGCCGGGCGCGCTCGTCGCAGTGATACTGGACCCGAGAATTTTCAGAACGACGAAGCCGATAATGTGGACGCTGCCCGCGGTCGCCGTGTCATACACGGGCGCGGTGAACAGTCCGTAGGCTTTGCCGTTGGAGTCCAGCGGGAGTGCTTGTCTGCTGACACTGTCGCGAAGCCCGGCGGCGATCGAGTCGTAGTAGGCAGCGTCCGCCAGGTTCACCGTGCTGGGCTGACTGAGCTGCCAGGACCCCGAATGCTGGCCATCACTCCAGTACTGCTCATTGGTCGACGTCGCACCGAACGTCGGCGCGCCGGCCGATGCCAGGTTGAGCGTCGGCGCCTGACCACCCGACAGAGGATGGGCGAACAGGTCGTAGGTAGCGTGCGCCGAGTACGCTGAGGCCGTCAATGCCACAGGAATGACCAGTGGCGCCGAGGCCGGCGGGGTGGTCGGTCGCGCCAAGGCAGAGGCGGTGTCGCGCACCAGCACGTCGGGCAGCTTCACGAAGCCGGGCAGGATCGTGGATACATCGACGTTCACACTCACCCGCACGCCGCGCGCGCCAGCCGGGAACTGGCCACCGCTGCCGACCGCACCCAGCTGCGTTCCGCTGGTATCGACGTACACGGCCGCAACATTGGCGACCGTCGCCCCATTGCCCAGGGCATAGCGATTCGTCGTCGCCAGCACGTTCGCGTCTGAGCGGTTGTCGCTCGCCAGCTCGGCCATTACCTGCCAGGTGCCGCCAAGACTCGCCGCGTCGGCCGCGGTTTGCATAGCGCGGCGTTGGCTCAAGACGGCGCCGAACGAGTACAGCAAGCCGATGACGGCGAGCATCGACGCGGCCGTGATCGCGAACAGGACCAGGATCTGGCCGCGTGCTCGGCCAACGGGTATACCGATAGCAGAGCGATGCACGTCACCGCGGAACGCGTAACGCATAACTCCAAACTTCGTTCGGCTCAGGCGCTCGTCGAGTTTGCCCTGGCCGTGAGCGTCTTCCTGCTGCTCGTGCTCGGCACGTTCGACACCGCCCGCGCTTATCTCGCCTATACCGTCGTGAGCAACGCGGCGCGTGAAGCCAGTCGTTACGCCGCCGCGCACGTGGGCGAGACTGGCTGGGCGGCCGCGGCGCAACAGGCCGGTATGAACCTGACAGTCGGCATCGATCAATCCGCCCTCAATCTGAATGTCGCCGCGCCGACGCAAATGGACGGACTGCCGTACATTAGGGCTAGCGGAACCTACCGGTTCCACAGCATCACCCCACTCGTTGGCGCTCTACTGGGGGATCCCATCATCATTCAGGTGGACACTTCTGTACTCGCCGGCTGAGGCGTCTTCGTCGACTGACGCAAAACCGGGCTCCAGTCTCATTCGAGTCCTGGCCGTAGACGACAGCGCGACGATTCGTGAGACGCTGAGCGTGCTCATCGAGGCGCAGCCTGACATGGACCTGATCGGCTCGGCCGCCAGCGGTCACGAAGCGGTGCGACGCGCCGCGGAGCTGCAGCCTGACATCGTGCTGATGGACATCCACATGCCCGACCTGGATGGCATCCAGGCAACCTGGCTGGTCTCCAGCCGCGCGCCGCACGGCGCGGTGATCATGGTGACCTCCGAGGAGCGCATCGACTTCCTGCAGAAAGCCATGTCCGCGGGCGCACAGGGATACGTGCTGAAGCCCTTCGGCAACGGCGCCCAGCTGTTCCAGACGATTCGCGAGGTCCACGGCCGCTCGTCCGCCAGACGCATGCAAGTGCTCGGTGGCGCGCCGCTCGACGCACGCTTCAAACCGAAAATCGGCAAGCGCATCGTCGTCTTGTCCCCCAAGGGCGGCGTCGGCTCGACCACCATCGCCGTTAGTCTGGCGCTGCTGCGCCGCGAGCAAACGCGCCGCAGCGTCGCATTGTTCGATGCCGATTTCCTCGCCGGCGACACCACGCTGCATCTCGACCTGCGCCCGGAGCGCACGGTGCTGGACCTGGTGCCGCATATTGACGCGCTCGACGCCGGGCTGATCGACCAGGTCATGACCAAGCACCGCAGCGGACTGCACGTCCTGGCGCGTCCAGCCAATCCCGAGCAGGCCGAGGTGCTGACCGCCGAGCACGTGCGCACCGTTCTGATCTCGCTCGCCCAGATGTACGACGCCGTCGTCATCGATACCGTGCTGACGTACGACGATCGCATGCTCGCGTTGCTGGACCTGGCGGATCTGTATGTCGTCACGGTGACACCGCACCTGGGCACGCTGCGCAGCGCGCGCCATTTCCTGCACGTGGCGCAGACGCTGGGGTATCCGAATGATCGCATCCACTTCGTGCTGAATCGAGCCAACAGCCTGGCCGGCCTGGGCTTCGAGGACATTGCCAGCCTGTTGGGGACACGGAACATGTTTCAGGTGCCGACTGGCGGCGCCAGAGTCAGCCAGGCCGTCAACGAGGGCCGCCCACTCGTAATTCACCAGCCCAAATCGCCGGTCGCCATGGCGCTGCACACCCTCGCCGAACAGGTGGCCCAACGCGTCGCCCTATGACGACCGCGGAATGAAGACCAGGCGGCCCGGCACGGGATCGGCATCGGTCGTGGCTTCATTCCACTTGCGGAGCTGGTCGACGTGCCGCCGAGTATGAGATGCGCCAGTGCGATCGCGTCCGAGCCCGAGACGCTCAGCAGCAGCGGATCGCCGGCCGTCGGTGCGCGGAGCACCGTCGCGCCACGCACCACTACCACCGTCAGAGGTTGCGCGTCCACCGGTGAAGGCAGACTTGCAAGTACGTCGAGTCGGTCGCCTGTTTGGACGTCACGCAAGAGTGCCTCCGATCCGCTCGCTGGTACGCCGAGCGCCACCTGGTTCGCGGCCAGTTGTGGCGCAAGCGAGTCGGCCGCCAGCGTCACGACGGGCGTCGGCTCGCGCGTAGGCGCCACCACGTTTTGGCTCGGCGCGGCCACCGACGACGAGAACGCCAGCAGCATGAAGACCACCGCAAACGTGAGCAGGCCCGCGCCGACGACGAAAAACACCGGCCGCTTCAAGGCCACACTTACATCACCTCGTACAGGGCGCTGATGCGCCCCCCGTTGACGAGCAAGTAGTCGCACTCGAGGGGTTCGGCGACGCCGACGAACCGCACGCTGGCGTTGTTGACCGAGATGAAGCGATTCCGCGCCCCCGTCGCGAAGTCAAGCCACGGGACGCGATCGACCAGGTAGATCTCGCCCGTGACCTGCCAGTCGTCAAGGTCGAGCACGACGCGCGCCGGCATCCGCTCGTGCAGCGCGGCAAGGTCGACGGTTTGCGGCCGTTCGTCGATTGGCCGCACCAGGCGCACGTCGCGCAAGCGGACCACCAGGTCTCGACCGACGACGCCCCCCTCGGCCGCGCCGGCCGTTGAC
>WNGK01006004.1_pt1 | contig 12816 bp, 12 predicted proteins | sample 5400601 | NCBI WGS metagenome assembly WNGK01 (sample SAMN13153376, study PRJNA577476) | soil metagenome | isolation source: 60 cm soil or saprolite under Garry oak tree replicate 1 | place: USA:California | collected 2016-06-15 | reverse complement strand
TTTGACGATGAAGACTTTGCTACTTCGCAAGTTTGGCCTGATACCGCCTTCGGCGGTGGTGCTCGCAGCGCGAGGCGAATTTTCTCCGGGAGCTCTCGAATTCAAGGCCGCTCGGAAGTGGCTGTATCGCAAGTTGGCATTTGCTTTGGTTTTGCATTGGAATCTTGTTTGGCAAGCATCCTCGGCGCACGAAAAGGAAGATATTCGACAGCGCACGCCGTAGCTAGAGTGGGTTAATGCGGGAAGGGGCGGGTAGGGTATGAGTGTGATTCGCACCGCGAAGGAGATGACTCGCGATCTGATCGCCAAGGCTGGGCTTAGCAGACTCCATCTTTCGATTCGCAAGCTCCGTGGACAAAACGTTGATCACCTTTTCCTTCCTTCGCTTGCCGAACGCTTCTCTGCGGTATATGAAAATCGGGTATGGCTCAATGGCCGTTCGACTGGCTCTCTTTCGGGTTTCGGGTCGGAACTGGAAAATACCGGAGCTGTCCGACAGCACATTGCGGAGCTGCTGGAATCTCTGAGGACGCGATCACTTCTGGATATCGGCTGTGGCGACTTTATGTGGATGAAGGAAGTCGTATTTCCGTCCAGATATATTGGCGTTGACATCGTGCCTAGCATAATCGAGACAAATAACTCCTTGTATCGCTCGGAACAAAGGTCCTTCCATGTATTGGACGCAGTCCACGAGCCGTTACTTCAAGCTGATACTGTATTGTGCCGTGAAGTGCTGTTTCATTTGTCGTTCGCGGACATTTGGCAGTTGGTCGAGAATGTCCGAAGGTCCGGCAGCTCATTTCTTATCGCCACGAACGACGGCGACTTGAAATACAATGCAGATATTCTTTCGGGCGATTTTCGAATTTTGAACCTGCACAAGGCTCCCTTCTTTTTCCCGAGTCCCGTGCGGTCGATCCCCGACAACGGAGTTTTGCCAGACCGGACACTATCGGCCTGGAAAGTCGCGGACCTGCCGGGGTGCTAGTGAATCCCATAATTCTAGTTTTCGCTGACTGGTACTTGCCCGGATGCAAAGGAGGCGGGGCGGTATCCGCTATTTCCAATTTGATCCAATTGCTGGGAGACGAATTCGAGTTTTACGTATTCACTCGGAACCGCGACAACACGGATGATCAGCCATACGCTGACATTGGGTTCGATCAGTGGCTGCCAGCCGGAAAGGCGAAGGTTTTTTACGCGTCGGAACTTTCCTTTCGGAATATCCGCCGGCGCATCTGCGAGATCGAGCCGCACATTATTTATTTGAATAGTTTCTTTTCCCGCTTGACGATGAAAACATTGCTCCTCCGCAAGTGTGGCCTGCTTCCGGATTCGGCTGTCGTCTTGGCTCCGAGGGGAGAATTTTCACCGGGAGCATTGCAAATCAAGCCTTTTCGTAAGTCGCTGTATCGCAAGGTGGCCATTGCTCTGGGCCTGTATCAGGGTCTAGTCTGGCAAGCATCATCACCGCTTGAAAGGGAACACATCTGCTCTTCCTTGAGCCACGACCGAAGCGGAGACCAGACTTGCGTCCTAGTCGCCCCCGATGTCCCGAATTCGGATTTTGTGTCACGTCCGTATTTCCCCCAAAGACCCAGGAAGGAGCCCGGAGCCGTCCGGTTCGTCTTTTTGTCAAGAATTTCACCAAACAAGAATCTTCACTTCGCCTTGGAGCTTCTAAGTTCGACGCAGGGCAAAGTCGAACTCGATATCTTCGGCCCGATCGAGGACCGCGACTACTGGGGGCAATGCCAGGAAAGAATTCGCAGGTTGCCCGATCACGTTCGAGTGAATTACAAGGGGGCGGTTTCGACGGATCAGGTGATACAGATTTTCTCGCAATACCACTTTCAAATTCTGCCAACGCTGGGAGAGAACTTCGGATACGTCATCCTAGAAGCTTTTGCGGGCGGCTGCCCTGTTTTGATCAGCGATCAAACTCCGTGGCGGGATTTGTCGAAACTGGGGATCGGGTGGGACCTCCCAGTAGATGATCGGCGGCGATGGATGGAGGCGATTCAGGACTGCGTCGCGATGGATCAGGCGACTTACGAATTGTTTTCACGGCGGTCCCGAAAGTATTTCGAGGAGTGGATGTCCAGAACTCCTTATCGTCTTCATGCCAAGGAGCTATTTGAGAGAGCATTGGAAGGACACTCTAAACTCGAAGTACCGCCTACACTTGAGAGGTCCGTGGGGGCGGGGCTTTGACGATGGTTGGGGGCATCCAGTCGGAGTCTAGATTAGAGGTATGGCAAGCCCGTAAACACTCTCCATCGAGTTTACAAAGAAAAAGCACGAGGAAGCAGGGCAGGTATCGGGGAAAGAACCGAGGCCCGGTGCCGACTCGTGGCTTGTGCGCGGAAGTGAAGAAGCATCCGGAGGGAAGATCGTGACGAAAGTGCTGGTAGTGGGCGGTGCGGGATATATCGGCGGTGCGGTGACGGAGCTACTGGGGGCGGAGAAAGTGCCTTTCTCTGTGTACGACAGCCTGGTGTACGAGCTGCACTACTTGAAGAAAGTGGATTTCATATGTGGGGACGTGCGAGACACGGCAAAGCTAAGGGCAGTGCTCGCCAACTACACGCACGTTATCTGGCTGGCGGCCATCGTGGGCGATGGTGCGTGCGACGTGAATCCAGAGCTCACGATGGAAATCAATCAGGAGGCTGTGGAATGGCTGGCGAAGAACTATCACGGGAGAATCGTGTTTACGTCCACGTGTTCGGTGTACGGGCAGTTCGACGCGGAAGTGGACGAGGAGTCTAGGGTGCAGCCGTTGTCCCTGTACGCGAAGACAAAGCTGGCGGCGGAAGGATTCTTGCAGGAAGAAAACAGCTTGATCTTCCGGTTGGGGACGGCGTTCGGGATCTCGGACACGTATTCACGACCGCGGATGGACCTGGTCGTGAATTACATGACGACCAACGCGCTGACGAAAGGGGAATTGTCGGTGTTCGGGGGGACACAGTGGAGGCCGCTGGTCCATGTGAAAGACATCGCCCAGGCGATTGTGCACAACCTGGAGAGGCCGGTGCGCGGGGTGTACAACCTCGCGGCACAGAATCTGCAGATCAAGGAGCTGGCAAGGATCGTCAGCGCAATGACAGGCTGCAAGGTGAATTACACCGAACAGAAATTCCAAGACCAGCGCAACTATCACGTGTGTACGAAGAAAGCGCTGCGCGACGAGCTTTTTAATCCGCATACGATGCGCACGGTGCAGGACGGAGTGCGGGAGATGGCGGAAATGGTGAGGCTCGGGCGAATCAAGCAAACCGAGAATGAAGTTTACTTCAATGTTCGCCACGCGGAGAAGCTGAAGGCTTATGGTCAATTTGCCTGAGGCCCCGACAATAATCAAAGGCGGCCTGGCGGTGGATGATCGCGGTCAGGTTTCGTTCGTGAACGGCTTTTCGTTCGCGAAAATCGAGCGATTCTACATGGTGGAAAATTTCTCAACGGAAGTGGTGCGCGCGTTTCACGGCCACCTGAAAGAGGAAAAATTCGTCTTGGTTGTGGGTGGGGCTGCCATTGTGGCGACGGTTCAGCTAGACGACCCAAGTAATCCGAATCGGGACGCCAAGCCAGTCCGCTTTGTGCTATCCGAAAGGCAGCCACAGATTCTTCATGTGCCGGCCGGATTTGCCAATGGCTTCCGCCCGCTCGAACCGAAAACGCGGATCCTGTTTTTCTCAACGGCCACGCTGGAGGACTCCGCCAAGGATGATTACCGGTTCCCACATGATTATTGGGGAAAAGAAGTATGGGAAGTGGAATTCCGGTGAGCACTGAATTATTTAAGCGGCGGAACCGATGAAGAAGGTACTGCTGCTGGGCGCCACGGGAATGCTGGGAAGCGCCGTCTATGGGGTGCTTAACAAGAAATATGATCTCATCCTGGGAGTTAGGAACACGGATAAACTCGCACTGTTAGAAAAGGCGTATGGAGGGACTGCCAGGCACACGGTTCTCCATTTCGATGGGGCGCTGGTCTATCAAGACTATGTAGCCAGGAATGGGGGCCCGGGCGCGTACATGACAGAATTCCTTCGCCGAGCAGGGGAAGTCGATCACGTAATTAACGCCGTCGGCGTGACAATTCCGTTCTCCTTGCGAGAGCCGGCCCTGACATTTTTCATTAATGGAGCGCTCCCCCATCTGCTGGCACAAGCATTTTGCGAGAGACTGATTCATATCACGACCGACTGCGTTTACAACGGGAAGGAAGGCTTCCCCTACAACGAGAATTCCCCGAAATCACCGACTGACATTTATGGTCTTTCGAAAAGCTTAGGGGAACCGACGGGCTGTTTAACCATTCGAACATCCATCATTGGGCGAGAACTCGATGGTATGACTGGACTATTGGAATGGTTCTTACAGCAAGAAGAAAAAACGATTACGGGCTTCGCCGAGCACTATTGGAATGGCATCACTACGCAGCAGTTCGGAAACCTGTGCGATCAGATCATGCAATCGCCGGATTCATTTCCTCGTCGAGGGGTTTATCACGTTTTTTCTACCGTCGTGTCTAAATACGAGATGCTGCTTGCCTTTCAACGCAAATACGGCATTCGCTGCACCCTGAAGCCAGACAAAGAAAACAGGCTGAATCGATCGATGACCTCAGTAAAGGAACTAAATCAATTGCTGCGAGTTCCTTCCTTTTCCGAAATGTTGAAAGCCCTGGAGAGCTGAGGCGAGATGAAAAAGAACTTTAGGCTTGTGACATTTCTTGGGATCCGGCCCGACATCATTCGAATGCAGAAACTCCTCGCTCTTCTGGACCGTGGTCAGTCGCAGCACGGCTATCGGCACACCTACGTGCACTCCGGGCAACATTTCGACTATCAATTAGATGGAGTTTTCCACCGGCAATTGAACGTCAAGCCCCCCAAATTGAACCTGCGAATCGGACGGATTCTAAAGAGAGCAGGCAAAACCGGTCATGTTCACCAGTCCGCGCTCCTGTTTCAAAAGACGGCTGAGATGATCGAGTGCTTACGTCCCGATGCCGTGCTCTATCTGGGCGACACAAATACAGTCCTTTCCGCCATTATCGTTGCTAAGTACAACATTCCCGTAATCCACATCGAAGGGGGAGGCCGCAGTTTTGACTGGCGGATGCCTGAGGAAAAAAATAGGATCGTCATCGACCATCTGTCGGATCTGATCTACTGCTACTTGGATCGGTACAAGCAACTTTTGGTAGCCGAAGGAATTCCAGAATTTCGCATCGCCACGGTAGGCAATATCATCGTAGATGCACTTTCCAGCTTTCTTCCCGCCGCTGACAAGAGCCCCATACTTGATCGTCTGGGACTGAGAAAGGGTGAATACACACTTTGTACTCTGCACAGGGAAGAGAACCTCGATAACAGCGATGTGCTGATCGCGAAGCTGAAGGGACTCCAGAAGCTTTCGAACACACTTCCGGTTGTACTCCCAATGATGCCCCGATTGAAAGCTCGCATCCGTGGGAACGGACTCAACCGGATATTGAGGAACTCCAAGATCATCACGATAGAACCCTTGGGGTTTATAGAGTTCCTTAAGCTCGAAAAAGCTGCCCGCCTGATTGTTACTGATAGCGGGACGGTCCAAGAAGAGGCGTCGATTCTGGGTGTTCCGTGCCTAGTAACTCGGCGCTCCACTGAAAGACCAGAGACGATGGCAGCCAAAGCAACCATCCTGGCCGATGAGGACCTTTGCGGCAACGCTCATCGGGCCTTGCAAATGAACACAAATTGGGATCGCACTATCTTGAATCCTAAGGGTGGAAGTCCCAGCGAGCGTATTTATCAAGATCTTATAAGTCGAATTCGGACCGGGTATTTTGCGAAATCGAGGAGTATCGAGATGCTCCAGCAAGATTTCTTTGTCCGCCAGGCGTACGGGCTCGAAACCTATGAGCTCCGCACGATGGCTGCGTCGTGAACCAGATGTTCAAACACATCTCTGTTTGAGTTCCTGAAATGCGCATACTGCTCCTAGTTGATTGTTATTACCCAAACGCAAAGTCAAGCGCCACGCAAATGCACGACATGGCCTTGGAACTCCATCGTCAAAAACATGAAGTCATCGTATTGACGCCGAGCGATCGCGTTTCGAGCAACATCGAGGTCACGCATGATTTCGGATTTCAAGTCGTGCGAGTAAAGACACGGAATATCAAAAGAGCATGGAGGGCATTCCGCGCCATAGAAGAATCGCGGCTTTCAAATGTCCTCTGGCGGCATGCCAGACCATTTTTGCTTCAGCATCCCGTTGATTTGATTGTCTTCTACTCGCCGACGATTTTTTGGGCTCCCCTGGTGCGCCGCTTGAAATCTCTCTGGCATTGTCCTGCCTACCTGATCCTGAGAGATATTTTCCCTGCGTGGGCAGTTGACGCCGGTATTCTTCGCAAGGGGCTGATCTATCACTTTTTCCGGCGAAAAGAAATTCTTCAGTATGAAGTTGCTGATCGAATTGCAGTGCAATCTCCCGCGAACTTAGCGTACTTCGCTCGGGAATTTCAAACCCAGCGATACCGGCTCGAAGTCCTCTACAACTGGATGAACCTCCAAGTGGAAAACTTACCCCCCACGAATTACCGTGCCAAGCTTGGCTTGCAAGGCAAAGTTGTCTTCCTCTACGGTGGTAACCTTGGCGTGGCACAGGACGCTGACAACATCGTGCGCTTAGCTCAGCGTCTCGTGCACCACGATCACATTCACTTTCTACTCGTGGGTGAGGGTAGTGAAGTGCCACGGTTGAGGAGGCTTCTGGCAGAAAAGGACTTGCACAACATTCAAATTCTCCCGGCTGTCAGCCCCCCAGAGTATCTCGCATTGCTTTCGGAGTTCGATGTGGGCTTACTTTCGTTGGACCAGCGGCTCAAAACCCATAACGTGCCGGGAAAACTGCTGGGATACATGTACTGGGGCAAACCCACGCTGGCGAGCATTAATCTCGGCAATGATCTGTTAGAGATACTCAACAACCAGCAAGCCGGCATCTGTCTCCTGAATGGTGACGACGAGAGTCTCGTCAAGGCAGCCCTAAGGCTTGCAGATGATCCTGAGCTTCGAGGCAAAATGGGCAAGAACGCGCGCAGCCTTCTTGAACGATTGTTTTCTGTGGAAGTAGCCGTGGCCCAGGTTACGAATCAATTACAAACGCAAGCATCCCTCGCTGGAAGACTGGCGGCTGGGCAGCCTCTCGTTTCTTTGCCGGCGGCCAGAAAATTATCGGCCGATTGTTGATGTAACAGCCTTGTCAAAGTGAGGCCAATCCCCTCAAATCGAGATTTCGAGGTTCATCAACCGCTGAACTTCCTTCTTCTCAGAGGTTAGATCGCGTCGCGACGCCCAGTTCTGTGCCCAAGCTTCTTTGTCTTGCGCAATCAAAGCAACGTGAAATCGCTCACTGGCTGTTACCTTAAACACCGTAGAGGAGCAGCGAATCCGTCGTCGTTAGGTAAGGGAGTTGCCCGGTGTCTATGACTTACGCCCTGATTTTCTTCTCTAGCCTGATTCTATCGCTGATGTTGACCCCGTACGTGCGCGCAGTGGCGCACGCCCGCGGATGGTTGGAACCACCGCGCCTAGGCCGCCATGTGCATATTATCCCCGTCCCCAGAATTGGTGGCGTAGCAATTTATGTATCTTTCAACCTTGTTGTCCTTGGCGCGCTGCTGGCCCAGAGGGCGTTGGGGCCAGCCTTCCTTCCACAAATAAAGTCGACCTTTGCGCTGCTGGGTTCCGCGCTCATCATCTTTCTGCTCGGGCTCGTGGACGATCTGTACGGTGTTAGCCCCCGTGGCAAATTCTTGGTCCAAGCTGTTGCGGCCACGATTCTCTTCCAGGCCGGATTTGGAATCCATCGGCTGGACTTGGTTTCGTCCGGCAAGATACTTCAGTCCTTCATTGGCCTGCCCCTTACCATACTTTGGGTACTACTCATAACAAACGCCTTCAATCTGATTGACGGACTGGACGGACTTGCTGCGGGTTCGGCGCTCTTTTCCACCATCGTCGTTTTTATCCTATCGCTAGTTGTCCCGAGTCCCCTGGTCACGTGTCTCGCGATTGCATTGGCTGGATCCATTCTGGGATTCTTGCGTTTCAACTTCCACCCAGCATCCATATTCCTGGGAGACTCCGGCAGCCTTTTCATTGGCTTTATGCTTAGCGCCATGGCACTGGTCGGTTCCCAGAAGGCGCCGACTATGGTCGCCGTGGCGATCCCCGTGGTCGCGCTGGGCTTGCCAATATTGGATGTTGTGCTTGCCGTCGTGCGGCGGTTTCTTGGTGGCAAGCCTCTTTTTGGCGGCGACCGTCAACACATCCATCACAAATTGCTAAAGCGAGGTTTGCCCCAACGGGAAGCCGTGCTCATTCTCTACGCGGTGAGCGCTGGATTCGGTTTCCTGAGCCTTGTCCTACTTCACCAAGGAGCGGCGATTGCCCTGGTTCTTGCCGTTATAGGTATCGGAATCTTGATTGGTGTGCAGCAGCTTCGTTATCACGAGTTCGCTGAAATACTATCCCTGTTGCAGCGTGCAACGCATCGCCGCCAGGTCTTGGCAAATCACCTCGCAGTTCGGCACGCCACCGAGTCATTGAACGAATGCAATGAGTTTCGTTCGATCTGCGAATTGCTCCAGCAGACCCTTAAGCCAATCGGTTTTAACGGGGTCCGCCTGCAGATGCTGAACCCAAATGGGTTTTCAGCTTCCTCATTTCTGCCTTTGCACTGCGACTCTGACGGTCATTTCGTCTTTTCGTGGTCAGGTGCTCCGATGAGTGTATCACCTTGGGAATTGCGCCTGGAACTGGTCACCAGTTCTCGCGTCAGATGGGGGTTCGCGACGTTGTTCCGCGCGCGCGATGGAGAGATATTATCCCTTGATGTCAATATTCTGACTGAAGACTTCCGCATCTCGCTCTCGAACGCTCTAGACCGTGCGTGCTCGAGACTAGAAGCCGCTCAGCGAGATAAGCACGGTGACCAAGGAGAGCGCGCCAGTAACCTTGCTGCCGGCTCCATGGCAGATTGAAGAGAACAGCAAATCTAGCTGGAATTGCACACTGCGATGAAATGTGAGGAAGACTCTCGCAACTCATTCGTATTGCATATCCTCCGGTCCGTTCTTTCGATTTTCAAGTAAACAAACGCTTCCTTCCCAACAGTTCTGACTTGCTTCATGAGATTGAAGGAATTTCACTGGGGCGCGGCCCCTTGCGCGGCTGATTCTTTGGGCCCGCCGGGAATCGCATCTTCGCGCGTTACAAAGACCACCGGATATTCATGATCCTAGGCTCAAATCCTGGCGGGCTCACCCACCCCGCGCCGTTGAGCTAATTCTGTTGGGCACGTCGTTTCTACCGACGCTCTCCGTGACATTTGCCGTGACAAGCGACGCAAAGCGTAATCAAGTTGTGCATTGCATCGCCGCCGAGCCGGCTCCTGGATTTGATGTGATGGACCTGTAAGTCTTTCATGGAACCGCACTCCTGACACCGCCAGCCATCTCGTTCGAGCACGCGTGTCCGGACGATTGCGTATTTTTTCGGATCCAGTTTGAGTCGAGGTCGTTTCTGGCGTAGACGCGTCGAATTCATTGAACTTTGCATAATCAAATCTATGGCTGAGTCTCGGCCAGGTTCGCCCCCGCCAGAAAATCCGCACAGATCATCTCCAGGCAGTAACCCCTACATTTATCGGTTCCAAGCATCAGGCCGGCAGTTTCGAGAGCTTTCTCAACCACAGGCAGCTGGCTCTTATAAAGCTTGAAATAGATAATCTCCCAAGCCTCGGTCTCTTTTCCGGTAAGATGCCGTTCCACCTCTCCTTTAAAACTTTCCTTCGGTAGTTCCCTCGCTTTGTGCAACCAGGTTGCACAATCAAAGTCTTCTCCGTCCTTCCGCGCTACCTTGACCAGCTCTACGGCTTTGCTCCAGCCTACTTCTCGAAGCTGCTGCTTCGGGACTCGCGTCAGATTCTCGTGGATCGCCATCAGGTAATAGGCCTTTCGTCGCGAGTCCGGGAAGCGCTTTTCGAGAAACTCATCAAAGGACTTCAGTTTCTCTAGCCTCCAATACTGCTTCGACCTGACCTCACACAAATACTCCCCAAGTTCGACAAACCGCGTATCCTTCTCTTCTCCTTTGGTCTTCTCCCAGCTCAAGATTTCGTCGATCTTGCCCAAGACGAAGACCGCCCGCCGACGATTCAACTCTGGCGCCACGGCAGTCCGCCCATTAATCCACAAGCTCGTCAAGCCAATCAAGGTCGCCCGCTCCTGCCTTGCGCACGAGATTCGTGTCGATTAATGGCTGGTTGTTCAGACAAAGCCCTAGATGTGGGCAGCTCAGGCAGCCGTTTTGGGGAAAGCGGATACCGCTGTGCGAAACAAACTGAGCCGCTTCGATCTGGCCGATCGTTCCCTCCACAAGGCGCCCGAACTCTTGGCGTTGCTCTTCAGAGATCGACGCTCTCAAATATTGAATTTCGGGAGCATGTTTCCGCACGAAGACGACCAGTGCTACCCCAGGAATCCCGCTGATCCAGGAATAACAAATGAGCTGCGGATCGAGTGAAAGTAGTCCCTCGGGTTCCGTCGAATAGCGACTGGTTGTTGTCTTCCAGTCGATCAGGCAGTGCTGGCCATCGACCTCTCCGAGGGCATCGAGATAGGCAACGAATTCGCTTCCTCCCGGCATTGTCCGGAGGATTTTGATTTGTAGATTCTTCTTCGGACTGCGAATCCGAATGCGATTATCCCGTGCAAATGTTTCGAGTAAATGGACTCCCTGATGGAAGAGGCGGTCCCAGGACTCTCCTTTGCGGTATTCAAAAGGAGCATCGCGGTGCGCATCCCATTCTTTGAAAAGTGCAGCAGCACTATCCTCCTGACAAAAGTAGGCACCAAGAGCCTTTTCAAAGCAGCGACCGAAGATCATCGCTGCCCGGGTTTCTTTTTCCCGCCAGCCATCCAGATAGCGGTAGCGGTAGCTTCGAGGGCAGCGAAGATACTGGCTAATTTGCGTGTAGCTATAGACCATCGCCGCCTCCCCGCCCATCGCTGTCGGACAGTGATGTGCATTCAAGAGCCTCCCAGTCCGCCTCGGGGGCGAAGGCATCGAGGTTTTGGTAAGAGCGTCCGTTCAGAGTTGTATAAGAGGTCCGGACGACCCCACGAAGACTGCAGAGCGCTTTTTCATCGACCTGGTCATCCTTGAGGAGCTGCGCGTCGTAACCAAAATCCCGAAGAAACCAGTTGAGTTTCCAGAGAGCTCTTTCGGTGCAGTACAACCGCCCCGTTAGGAGCCGGGTTTCGAAGGGTTTCGGTTCCAGAATCACAAATCGGATCTCTACGAATGGCTTTTGTGGATGCCATCGGTAGCGAGCCCTATTCACGCGAACAAGGAATAACCCTTCGAGCTTGTTTTCGACTCCACGCTGATTCAAATGCAGGCCTTGAGTCTGCCGCCTCATAGTTTCACCTCCACAGGCTGAGCATAGGAATTGAGTTTGCACACCAAGCCATCCCTGTTTTCCTTCGCGGATGTCGCTAGATGAGAGATAAAGGACTCAACTAAATCGCGACTCGCATCTTTAAGGGTGGGCGTGCCGCAGAAGTCCGCTGCATAGGCTTTAACTTGGGTGGGATCGAGGTTGTACTGGCGGATTAAGACACACAGGCGGTCCCGCAGCTTGGGTTGCCCGTTACTCGAACCATTCGGGTGAGGAGGCTTTACAGACTCGCTCTGTTCCCGCGCTGGATTGGGAGAACCGGTAAGCCAGCCCAACTCCTCAACAGAACAGAGCCCGATGCCGTAGGGCCTTGCGGAGGGCCCGGTTGACGGCCCTCGTTTCGGCAACGCGCATTTCAGCGCCGCGGACAAGGGGAGACGTATTTGTGGGGTCGGCGTCACCATAACCGACGAAACCTTTTGATCTAGGGGACTTGAACACAGTTGCCTTGAAGACCCAGCGATTTATAGATGGATCGCAAGACTCGCGCACTTGCTTGACCTGCATACCGGCACATCGCTTGCGCAAGGCCAATCGCAAAAGGCCTGCATGGGTGACATACCAACCGTTGTCCAGGTAAGCGAAGTCTCCCAGGGCCACGGAAAACCCAAATTCGAGGGTCATTTCACGTAACCGATCGAGCGCGACACCTGCCAATTGGCTGCCCTTCCAACGCCTCGCCATTTTGACGTTCTGGCGGACCAGAACTCCCAGTCGAGCATTGACTCCGATCAGGCTCTTCATAAGGTTCCTCCAATGGATACCAATGTTGAACAATGGTACCCGTAGAGCGGTATTCTTGTCAAGCGAAGAGTTTGCGAAGACAGAAGGAGTACCGTACAATTCGTCCTTAGCGGCCATGAGAAAAGAAGACAGAATTGGATTCAGAGTTCCTGCAGAACTAAAAAGGACGCTCACTCAAATCGCAAGGAACGAAGGCAGAAGTCTTGCGCAAGTGTGTGAGATCTTCTTGAGAGGTGCGGCTTCCTCCTATAAAGCAGAAGGGCCGAAGTATCTCCAGCGCATTCTCTCTCGCCAGAAGAAAGACTCTAGTGACTGATTTTGGAATAGTTCACCAGGAGCCCGAAGCACGTTCAGATCCCCCTTGACTTGAGCGGGCTTCGGGATACAATGGCGAAGGAAAGGCGAACCGAGTCAGCGCAGAAGCGATTCGTGCACCTGGGTGCACAGCTCTGCTGGACGAAGGGTTGGAAAGGAGACTCAGGGCCTCGCGTTAGCCGGATAGGGAAATAGGTGCTGCAGTCGGTGCCTGCCACGTTCGGG
>WNGK01011572.1_pt1 | contig 12817 bp, 12 predicted proteins | sample 5400601 | NCBI WGS metagenome assembly WNGK01 (sample SAMN13153376, study PRJNA577476) | soil metagenome | isolation source: 60 cm soil or saprolite under Garry oak tree replicate 1 | place: USA:California | collected 2016-06-15 | reverse complement strand
CATCCTGCCGGGCGGCGGCGTTGCGCTTCTGCGCGCCTTCAAGGCGCTGGAGAAGCTCAAAGTCCACAATGATGATCAGCGAACCGGCGTCGAAATCGTCAAGAAGGCGATCTCCTGGCCGGCGCGTCAAATCGCGATCAACGCCGGAGAGGACGGCTCGCTTATCGTCGGCAAGATCCTGGAAAAGGACACCTACGCTTATGGCTACGACGCCCAGTCGGGCGAATACGTCAACATGATGTCGAAGGGCATCATCGATCCGACCAAGGTGGTGCGTGCGGCGCTGCAGGGGGCGGCCTCGGTCGCGGGCCTGCTCATCACCACCGAGGCCATGGTCGCCGAGGTGCCGAAGAAGCAGAGCCCGGCGATGCCAGGCGGGCCTGGAGGCGGCATGGGCGGCATGGACTACTGACCGCTTGAGCACGACAAAAGGCCGGGCACGAGCCCGGCCTTTTGAATGCTGCCTCGCTCCTACGGCTCGAGAGGGCGCTCACATGACGTTTCCGTTCGATCCTCCCCTGCAGCTTGCCGGAACGCCGGTTGTCTTGGTTCGATCGCTCGATGATGCGACTGGTGTCCTACGGGAATACGTAGGCCGCCGGCCGGCGACGCGGGATTTGATCCTGCGCCGTCTTAGTGCGGCATCGACCGAACAGGAGTCCGGCGAAGCAGCAAAGAGCTTTTGCTGGTGGGCCGAGCAGGAAGGGCTGCTGCTCCAGCCGAAATAATCTGCCGGCGCAGTACGGGGCGGGTTGGGACGATCAGCGGCGGGGATGCAGGGCCTGGTGCCTGTCAGCGCGGATCGCAGCTCGGGATGGCGGAGACTGGCGAGACTGTAAGTGACTGTGGAAGTCCGTCAAGAAATGGGTTTACGGGTGGTGGCTCGTTCGTGTTAGAATAGTCCCGTTCATAACAAAGTTTGAGGGACAAAATGGCCAAGAGAGCAAAGACACTTCGTGCATGGACCAAAGGGGATGTTCGCGAGTTGAAGGCATTGGCGCGTCAAAAGACGCGGGCAGGCAAAATAGCCCGCTCACTGAAAAGAACCGAAGGCGCAACCCGGCAAAAGGCATTCAGTTTGGGCATTTCCCTGGACACCCGGGGCTAGCTCGGATTTCGGTCGACTGAAACCACCGACGTCGTCATGCGCGGGACAATCCCTGGGTCAAGCCCGGGGACGGGCGTGACGTATCAGGAATGATGAAGTCGGGATGCTTCTGATGTTGTAGCGGGCGGCCGGTTCCGGCTCCATTTCAATCTCCACCTCGAGCAGCCGTCAAACGCCGATTGCCTCCTTGACGCGCTTGCGCGTGAGCGGCAACTCGCGAATGCGCACGCCGGTCGCGTCCGCGACCGCATTGGCGATCGCGGCTGCAGCGGGTCCCTGGCCGGTTTCGCCAGTGCCGAGGAAGGGCTGCCCCGGCCGGTCGATCAGGTGGACCTCGACCGTGTCGGGAAGATCAGGAAACCGGAGGATCGGATAGCCGGCCCAGTCCCGGCTGGTGATGCGCGCATTGTCGAAGGTGAGCGCCTCGTTAGCGCGCGAAGGCAAAGCCTCGACCTCGCCCCTGGCGCAGCTTGTCGCCCTTGCTCCAGCCGAAGCGCTCGGCCGCCAGCGAGACGACGTCGCGGGCACGCGCGTCTTGCAAATGGCGCAGGCGAAACTCGACCGGATCGGCGCCCGCGGCCTTGGCCAGTTCATCCATGAAGCTCTCGATCGAGAACACGTTCATATAGGCGCCGAGTGCGCGCAGGGCCGACACGCGAACCGGCATTTCCGGAAGGAAGTGATGCACCACGCGCGCATTTGCGAATTTGTAGAGCGGGATCGCGTTACGGTCGCCGCCCCCGGTGGGCTGTGGAATTGGCTCCGGCTTCGGCTGCACGAACGGAGTCGCGAGATGCCAGGCCGGCATCAGGTTGCCGGCACCGCCCGGCCGGGTGGAGTGCGGATTGCTCCAGACCTCATATTGCCAGTCCACGATTGTGCCGGCGCCGTCGAGCGACGCCTGGACCTGGGTCACCATCGCCGGACCGTAAGGCTCCCAGCCATGTTCGTCCTCCCGCATCCATTGCACGCGAACCGGACGCCCGGGGAATGCCGCGGCGATGAGCGCGGCGTCGGCCGCAACGTCGTCGGCGCCGTTGTGGCCGTAGCAACCGGAGCCTTCCATATGGATGCAATGCACGCGCTCTTGCGGCACCCGCAGCATTTCAGCGATCGACATCCGAAGCGGATAGACGCCTTGCGTATGACTCCAGACCGTCAGCGTCCCGTTCTCGGACAGCGCCACCGCGCAGGATGGACCGATCGATCCATGCATCTGGTATGGCCGATGGTAGACCGCTTCGATCGTTCGCGCGCCCGCGATCGATCCTGACCGACTATCAAGGATGACATGATCCTCGGAGTTTGCGCTCCGGACCCAGTCGTAGAGCTGGGTCGGATCGGGCAGCGTTTTTGTCTCCTCCCAGAGCGCCCCCCGCGCCAGCGCGTCCATTGCCTGGACCGCCTGGTATTCCTTCTCGGTGACGACCGCGAGGAAGCTGCCGTCGCGCACGACCTTCAGCACGCCTGCCATGTTCTCGACCGGCCCGGTTTCTGCCGAGCGCAGCCGCGCGCCATAGCTCGGCGGCCGCACGACCCTCGCATGCACCATTGCCGGCAAACGAAGATCCTGCACATAGGCGACGCCGCCAGTCACCTTGGCGGGGATGTCGACCCGCTGCATCGGCTTTCCGATCACGGCAAAGGCGCTCGGGTCCTTCAGCTTCGATTGCGGCTGCGCCTGCACGTGCAGCAGCTCAGTCGCAACGAGCTCGCCATATCGCACGCTGCGGCCGTCCTCCGTCGCCACCGCTCCATTGCGCACGTTGAGTCGGTCAGCGGAGGTCCCGAGGCGGCTGGCCGCGGCATTGATCAGGATTTCACGCGCCTGTGCCGCCGCGTGCCGAATGGCGGTGGCGCTGTCCTGCATGGATTGGCTGCCGGACGTGTAAACCTCATTCGGGGTGCGGCTTGTGTCGGCAGTGACGAGATTGATGGCGCCGGGCTCGACCGACAGTTCCTCGGCGGCGACCTGGATTATCGCCGTCTTGATTCCCTGGCCCAGTTCCGCCTTGCCGGTAAACACCGTGATCCCGTCCGCATCGATGCGGATCCAGGAATCGAGCATCGGCGAGGTCTTCAAGCTGCCGGGGAGGGGCGGGGTCGATTGGGATTGCGCAGCGGCGCGATCCTGCGCCAGGAGCGGCTGCAGCAGCGAGAAGCTGACGATCAGGGCGCCGCCGCCCGCAAGCACGCTACGGCGAGACAGCGGGTCTGCGAGAGCATTCATCGCCGTGCCTCCTCACCATCGGTGTTGGCTGCGGCGGAGCGCATCGCGCTGGCGGCACGACGCACCGCAGCAAGAATCCGCATATGCGTCCCGCAACGGCAAAGATTGGTTTTCATATGCTCGCGAATGTCGCTGTCGGAAGGCGAGGCGTTGACCTGCAGCAGCGCGTGCGCCCGCATGATCATGCCCGGGATGCAATATCCGCACTGGGCCGCCTGCTCGGCAATGAATGCCTGCTGCAGCGGTCCCGGATGATCGATCGTCCCAAGCCCCTCCAGAGTTGTGACGCGGCGCCCTTCCAGCGCCACGATCGGCGCCAGGCAGGAGAACACCGGTTTGTCGTCGACCAGCACCGTGCATGCGCCACACTGGCCGAGACCGCAGCCGAACTTCGCGCCATTCAAGCCCAGGTCATCGCGCAGCACATAGAGGAGCGGGGTCGATCCGTCCGCGTCCACCCACGCCATTCCACGCCGGCTGGTCGCTGAATTTTGCCCGCACGAATGTGACCAGGACGGCAAGCTGTTCGTCCGTGAATGTAGCGCCGAAGCCTGGCATCAATGCCGCCGGCGCACCCGCGGGGGGCTCAATGCCCTCCAGGATGACGTGGATGAGATTGCGTGGGTCGGGCATCGCGACGGCCTTGCTCTGCGCCAGATGGATGCCGTGGGCGGAGAAGCTCCGGGCGGACGGTTCGTGGCATTGAGCGCAGGCGCCGGCGTAGATTTTGCCCGCAGCCGCCATCGGCCCATTGCCTCCGCTTCCCGTTGTGGCGGATGGCTCCGATGCGGGTGCGGCACGCTCGTTCGGCCCTCTGGCGATAAGCTCATCCGGATTTTTGTGCCGTCCCGCCGTGGCCGGGACGAGGATGGAGCCGACATAAGCCACGATGGCCTTGACGTCCGGCTCGGCGACATCAAGGAGATTGTCCGGAGCGGACCGCATCGGACCGGCCGCGACGCCATGCGGTTCGACGAAGCCATGGCGCAAATAGGTGAACAGCTGTTCGACTGTCCACGCGACGGGCGCCGGGGAGGCAGAGGTCAAGGCTGGAGCGTGCCACCCCTCTGCCTCGCCACCGGCGAGGAATTGGTTGCGCTTCTCGGCGCCGAGCGCATTACGCGGCGTGTGGCATGCGCCGCAATGTGCCAAACCTTCGACGAGATAGGCCCCGCGATTCCATTCCGGGTCTTTTGCGGTATCCGGCTGGAACTCCCCCGGGTTGAAAAACAGGAGCTTCCAGCCGGCGATGAGCGGCCGCACGTTGAACGGAAATGCAAGATTGTTCGGCGGCGCCTCGGCACGCACCGGCTCCCGCGTCATCAGGAATGCATAGATCGCTCGAACGTCCTCGGTCGACAGCTTGGTGAAATGGTCATAGGGAAACGCGGGATAGAGATGCCGCCCGTCGCGGCTGACCCCTTCATGCATCGCGCGCAGGAAAGCGGCCTCCGACCAGCGGCCGATGCCGGTGTCCGGGTCCGGCGTGATGTTGGTCGAGTGGATGGTTCCGAATGGCGTCGGCAGCGGCAGTCCGCCGGCATAAGGCGCAGCGCCTGACTTGGTATGGCAGGTATTGCAGTTCCCGATCAACGCCAACTGCGCACCCTTGGCGATCAGGGTCCTGTCGAAAGCGGATTTGTCAGGGGGATCGGCGGCGGCGATGACGGGACGCCACGCCAGCGCGGTGAACACGAGCGCAAGGACGAAAAGCACGCCGACTAGCCCGATCACAATGCGTTTCAGCCACATGCTCGGCTCGCATGCCTTCCAGTTGAAAATTGGCGCCAAGACCGATAACCATGAAAACAACGGCAACTGCCGAAGGTTCCCGCCTTCCTCGAACCGGAGATCCCTGGTCAGCGCAATGGCCTGAGCTCGCTCAGCATGGTCGGAACGAACTCCGAGACCGTCGGATGGATGTGCATCGCGCGTTGCATGACCGTCATGGGCGCCTTGGCATACATCAGATCGAGAATGCAGTGCACCACTTCGTCGCCGGCAAGGCCGAGCAACGATGCGCCAAGGATCTGCTGGGTGTCCTTGTCGACCAGGATTTTCATGAAGCCCTGAGTTTCGCCCTTTTCATAGGCGCGGCTGACATCCTCCATCGCGATCGTGCCGACCAGCCCGGCCTTCCCCGATTTTCGAACCTCCGCCTCCGTCATGCCTGCACGCCCGAGCGGCGGATCGGTGTAGAGCGCGTAGGCGGTAATGCGGTCCGTGACACGGCGCGGTTCATGGTCGAGAAGATTTGCCGCTACGATCTCGAAATCGTTGTAAGACGTGTGAGTGAAGGCGCCGCGGCCATTGCAATCACCCAATGCCCAGATACCAGGCACATTGGTGCGGAGCTGATCGTCCACCTGGATAAAACCGCGTTCATCCGTGGCAATGCCGGCCTTGTCGAGACCGAGGTCGTCGGTATTTGGCCGCCGGCCGATCGCAAGCAGCAGATGCGTGCCGACGACTTCGGACGTTTGTCCGTGCGATTCGATCTTCACCTCGATATTCTCACCCCGCCTGCCGAGGCCGACAACTTTTGTATCGACGCGCACGTCGATGCCTTCGCCCTTGAGAATGTCGGCTATGGCGCCTGAGACATCTTCATCCTCGCGCGCGATGAGCCGTGGCGCGAGCTCGATGATGGTGACCTCGCTGCCAAATCGTCGATAGACTTGTGCGAATTCCAGCCCGACGTAACTTCCGCCAAGAATGATGAGATGCAGCGGGAGGAAATCCACCTCCATCATCGAGCTGTTGGTCAAGTAGCCGACCTGATCGAGACCGGGTATCGGCGGTATCAGGGCGCGAGCGCCCACATTGATGAAAATCCACTCGGCCTTCAGTGCCGCGCCGCCGACCGATATTTCCTTCGGGGAGACGAAACGGGCATGGCCTTCATAGACCGTGCAACCTGCCAGAGTCTTCAATGACCTCTCCACCGCGGTCCGCGATGCTCCTGATACGGCATCCTTGCGCGCCTTCACTGCTTTCATGTCAACGCCGACAGGGCCGCCGATCGTGACGCCATACTCGCGGGCGCGGCGCGCGATGTGGGCGGCATAGGCGCTCGCGACCAGGGTCTTGGTCGGCGTGCAGCCGGTGTTGACGCAAGTGCCGCCGAAAAACTTGCGTTCGATGATTGCGACCCTTTGCCCGGCTGCCGCCAGCCGTCTCGCCAACGGCGGCCCCGCCTGTCCGGTCCCGATGATGACCGCGTCATAATCCGGCATTGCAGGCCTCCGATCTTCTGACTCTGCGGTCACGGAATAGGAATGACCAGCCTGCGGGCGGCGGGGTGGCGCCCGCATGCACGCCGCGGCAGCAGTGTGCCCCGACGATCTTGCAGCTTGTCGCTTCTGAAAACCAGCGATCCTTCTCTGCAATCATGCAAGGGATCGTACCCTCCGCGCTGTTTGCAATTTCGTTCACTCGGTAATCTTGACGTGGTTTTCCGTCACCAGCTTCGACCCAGGCAAATCCCGTCTCGTGTTTGCTTCCAGCGGCAATCTATTGGGGTCGTCCTTCTTTTCGCCTCGTGGTCCGAAGTGCTCTCGCACGATATCGTCTTCCGTAGGCCGGCCATCGTCACGCTGGCTCTCCAGCCATCTTTGCCGAATGGTATCGTCAGGTATTTGCTTGATCTTAAGGTCAGCCATATCTTGCATCTCCAATGGACATCAGGATGCCATATGCGGTTCTCGCGAGGATGCGAGCGGGGGAAGTTTTGCATATGGCAGTGCCGCCCGAGTTGACGGCCGTCAACGTGCGGGTGCCTCCCTGCTGTTTTGAGACTGTCATGAGGTTACTCAACGCCGCGAGGATGTCCAGCGCACCGAGTGCCTCGTTCTCGCCAACCGACAAGGGCTTCTCTAGAGCATGAAACTGGATCCGCAAGACCTGGAAAAGATCGCCCACCTGACGCTGGAGCATTACAATCAGCGTGCCGAAGAGTTCTGGCAAGGCACGCGCGATCACGACGTCGGCCAAAACATCGCGGCGCTGTTGCAACACATCGATGGTAAGCCGCCTTTCACGATACTCGATTTTGGCTGCGGCCCCGGGCGCGACCTCAAGGTGTTTGCCGGACTCGGCCACATCGCGGTAGGTTTGGAAGGCGCCGCGCACTTCGCCGTAATGGCGCGCGCCCACAGCGGCTGCGAAGTATGGCAGCAGGATTTCCTCAAGCTCGATCTACCGCACGGCCATTTCGATGGCGTGTTCGCCAACGCCGCGCTGTTTCATGTACCAAGCCAGGAGTTGCCGCGCGTATTGCTGGAACTGCGCGCAAGTCTGAAACCGGGTGGCGTGCTGTTCAGCTCGAATCCGCGCGGCCATAACGATGAAGGCTGGAACCGCGGGTGCTACGGCGTATATCATGATCTGGAGACTTGGCGCCGCTATGTGTCAGCTGCGGGCTTCGTCGAGCTGACCCATTATTACCGCCCTGCCGGCCTGCCGTGCGAACAGCAGCCCTGGCTGGCGAGCGTCTGGCGCAGGGTGGCATCCTGAAAAAGGTCGCACGGTCCAAGCGATCCTTCAGTCCCGGGACCAAAGCATCTCCCCCTGGCTGCTGCGCCGAGTGCCAACAGTGCATGGCGGACAAGGCTTTTTACGCCTCTCGCCGGCCTTCGTGGATCGATTCGGCGGGACGTCAGGCTGATTTACCTGAAGCATTCGCGGCTTAAGGTACGAGCACACCAAGAAGGTGTGAGCGACAACATCAGCAGGAGATACGACCATGTTCAGCAAGACCGCGATTGCCCTGGCAATCATCCTCGGCACCGCCACCGGTTCGCTGGCGGCGACGAAGAAGAACAGCATGAACCCGTCATTCGACGTGTACGACACCCGCGGCAAGTACATCGGCTCGGATCCCGACATCCACATCCGCGGCGCGCTGCAGCGGGACAGTGGCTGGCCGAGTTGAGTCGAGACCACCGGAACAGTAGCGGCCGGCCTTCGGGCCGGTCGCTTTCGAGTCGTCAAATCATGCCGGCAAGCAGCGGGCTAGCCGTGGAATCGGACGTAGCGCGGCTCGATGTTCTTGCGCGAGGTCCCGCCCTGAAGCGTATACCCCGATGCGACCCACTGGGTCCCGTCCGGATGGTGGGCGAGGCAGGAAAGGTAATCACCCCAGGATTGGTCGGGGGGCCCATCGGTGCTGGTCCTCGACAGCTGCGTATCCCAGCCGGTCGCGGTCTTTACGCCCACGACGTGGCCCGGATGGCGCGTGCCGCCGCCATAGAAGCTGCTGATCCCGACCGCGCCTTGCGAGTTCGCCGCCGCCGCGGGATAGGCCCATGCCGATAGGCGGCTCCAGATGTCCGGTTCGTCGATGAGGGCTTTTGTGGTCTCCTTGAGGCGCGCGACGCGAATATACGGCAGGGGGTGGTTGGTGTCCCGGTTCGCAGACCACATGAAGCCGATCGTGCCATTGCCGACCCAGGCGCCGGTAATTCGCGGGTCCAGGCGGCCGAGCCAGTTTACGCCGCCAGGGCCGGGAGCCGAGTAGGCCCCCGCAGTCCAGGGACGGACATTGACGTCTGTCCAGGCGATGGTGGTGGAGGTGTCCGCCCACTGGAACACCCTGATCTGGCTGACCGAGTTGTGGCTGCCCATGTACATGGTGGCGCTCGGTCCGCGGCAGAGCCTGATCGAGCCGTTGCCCGTCGTCGACCACCAGCGGTAGCCGAGCGCGGCGCCGGAGGCGAGCGTGGCGAGCGGGAACCGGAACACGACCGCGCGTTCCCAGGCATTGCCGAGAAAGACGTTGAAGGTCACAAACAGGTTTTCGTTGGTGAACGCCATGTCCGGGTAGTCGAACCACTGTTTCTTCCAGGCGGCGTTCAGGTTCTTGGGGGCGAAGTCCCAGTAGTACCAGTTGCCGAACTGCGCTTCGCGGCAGACCGCAAGCCGGAAGATGTTGTCGCCATTGGCGGTCGAGATGTACTGCAGCAGCCAAATCCAGATCCGGTGGCGCGGGTTGAAGAGCACAATCTGGTCGCAGCAGAAGCCGCCGGCCGACGCCGGGAAGCGGGTAAACGGGTCGAGGAAGGTCCAGTTCGCCCCGGCATCGGTGGAGGTCGAGGCGAACCAGTTTCCGGTCATCATGAGCTGGCGGTCGTTGGCGGCCGCAGTGGGCTCGCAGATGGTCGAGGTGCGCTCGCTGGTGGCCGTGTCGTCGAGCCCCAGGTTCTGGACCAGTGTGAGCGGCATGTGTCCGCGCTCCCTTATTCCTTGGGGTCCGTCGGGTCCGGCACCACTTCCTCCCTGAGCGCTCGCATCGGCGCCCGCTCGGGCATGTCGCCGCTGAGCGGCGGCCCCGCCTGACGGCGCGGCCCTGCCTTCAACCGATCGCGCAGGTCGAGTTCCTCGTCCGACGGCCCTGCCGCCGCGGCCGCCGCCCGGGTTCTACTGCTCGTGACCGGCTTCCCCGCGTTCTTTGCGGTCGTGCGTGCCGTCGTTGAAGCCCTGGTTTTTTTTGCCATTGCATGCCTCCATGGAGCGGGGGAGGCGGCGGGCGTCGAAGCGCCGGCCGCCGATGATCGAGAGCACTGGGCCATCGCGCAAGGCTGAAAGAAAACCACAGCGGCGAGCGAGCCTGCTGCAATCAGGAACTTGCGAGCCATGACGAAGGCCTCGAGCGCGCTCCTTCCCCTCCAAGGTCGGTGCTCGGAACGCTTGTGTCAAGGAGAAACGACCGTGGGCAGCGTCCTCATTCGGCGGCCACCGGACAAAGGCTCAACGGGTTCCTCCTCCCCAGGTTCGACCGAATGGGTTGACAGGGCAGAGCGCCCAGTTTCAGGCCGAATTGCCCCAGCAGGCTGTTGAGCTCGTTGCTGTTGAATTCGTTGACGCTGAGAACGAACTTCGGTGGTCCTGGTGTCCGCATGATCCGCTTGACCTCGGATGCGAGCTTGTTGTTCTGGGACAGCGCCAGATAATTGTTCTCGATCCCCAGATATCGCGCGCTCGGCTCGGCGTATGGAATGAAATATGCGACCGGATCCCAAGTGGCAACCAGGACGACGCTGTTCGCCGGCAACTGCGGCACCTGGACATCGATGTAGCGATCTTCATACCGCCGGCGGCCCCAATCGGGATAGACGGTGGTGGCGCCGGCGATCGCCAGCGCCACGAGCGCGACCACGACCCGCAGCCGGCGATCCTCGAACAGCCAGATCAATGCTCCCATCGTGACCACGCCAGTGAGCATTTCCAGCTGCACGGCGTATCTGTAATAGGCGAAGCCGAGCACCCAGGTGAAGTAGGACACCGCGGCGAAGGCCAGGACGAGACCGAGGCCGGGTGTTTGCGCGAATACGCGGGCCCGACGGTCCTCCCCGCGAAGCCGGCTCGCCGCCAGGGCCAGCAATCCGGCAGCCACAGCGACGTAGGCGATCGCGCCGCGCCAGTCGCGAAGCGGCGGCTCCGACACGACATAGGCGCCGGTTTCCGTCCAATAGAAAGGAAAGGCAATGAGCTGCCAGAGATCATGCGGCAGGAACCGTGCCTCGTGAATGGCTTTGGGTTCCCAATACGGCGATTGAAAGATCTGATTGAGGTAGGGAAATATCGGATTTCCAAAATCGCGCCAAAGAGTGAGCATGTGATGTCCCGCGACCGCGAAAAATCCCACCCCGGCCGCGACGCCGTAGGCAATGAGGCCGCCCGCAGTCCTGCGCCGCAGCGCCGCAAGCAGAGCGATGATGCCGAGGCCGGGCATGAATACGGCCGACGTATATTTCAGCGCGATTCCGATGCCGCCCGACAATCCCGCCCATGCAAAGGCGGCCCAAGTTCCGCGCCAAGTTCGGCGCTCGCTTGCCGGTTCGGCAACCTTGAGAACGCCGAACAGCGAGCCCAGCACGAACAGCGAGCTGGTGAGATCATTGGTCGTCGTCCCGAGCAGAGATATGAACCCGGCCCCGGAGACGCCCATCAGGAAGGCCGCTGCCCTGAGCACCGAACGTTCGATGAGCCAGAGCGGACGAAGGACATGGCAGGCGATCGCGAGAATCAACGCGGCATTGATGCCGTGCACGGCTCCCATGATGAAGGCGACGATGCGCGGGGTTTCATTGAGGGGCGAGGAGATCAGCCCATAGAACAGAAAGTCCGCAACCGGGAGGAGGAAGCCCTCCTCTTGGGCGGGACCGATGTCGTAGAGGTAGCGGTCGTGCAGATAGGTCCAGGGGGCATAGAGGTGATAATAGCGCAGATCCCAGTAGTCGTCGGGCCCCAGGATGACCGACAACAATCCCGCGCCGCCGCAGACGAGGAGGGGCGGAAGCCAGGAACGCCATGCCGCGACTGGCGCCTGGACAGCGAATGAGCTTCGGCCCCTCGCCGTGCCGATGGCAGCCTGCTGATCGATCATGCGGAACGGTGTTCGGAACAGTCGACCCATTTCAGCGACAGATCGTGGCCCATGTCCCCCCGGATGAGCGGCTCAGCATGTGCCTTTTCGGCTTTGCCCGCAAGCGAGGGGGCGCCTCTCCCCGCAAGCGGGGAGAGGGAGTTCACCGTGTTCGCGGCAGCGATCAGCCGGTGATCATGCGCATGAGGACGCGGTCGTTGCGCACGAAATGATGATAAAGCGCGGCGCCGATATGCGCCGCCGCGAGGCAAGCGATGGTAAGACCGATCACTTGGTGCACCACGAAAAGAGACTCGGAGAATGGCTGGTCCTTGGGCCAGATCGGCGGCAGCTGGAACAATCCGAACACCATGATCGGCGCCCCATAGGCGGAGGTGGCGACCCAGCCGACGAATGGCTGCACGAGCAGCAGCGCATAGAGGCCCCAGTGGGTGGCGTGCGCGGCGAGCTGCTGGATCGGCGGGATGTCGTCGGGCAAGGGCAGGGGCGGGTGCGTCAAACGGTAGCCGAGCCGCACGACGATGAGGGGGATGATCACGGCCCCGATCGAGCGGTGCAGGTCGTAGAGGAAATCCTGCAGCGGCGGTTTGGCCCACTCGGTCGCCATCACGATGCCGATCGGAATCGTGGTCAGGACCAGGACCGCCGTGGTCCAGTGCAGCGCGCGCGCGGTCAGGCTGTAGGCGCAAGGCGCTTTGCCGTCGATCATGCGAGCCCCCCTTTCGCCGGACCATCGAGCACTACGGGCTCTCGTCGCCGCCGAGCGGTCCGCCTTCGGCGAGCGTTGCCGCGAGGTGATCGAGCTTGTGTCCGGCGCGCGTCGCCTTGGCGGTGAGATAGCGCCGGTTGTCGGCGTTGATCGGCCCTTGCAGCGCAATTCGTCCGGAAATGTCGATCCCCGCCTGGGCCAGGCCGTCGAGCTTGGTCGGGTTGTTCGTCAGCAGCAGGACCCGCGTGCAGCCGAGGATCTGCAGCATGCGCGCCGCAATTCCATAATCCCTTTCATCGTCGTCGAAGCCGAGCGCCGTGTTGGCGTCGAGAGTATCGAGGCCTGCGTCCTGCAGCCGGTAGGCGCGCATCTTGTTCGCCAGCC
>WNGK01019342.1_pt1 | contig 12819 bp, 12 predicted proteins | sample 5400601 | NCBI WGS metagenome assembly WNGK01 (sample SAMN13153376, study PRJNA577476) | soil metagenome | isolation source: 60 cm soil or saprolite under Garry oak tree replicate 1 | place: USA:California | collected 2016-06-15 | reverse complement strand
GCCAAACGAGATTAGGCACGAGGAAGGTGAGTAGCGCCGGCGACTTTGATCAGCGCAGCCAGAACGAGTCCCAGATTCAGGACCCAAGGATATCGGCATGGATTTGCATCAGGCAACGGCGGTCATCGCCCAATCTGAAGATTTCATTAAGGCTGCAAAAAATCTTGAAATACCGGATTGGCCTTAGGTAAGGAGCCGTGCGAAGACGAGATGGGTTTGCTGCCATAGCGTTTCTAATTTGGACTGCCGCCGCCGGTGCGCAGACCACAGTACCGAATTCGAACGAGATCGTGGCGGTCCGAACCGCAATGCCGCCCGTTATTGATGGCGTGATAGGCGAGGACGAATGGAAAGGAGCCGCAATTGCGACCGGCTTCATCCAATACGAGCCGCGGCGCGGCGAGCCATCCGGCGTACGAACAGAAGCCACAGTGCTCTTTGACGCAGGCCATCTGTACGTGGCGTTCCGCGTTTGGGATGGAGAACCCATTACAGCTCAGCTTACCCAGCGTGACGCCGATCTGTTCACGGATGACGCTGTGGCGGTTGTGCTCGACACCACGCTCGATAAACGTTCCGGCTACTACTTCATCACGAACGCGCTAGGTACACAAGCGGATGGACGCATTGCGGAGGATGGGCGCACGTTGGACTCGAACTGGGACGCGCCATGGCAATCTGCTGCCCGGCGCACGGACTACGGATGGTCGGCCGAGTTCAGTCTGCCTTTGTCGTCGATCAAGTACGCCGCGGGCAAAAGCCAGACCTGGGGCATCAATTTTGGTCGCAGCCGCCGCCGTACCCTTGAAAGGAGCTTCTGGACCGGTCCTCTCGACAGCCAGTGGCGCGTTTCGCAGGCCGGCCGCATCGTCGAGCTGGACGTGCCGCCGCCCCTGGACCGAATCCAGGTCGTGCCGTATGGCCTGACGCGCATGCAAGAAAAGATGGCGCCCCACTGGGAGGGTGGCATGGATGCCCGGTACGCCCTCACTCCAACAACGGCCGTCTACGCAACGCTGCTCCCCGATTTCGCCACCATCGAGGCCGATCAGGAGCAGATCAATCTGACGCGCTTCGAGCTGACGCTTCCGGAGAAACGTCAGTTCTTCCTGGAAGGGCAGGAACAGTTCAACCAGCGGTTCCGCACGTTTTACTCCCGGCGGATCGAGGAGATCACGGCGGGCAGCAAGCTGCTCGGCAAACAGGGACCCTGGACCATGGTTTTGCTCTCAGCGGAGTCCAAACCCAACAGCAGCGGCGAACGGGCGAACTACACCGTCGCCCGCGCGCAGCGCGACGTATCGGCCCGATCCAACGTTGCGATCATGGGTGCGAACCGCCGATTGGAAGGCAAGGACCAGGGGAGCGTCAGCACCGATGCGAACCTCTTCTTCACGCGCACGTTCGGAATGACGGCCCAGGCGGTGAAGAGCTACGGACCTTTCGGCCACGGCACCTGGTTGTACTTCCTCCGGCCGGCCTACGATTCCCCAACCGGACACTTTCATGTTCGCTATGGACATATCGGCGATCATGTTGCGGCCAATGTGAACGCGATCGGGCAGATCGTTGACGATGACAGGCGCGAGATCGATTCAAAGATTACTAAAATACGCTGGATCCGGCGCGGCGCCTTTGAGCAAGCAACGTACGACTCGAACTACAACATTTACTGGGGACAGACCGGTCTCGTTAGGAGTTGGAAAGTGGACGAGTCTTTTGCTACGGAATTCCGCAACCGAATCAGCACCACCCTCTTGTGGACGGAGGAGTTCAAGCGCTTCGAGAAAAATTTTCGCAATCGCCAGGGCGGCTTCGATCTCGGGTACAACACCAGAGAGTACCAATCGGTCAAAACGGGCCTCCGGTTCGGCCGCAACTTCGATGCGGATTTCGTGTTGTGGACTGGAGCGGCACGCTACAAGCTTACGCGGAAGCTTTCCACCGAGTACTCGTTGCAGCGCCTGAAGCTCGATCCGGATCCTCGCCGGGAAAGCACCTGGATTCACGTTCTGCGAGCCGACCAGTTCTTCACGAAGGACCTGTTTTTGCGGGTCTTCTTTCAGACCAACTCCGCCATCGAGCGCAACAACATCCAGGCGCTGTTTGTGTATCGCTATCTGCCGCCGTTTGGGACGATCCAGGTCGCGTATCAACGAGGAACCGCAGCCTTCGGTCAGCGATCGACACAAGGCAACACGCTCTTTCTCAAGGCCACGACGGTTTTCTGAACTATTTCTGCTTCACGAACAAGCGTTAATGATCGAAAAGCCGCGTCAACGGTTGTTGAATTGCCGGACCATCTTCAAGGAAACTTTTTCTAGATAAGGAGGTCTTAAAAATGAACTGGACGGCCGGCGTCGTGCTTTTCATTTTCTGTTCCGCTCCCCTGTTCGGCGCGCAACGCGTCTGCGCCGTGCCCGGACAGGGATACTTCCGAATTCACGTTGGTACGGGGGGTCTTTTTGGAGCTTTTGCACACGATCATTCCGTCGAAGCAAAAAAGATCACGGGTTGTGCAACGATCGACGAAACCGATGTCACCCGTTCTTCGATCAAGCTGGAATTTCCCTCAGCGGATATTCGCGTCATTGATCCAAAGGAGAGCGAGAAAGACCGTGCCGAAGTTCAGAGAACGATGGAGACGGAGGTTCTCCGTGTTTCTGAGTACCCGAGTATCATCTTTGAATCCAATGCCTTGGAACGCACTGGAGACGCCAACCGGATGCGTGTCCGCGGCAATCTAACTATACGCGGCAAAACATTGCCGGTTGTGATCCCCTTGACCCTCACGCATCTCGACGAGGGAACTTACCGCGCAACCGGCGAGTACCGATTCAAACAGAGCAGCTTTCTGATCAAACCGGTTCAATTAGCCGGCGGTACAGTAAAAGTGAAGGACGAACTGGAGACACAATTCGAAATCGTCCTGAAGTGAAAAAAAGTACTGTGGCGGCGGTCTATTACTTAAGGCTGCGCGATAGCGCGCAGCCTTAAGTAACAGACCGCCGCTACAGTGCGAAGCTTTTACCCGATCCGTAATTGCAGGCTTCCCAGCAACCTGGCGATCGACGTCAAGGGCGTCAGCCATGGCCGCTCCTGGAGCCACTCGAGAGCGGGATTGATCAGTGAGGCCAGTGTTACAGGGGGCAATGTCGTAAACCTCGAGAACCCGGGAGAGAACCGCAGTGCAATTGCGGCCAGCGGAGAGTCGCTTGTAATTTGCATGGTTCCCGTAAACGGCGGGGCTGACGGAAACATTTGAAAGGTGAATCCTTGCACATGATTGCCCGGACCTAAGACCTGTGTGACAGGCGTCGGCACAACCGCAACGGCAGAACTATTCAAAAGGCTCAATGTGACGTTTGCCGCACTTCCGCCGGGATTCGCATAGGCCAGACCGACGCTGTATCCGTTAAAAGTGTCGACAAAAATCGCCTGTCGCGGCACCGCACTCGCCGACGGTACACCGGCTTCAGCCACCAAATTTCCGGCGGTATCAAACTGGGAAAAAATAGCTGTTCCGCCGACTGTACCGGTGGTGGTGGAAACAGTGGCGAAGCCGGAAGCGCTGGCTCCCGCGCCATCGGATACAAGCTTGCGTGTCCCTCCGGGAGGAATCGAGAAGGTGACGGTGCTTGCCGTCGTCGTCGTTCCGCTTTCATCAGTGAGCGTAATAACGAACTGCGAACCCGCCTGCGCAGGGTCGCTGGTGTCTTGCGTAAATGTAATCGTTCCGCTGGCATTGCCGGCGGATGCAGGGTTCGTAAGAAGTATCGTCGTTTTCAAGATGAATGATCCGAGGACGCCGTTAACGACATGTGGATAGTAAAAGGTTGTCTGAGCCGAGGCTATGACGGTTGCGGTGAGAATCCAAAGGATTGTCCAAAAAACGCGCTTCATCGTGTCTTCCTCCGTTGGATCGGTTAAGGTCGATTGGGCGCCAAAATCATCGTGGGGGTGACCCGAGATTGTGCCGCATTCCCTTCACCCAGCTTCTTCCATTCCACGTCGGCCGATGTGCGGTCGCCCGCCCGGGTGAGACTCGTCGCCAACAGGTACCGCGCCTCGCGGAAATCCGGCCGCCAGTCCAAAACGATCCTGAGCTTTCGAACCGCATCGGTGTACCGGCCGCGCATGAAATGAACAATGGCAAGGTTATATTGCGCTGGCCAATAGTCCGGATTCAAGCGCAAAGTTTTTTCAAAACCTTCGAGCGCGCGGTCGTGTTGACCCATTACAAACCACGTGTTCGCCATATTGTTCCAGGCAGGCCAATATGTGGGCTGTTCCGCAACAGCTTTGTCATAGTAAGCGAGGGCCATATTCCAATTCTGCTTTGTCTGCTCGATGAGACCGAGATCGTACAGAGCTTCCGTAAAGTGAGGCTGAAGCTCCAGGGCGCGCAGAAACGCAGCGCGCGCCTTATTGGGATCCGTATTCAGATACGCGCCGAGCTTTGCCCGGCGCCTTTTGCACCGTGTCTTCCCACAAAGCGATATCGGAAGACCAGATTCGTTCGCGTCCGATCGTGAGAGCAGCCAACGCAATCAGCGCGGCTGCGGCCACGAGATTGCGCTGAGGGATAGATGCCAATAAACTCGCAGCGAATAGGGAGAACGCCAGCATTGGCAGGTACAGCCGATGTTCGAATGCCGCGTCAGCACTGGGGACGACGCTCGACGTTGGAGCAAGCAAAATAAAAAACGCCAGGATGCAGAGTCCCGCGACCCGCAAGCGTTCGTTTCCATTCCGATATAGCCAGTAGCCGGCCGCGATCATGAGTACGATTCCGCCCGCCGCGAGAATGCCGCCGGACTCGTGAAAGTCATATTCGAGGGACTGTGGGTAGGGGAATACCAGCAGCCGAAGGTAGGTGTACACCACGCGAGTTTCGATGAGCAAGTATCGAAATGGGCTGGTCTGCGCAGCCGCGCCAATGCCGACGGTCTGTTCGTTGAACCGAACGAGGATTCCAAGAGCGAAGGCGGAAAGGAGCCCAGCGCCAACAACGAACAGCGTCCGGAAACCCTCTCCCTGTGGGAGAGGGCGGCGCGATAGCCAGCGGGCTGGCGCGCCGGGTGAGGGTTGCAAGATTTGCCCAGACCTGAGACCCTCACCCGGCGCGTCCTCAACGCGCCGCCCTCTCCCAAAGGGAGAGGGTAAAACAGCCAACGCCAAGGGCACGGCAATGGCCGATTCTTTTCCTTCAAAGGCCAATGCGAAAGACACTACCGCCCAGCCGACGCGTCGTTCCGCGATTGCAATCAGCCCCAACAGCGAAAAGAAGCACGCCAGTAGAGTGGATCGTTCGTAAACGTAGAGCACGGCCGACGTCTGGATCGGATGCACCAGAAAGATGAACGCCGCGGCAATAGCTATCCATCTCTCCACGAAGCGCTCCAGCAAAAGGAATAAAAGCACGGCATTCGCGACCTGAAGCAGCACATTCACGATGTGGTAGCCGGATGGGTCCGTGCCGCCGGCAAGATGATTGAGATAAAAGGTGAAGAATGTTAGTTGGCGCAGGTGAAGCGGATTGAAGAAGTGGAACCACAGCGCCGGGTTCGCCACGTTTGTGTCATTCGTGATCAAAACGTCGTCGAAATGAAACGGGTCATTAAAAGAAGAAGCGAAAAGCAACACGCCGGCGAAAACCAGGACAGCCGTGATTCTCAGCGCATGCGGATCGTCGCTCAAGGTCATATCTGTGTTATAGTCGCGGGACCAATTATACGGCTGGCAGAGAAAGACAATGAAAGTTGCCGTCGTTCACGACTGGCTGAACGGAATGCGGGGGGGAGAAAAGGTCCTGGAAGCGATTCTCGAACTGTACCCGCTGGCGACCATTTACACGCTTTTTCATGAGCCAGGAAAGGTGTCGCGTTCGATTGAATCGCACCGGATCGTGACCTCCTGGTTAAATCGCGTCCCCGGCATCTACCGCTACTATCGTAATTTTTTGCCGCTGTTTCCAACTGCCGTCGAATCCTTCGATTTGGCTGATTTCGATCTGGTGATTTCTTCGAGCCACGCCGTCGCAAAAGGCGTTCGCGCCGGATCGGCTACACATCTCAGTTATTGCCACACGCCTATGCGATACATCTGGGACGCGGAGCAAGACTATGGCTTTAACCGAGTTCGGCACCTTGCGATGCGGGCGCTGCGATCGCGGTTGCGGCGGTGGGATCGCGAGACGGCGCGCGGCGTTGACCATTTCATAGCCAACTCCCGATTCGTGCACGGGCGTATTCACACCTGCTATGGCCGGGATTCGGAGATCATTTACCCGCCGGTAGACACCAAATTTTTTACGCCTTCGCCGTCCTGCCCGCGTGAAGACTTCTACCTGTCCGCCGGGGCACTGGTGCCGTATAAGCGGACAGACAAGATCATCGAAGCATTCAACAAGCTCGGACGGCGCCTGGTTGTCGCAGGAGCTGGACCGGAATTGAATCGTCTACGGAAAGCGGCTAAGACGAACGTCGATTTTCGCGGATGGGTAACCGATGAAGAATTGCGCCGTCTATACCGGAGCGCCAAAGCCCTCGTCACGGCTGCGCGTGAGGATTTCGGAATTATTGCCGTCGAAGCTCGGGCGTGTGGTTGTCCGGTTATCGCGTTGGATGCGGGCGGTTCGTCAGAAACAATTCAGGATGGGATCAATGGGATTCTTTTCGCGGAACAGAGGGTGGATGACATCGCCCGTGCGATCCGTCGATTTGAAACGATGACGTGGCCTGTAGAACCGGTTCGCCGTCAAGTGGAGAGATTTTCTCGTGAAAACTTCCAGGCCAGAATTCGGAGCTTTGTCAGCGAGCGGACCGGAGAGAACTCCGCCGCCCGTAGCGCCGAAGTTCAGCACGCATAAGTCCGTTCGAGGCTTCTGGGGATTTCTCAAACGTCTGATCGATGTCACCGTAGCCGGTGCAGCCGCGATTGTCCTCTCGCCAGTGCTGGTGTTGGTCGCCTTAGCAGTCCGGCTGACCGACGGGGGCGCCATCCTTTACCGTCAGACACGGGTCGGTTTCGAAGGCCGGCGGTTCACTATGATCAAATTCAGAACGATGCGCGAAGAAGCGGAGCGCGACCTTGGACCGATTTGGTCGGTGCCGCGTGATCCGCGATGCACGCGCATTGGTTATTACCTCCGCCGTTCGGGCCTGGATGAGCTTCCGCAACTCTGGAACGTGCTCCGGGGTGATATGAGTCTTGTGGGGCCGCGGCCTGAGCGCCCCGAGTTCACCTGCAAGTTTTCGAACGAATACCCGGATTACCATCTGCGGCACTCCGTTCGAGGCGGCCTCACGGGATACGCCCAAATTCACGGATGGCGCGGTTATACGAGTCTCGAAGAGCGGCTCCGCCACGATCTCCATTATGTCCGGCATTGGTCTGTTCTTCTGGATCTGTACATCATATTCATGACCGTCATGCGTGGTTGGAGCGAGAGGACCAGATCCGGCGTCTAGAATTTCTCGAGAACTGCGGGCTTGTGGCTATGAAGATGCAGTTTAAGCCGCCGCGTATCGAGTTGAATCTCGGATAGAGGAGTGCGCTTTTTGATCAAATAACGTTTCATGACGGACCGGCTTAATCGCTCGAGAATCTGCACGGCTCCAAGCCGCAGCAGGAGTTCGACGATATGCTTCAACGGTCCCGTTTCGATTTCGGGATATCTGTCGCGATGGCGTCGCCGTTCGAAATTCGGAAACCGGCGCTGCACGAACGGATTGGCGGCAATGAACCGATCATAGATGGTCTTGCCGTAGATCGGCTTGAGTGACGCGACCTGCTGCGCAGTGAACAGATCCATTTCCAGGAGGGGCAGCGCTCGATCGCTGATAAGGTAGTTCATGCACAGGCGTTTGCGAAGCCCTTTGATCTTAGCCCACACGATCGCCCAAAGGAATACTGCCCATAATTTGCCGTCTTCCACGATCATGAACAGATCCACATCCTCGGTAGACGTCATATTGCGGTGTGCCGTTGATCCCGAAAAGGCGATCATGCGAACGAAGGGCATCGATGCAAGCGTCCGGAGTCGACGTTGCACGTCGCGGATGGCGATGTCGCTGATCTTTTCACGTTCTGCGCGCAGTTGAAGCAAATGCTCGTCGGATTTCAACTCGAGGGAATCGAACACGCGCTGGAATGTCGGTTGGTCCACCTGCACATCAAACAATCGCTCGTGAAGTTCGGAAGCAGTGAGCGGATACTCGAACAGCCGTGCGTATTCAATGGTCTTGTGGATTGCGGCGGTGATAGCACCATATTCCCCTCCTCTGCGAGCAGGGGAATGTGACCCCATTCCCAGAGCTTCCCTATATGTTTGAACCGTCAGTTCCGCCGTCTTTCTCCACGAAAATTCTCCAGCCCTCTTCAAGCCTTTCGCCGACAGTTCCTGCCGCAAGCTTTGATCCTCCGCAACGCGTGTCATTGCCTCCGTCATCTCTCGGACATTGCGAGGGTCCACCAGAACCGCAGCCTCTCCCGCCACCTCTCTCATCGATGAATTATCCGACGTGATCACGGGAGCGCCGCACGCCATGGCTTCGACGATCGGCAGCCCGAATCCTTCCAGCAGCGATGGATACACGAGGGCCGTCGCGCCACTGTACAACGCCGGCAAATCTCCGCGTGGTACATATCCTAAAAACTGTACACGGCCATTCAAACCCAGCGACCGTGCCTTCTGTTCGGGCGCACCACCCTGATACCAGCGGTTGCCCGCGATGATGAGCTGATGGTCTTTCGCCGGCATTCGCGCAAATGCTTCGACCAGCCGCTCCAGGTTCTTTCGCGGTTCGAGGTTCCCGACATAAAGAAAATAAGGATTCGCCGGCTGTACGCCAACCGGCTCAAATTCCGCGGAAGCCGCAAGTGGAGTCACTCGGATACGGTCTTCGGGAATGCCGAGATGACGAACGATTTCCCACTTCGAGTACTCGGAATTCGTGATGATCAATCTTGCTCTTCGCGCAATGCGGGGGATGAGACGCTTTGTATACTCTCGTTTCGTCAACGGATGAGCATGACGCAGAACCTCGACTCCCATGTCGTGAATAGTCACGACATACGGCCGCTCTTCGGAGACCGGCGCCAGAAAGTTCGTGTAGTGACAAATATCGGGCCCGATCGCATCGAGAACTCTCGGCAACATCAGATGGAGGTAAAACGCGCGTATTGGAAATTGGACGGAATCCACGAATTTCAGGTTTCCATTGGACGAGGGCAAATTCAACGCGAGTTGCTGATGCGAAAACACCAGAAAGTGGTCTTCCTTATCGAAAGCGAGCAGCGCTTTCAGCAATTCCTCGCAGTAATAACCCACACCCGATTTCCGTCCGTGCAGTACTGTCCCATCAAATGCAATTCTCATGTCGAGAAACTTCCCGGGGGTGAGCGTCCAGAAGGCGCTTAGTGTACAACACATCGAGTGCTTTTCGGCATATGATGTGGAGCCATGTTGTCCTGGGGCCGCGTCCGGCGTGCTTTACAGCCGTTGTTTCTTAGATATTGGCTCAGTCAACGGTCGCAGATATCCGTAAAGACGCGCGTAGAAGGGTTTGAAATCGAAGTCTTTCCCACGGTTTTTCATCCGCGATATTTTGGATCGAGCTCGATCCTGGCCAAGTACATTTCTTCCCTTGCGTTGGCTGGAAAATCGTTTCTCGATGTCGGCTGTGGATCGGGTCTGATTGGGATGTGTGCCGCACGCGCCGGCGCGCTCGTGACTGCAGTGGATATCAACCCCGATGCTGTGCGATGCACGTTGACGAACGCGGAGCGCAATCGCCTGCGCGTACAGGCACGTGTGAGCAATCTGTTCTCCGCGCTCAGCCGAGAGCAGTTCGATGTTGTCGCGTGCAACCCGCCGTTTCTTTCCGGCACCTCGCGATCACAGGCCGACGCAGCTTTCTACGGTGGCCCGGATTTTCACGTCATCTCGATGTTTGCGGCCGGGGTCCGGTCTCACCTCCGGCCTGGCGGTTCCGTCTATATGATCCTGTCTGCGGACATCGATGTAGCGCGCATCGAGCAGATGTTCCGCGAGCATCATTTTGAAGTTTCAAGGGCGCTTACTACCCGGTGGGTGTTGCGCGAGACAATGGTGATTTTGTGCGCACGCTGAAACGAGCCGCCGATAGTCTTTTCCTTTGTCCGCAATGCCGGGAACCGCTCACGATGGGTAGCCCTCGCTGTCTGTGTGGATTCGCGATTCGCGAATCGAACGGCATTATCGACCTGATGACGAAAGAAGAGATTGCCGGCGTAGAGCCATTTGTCAAAGCCTACGAACAAGTCCGGCGCGACGAAGCCTGGGGAGGCGACGATCTGGACCTTCCGTTCCACCCAAAGCGGCACCTCGACATTTGGCATATCCGGCGGCGTTCGTTTCGCGCGTTTCAATCTTTGATAACAAATCTCGATCGCGGCGTTGCACTGGATGTTGGAGCGGGCAATTGTTGGATGACACGCTACCTGGCGGAATGGGGATTCGAAGCCATCGCCGTCGACGTCAATACCAGTCACGTCGACGGACTCCAGGCCGGCCAAAAATTCATCAACGAAGCTGCGCGGTTTCGGAGAGTCCGCGCTGGAATCGAACGGTTGCCCTTTGCGCCAGGCCGCATTAGACTACTCGCCACCAACGCGGCTTTTCACTATGCGCCCAATTTCCGTACGGCTCTATTGGAATTTGAACGAGTACTGATGACCGGCGGAATGATTGCCATTATCGATTCACCTTTTTACGAGAATGCGGCCGATGGAGAACGCATGTTGGCTGAGCGCGTTGAAAATTTTCGGGGAAAGTACGGCATGACGGAAGCGTTGGCGCGGAGTTCGCGTTATTTGACCTTCCAGGAACTGGAAGCATCGGCAGCCGCTGTGAAGCTGAGGGTACACGTGCATGCCGTATGGCCGGGGGTCCGGCGGAAGTACGAAGAAATTCGAGGGAAAATTTTCAGACGACGAATCGCGCGATTCCCGTTGGTTACACTGACTAAATCATGAAGAAAAAAGTTCTGCTGTTCTTTCCCTCGTATCGCAGCATAGAAGCTGCGCCGCCCTTGGCGCTGCTCGCACTTGCGCCGATCGCCGAGCAACGAGGTCTCGCTGTTGATATTGTCGATTCCACGATCGAACCGCGATACCGGGAACGGATCGTCGAACAACTCGGTGGGCATCTCCATTGTGACGGGTCCGATGATCGAAGAGGCTATTAAGGTCGCAAAAGCCGTGAAATCGGCCAGACCCGATATGCCGGTGATACTCGGCGGATGGCATCCTTCGACGCTGGCCGAGCAGAGCTTGAGCGCGCCTTACGTCGACATCGTTGTTCGCGGCCAGGGAGAAGTAACGTTTGGCGAAATCCTGGATCGTCTCGTTTCAGGTGGAACGTTGGAAGGGATTAAAGGCTGCTCGTACCGTGAAAGTTCCGGCCGGATTGTTCACAACCCTCCACGGCCGGCGATCAACATCTCCGATCTCCCCGCGAAGGCGTACCACCTGGTCGATATCGAACCCTACGCTCGATTGTCCGGACGACGGTGGATCTATTACACATCGAGTCACGGTTGTCCTTATGATTGTTCCTTCTGCTCGAATGCGAGCCTGTACGGACGCGCATGGAACGCCTTGCCCGCCGCGCGCGTGGTGGAGGAACTCGTGGAATTGGTTGACCGTTTTCGTCTCGAGCTTGTCTCGATCGTCGACGATAATTTCCTGGTCGAGCGCAAGCGCGGAGTCCATATTGGGGAAGGGCTGCTGGCTTCCAAAACGCGATTTGATTGGTGCATTCAAACGACCGCGAATTTTTTGCTCCGTTCGAGCGGCGATGAGCTGCGTTTGATGCGGCAGGCCGGCCTGAGCCGCGTCTTCATTGGCGCCGAGTCCGGCTCCGACGACGTCCTGCGGTCGGTAAACAAAGTTCGTTTCCAGAGCACAAGAGTGCTTCACGATGTAGCCCGTAAGTGTCACGAAGCCGGAATTACGTGCACGTTCTCGCTGATCTTCGGATTGCCGGATGAAACCGCGAATGACCGGCGGCAGACGATTACGATGATTCGCGAGATCAAGTCCCGGTATCCGGGCACAGAATTCCACAGCAACATCTACACGCCTTATCCCGGCGCTCCAAATTTCAAACATGCCGTGGCCATGGGATTGCGCGAACCCGAATCGCTGGAACAATGGGCGGAGTTCTATCCGAAATTTCAACGCCTGCCCTGGATCGATAACAGAACCCACCGGCAGATCCAGCGCATCCGCGACTACATTCGTATCGCCTACGGCGCGGCGCCAGTCCGGCCGCGCTCGACGTGGCGTCAAGCAGCGCATTCCATGCTCGCTCCGATTGCGCGTGCGCGCCTGAGCAGCGATCGTTACACCTGGCCGGTTGAACTTTGGGCTTTGAAGTCGATGAGCCGTTTGAAGAACGCACTGGGGCTCCAGACTGTGCGCACGCACGTGACGCAATCATGATTCTGTTGTTTAATCCGCGCAGCGCGCGCTGGAAACATCGAGTGCCGTTGTCCCTGCTCTCGCTTGCTGCCGTCCTCGAAGACCGGTACGACTACGAAATCATCGACGGCAATATTGAGCCAAGTGCCAGGGAGAAGCTTGCCTCCACAATCGGGGAGAAAGGCATTCGATATCTGGGCGTGACGGTCATGCCCGGACCCCAACTGGTCGAAGCGATCACAATCACGCAGCATCTCAAGGCCGAGTTTCCGCAATTGGAAGTGATCTGGGGCGGTTACTTCCCCTCACTTCACAGCAAAGTATGTTTGGAATCCGGCTTCGTTGATTTTG
>WNGK01012553.1_pt1 | contig 12819 bp, 15 predicted proteins | sample 5400601 | NCBI WGS metagenome assembly WNGK01 (sample SAMN13153376, study PRJNA577476) | soil metagenome | isolation source: 60 cm soil or saprolite under Garry oak tree replicate 1 | place: USA:California | collected 2016-06-15 | reverse complement strand
CGGCAGGCGGCGAGTTGGGCGGTGCGGCCCAAGCCGGGAGCGACAGCGCCAGGCAGAGCCACAGAACGACGCCGCGCGACCATCGAAAGGCAAAGCGGATTTGGATCGGCATGCAGCCAGATAGGCTAAGTCGATCCCAACGGACTGCCCTGCGGCAGATTCGTGCGCACGTGAAGAGGCCGAGGCATTTTTTGGGCGGAATAGCCGAGCGGTTAGGCTGTCCTGGAGAACAGCGCAACCGCCCGCGAGGGGCTGCTCAATCCTCGGGCGATACCAAGCCTAGCCGGATGGCGTATCGCACCAGCCCCGCGACATCGTGGATGTCGAGCCGCTCCATCAAGCTCGCGCGGTGGGATTCGATGGTCTTCACGCTGGCTTTCAGCAGCTGTGCGATCTGCTTGCTCGACTTTCCCTCGGCGATCAGCTGCAGGATCTCGCGTTGGCGCGGCGTCAGGTGCTCGAGCGCGTCGTCGCCCTTGCCCGCGGTTTGGCTGAGGTAGACCTCGATCACGTGACGCGAAATCGCCGGGCTGAGGAAGATCTCGCCGCGCGCTACGGATTCGATCGCGAGCTCGAGCTCGCGCGGCAGCGATCCCTTCAGCACATAGCCGGAGGCACCCGCGCGCAGTGCGCGCAGCACGTGCTGATCGCTGGCGTGCATCGAGAGCACGATCACGCGCACGTTCGGGTGTGCCTTGACGATCTGCCGCGTGGCCTCGAGACCGTTGAGCCCGGGCATGGAGATGTCCATCAGCACGAGGTCGGGCCGGTGCTGGCCCACCAGCTCGAGCGCCTGCCGACCATCACTCGCCTCGGCGACGACCTCGATGCCGGGATTGTCGGTCAACAACGACCGCAAGCTCGCGCGCACCAGCGAGTGGTCGTCGGCGAGCAGGATGCGAACCGGGCTCATGCGGCACCACTCCCCCGTGTCCATTGCAATCGCGCGCGTCGCCCGGCGCTATCCATTCGCATTGCTCGGATGTGGCATGTTCCCCGCGGATTGCAGCTTACGGCAGCCGCGCCTGACTTGCGAGCCCGATCGAGGGTTGAACCCAACAGCATGTCCACAGGGTTAACTTTTGCGCACACGCAAACGTGAAACCGACGGAACTCATATGGGGAAGCCGCGTTGGCAAAAGAGTGACGACCACGATAAGGGGCCGCTATGAGACAGAATCTTCGGTTTGTCCTTCTAACGTTAACGCTCATCGCCGGGGTCGGTATGCCCGCCGCGGCAAGCGCGCAGAGTGCGCTCCCCCAACAGCTGAAACCCACCCCGCCGGCGCAAGCCGAGCCCTGCGATCCAGCCAAAAAACCTCTGAGCGGATGCTCGAGCGGCGTGATTCGACCGCCGGTCACTGGCGATAAGGGCGTCGTGACACCGCCGGACAAAGGCAAAGCCATGCCGATGCCCGTGATCCCGCCACCGGGAAGTCCGGGCGGCGATCAGAACGTGCAGCCAAAATAGGCAGAGTCGACGCGCGTTGAGGAGGGAGCCCGAGCCGCGCCCTTGCGGCGCGGCCGAGCGCTTTGCGGGTCGCCGGGTGCTCTCGCTATTCGCCCGCCGTCTTCGCGACGGCTTTTTCCATTGTCTCCATTTTTTCGGCCCGCCCGATCAACTCCTTGCCGTAGGCCAGCAGCTCATCGTGCAACCGTTTGTCGGAAGCCTGCGCGGCCAAGTGAAAGCATCGCTCTGCCTCCTCGCGCAAACCTCTGGAAGTATGGACATGCGGGTACTCGGCCACACGCCGAGGCTATACTCTCGCACTCATGCATAGACTGGTACTTTGCTGTGGCAACACCGCGTTCCCATCAGACAAACACCGCATTGTCAGCGGGCGAATGGAGTCGAGGATCGGGGGTCAGTTCCTGCCGGCTCGCTCGACTAGCGCGGTGATCGCCGTTGGCAGCGGCTCGCGAGCCACAAAGTCATAAAGCAGCTTCAGCCGGCTCATTGTCCAGGCGCGCGCTTCCGATTTGGCGACCGTGTGCATCAGAAAGGCAGTCCCTCCGGGCTGTGCACCCTCGGGTGCCGAAGTCGAGCTCGGGTGTGTGGCGGTTGGATCGTTTGCGGAGGTTGCTCTTCGCATGTCATTGCCCGAGGCCTGATCACGCCGCCCGCGCCCGGCAAAAGCCACAAAGCCACAGCGCAACGATACTAATCCGTGACGCGCCCGCGGAGTTCCCAGTTTCGTACCCGATTGTTTGCCCCATTCCTGCCCGCGCTGCGGTTTCCGCGAGCCGGATCGGGAGCGAGCTTATGCCCGTTGATCGGAGACCAGCTCCTCGATCCTCACTTTGGCGATGCCGCATTTGGCGAAGCCCAGCGCCGCGGCGGCGTCCGTTGAGAGGTCCAGGACTCGCGGAGCCCTCTTACGGACATAGGGGCCGCGATCATTGATCCTGACCTTCACCACGCTGCCGTTGCCGAGGTTGGTCACGCGCACGACGGTGCCGAATGGCAGCGAGCGGTGCGCGGCGGTCAGCCCGTGTCTTGCAAGCCGTTCCCCGCTTGCGGTCGGATGCCCAACATGGCGTCCGCCGTAGTATGTGGCGGTGCCGGTCTGGGCGAAGATGGGGCGCTCGACGCGACCGGGCGCGATCGATGCGGCTTCCTCGCCGAAAGCTGGAACCAGAAACACGCCCATCAGCGTGAACGCCAAGAACAATCGACTCGATCGCATGCAATTCTCCTATCCAAGGAGCCCCGTTGCGTCGCTCGCCAATCTCCCGGGCGAGCGATGTCCGGTATCGTGCATAACGGCTACGACGCGGAACTGCAACCCCTCGCAGGCGCTCAATCTCTCGATCGGATGTGGCCAGATGAGAGCCACATCAGGGCCTTTTTTGGATTATCTTGATTTGCGGCAGTGCAGCATTCAAGTTGGCGGGAGTCGCCGATATTTCGATCGGAGCCCGCCTATGGGCAGGTTCAAGCACGGCGCCCGCCGCCGCGATCGGGTAACTTGGAGTGCCGCGATGCTGTACATGGCGAGGACGGAGCACCTTCAGGCGGACGAGAGCATTCGCTGTGAGGAAGTGGCGACCGCCGATGCCGCGACGAATCCTTGGGCGATTCTCGCGTGGATCAGGAGCGATCCCGACGACGATCCCGCTTGGCGACTGATCGGCACCTATGCAAGCGAGACCGACGCATTGACCGCGCGCCGACGCCTGAGTCGGCGCCTACGCTCCGCGACGGGCGCGCCGTCCGCTTGACCCTCCCGCGGCCGGCGTGAGTCGGCGAGCCTAAAGAGGCCTGGAGGCGATTCCGGCCTCTTGCTATCAATTCTCCGGGCGGGCACTCCGGGGAGCGGATGGCATCGAATAACATAAGCGGGGTACTCGCACAGAGCCGTAGCACGGCGCCCCAACCCGCGATCACCGCGCTCGGGATCGTCGTGCTGGGCGCGGTCTACTACGGCGCGGCGCGGCTCGGGCTGCAACTCCAGTTCGAGGCGACGCAAGCAACGGCGATCTGGCCGGCATCCGGCATCGCCCTCGCGGCACTCCTGCTGTTCGGCCCAAGGCTCGCTTCCGGGGTGTTCCTCGGTGCCTTCTTCGCGAACCTGATGGACTTCTATTTGAAGTCCAAGGCCGCGCCGCCGCTCGGCCTTGGCTACGTCTCCGCGCATCTCGGGCAGATCGCCGCCAGCGCCGCCATCGGCCTCGGCAACATGCTCGAGGCGGTGGTCGGTGCCCGGATCATTCGTCGCAACATCCCGGGCTTCGCGATCTCTGGCGACGTCCACTGCGTCATGATCTTCGTGGCCGCCACCGCCGCGTGCTCCGCCATCGCGAGCACGATCGGCGTCATCAGCCTTTCGCTCGTTGCGGCGGTCCCCACCGACCGGATCGCCGCGGCTTGGCTTACCTGGTGGCTCGGAGATGGCACGGGCATTCTTGTATTGACACCCTTCGCCCTCGCATGGTTCCGCCTCCGCGCACCGGAGCTTCGCGAGCAGCAGTGGCCCGGTATGCTGGCGGCCTTGGTGCTGTTGCTGCTCTACAGCGAGCTCTGCTTCAACGCTTGGTTCGGCTCCGCGCTCTCGAGGGTGAGCGGCATCGTGTTCGGCGGCGAGCTCGATCTAAAGGCGTTGCTGGCGCATGCCTATCTGCTGCTGCCGATCCTGCTCTGGATCGAGTTCCGGTTCGGGATCCTTGCGGCGACTGCAGGCGTGGTAGTGGCGTCCATGATTGCCGTGACAGACCGCGGCTCTGCGCGCCGCGGAGGGCCGATTCCGGCTCCTGGTCGAGGGCATCACCGATTACGCCATCTTCATGCTCGATGCCGAGGGCAATGTCGCCAACTGGAACACGGGCGCGGAGCGGATCAAGGGGTATTCCCTGACCGAGATCATCGGGCAGCACTTCTCGCGTTTCTATCTCGAGGCGGACCGGCACGCCGGCATTCCCGAGCGAGGTCTGTCGATCGCCGCGCGGACCGGAAAATACGAGGCCGAGGGTTGGCGCCAGCGCAAGGATGGCAGCCGATTCTGGGCGCATGTGGTGATCGAAGCCATCCGCGACGAGTCCGGCGCGCTGGAGGGCTTCGCCAAGATCACGCGCGACATGACCGAGCGGCGCGCGGTCGAGGAGCAGCTTCGGCAGTCCCAGAAGATGGAGACGCTCGGTCACCTGACCGGCGGCCTCGCCCATGATTTCAACAATCTGCTGACAGCGATCTACGGCAGCGTCGAGACGTTGCAGCGGCGGTTGATGGGCACCGCGCCCGATCTCGGCCGGCACATCGAGATCGCGCTGCGCGGCGCCGAGCGCGCCGCGGCGCTGACCCAGCAACTCCTGGCCTTCGCCCGGCGGCAGCCGCTCGAGCCCAAGCCCGTCAATCCCAACCGGCTGGTCGGCCGCATGACGGAGTTGCTGCGCCGGACGCTCGGCGAGAGCATCTCGATCGAGACCGTGCTTGCCGGCGGCATCTGGTGGGTGTCGGCGGACGCCAATCAGCTCGAGAGCGCCATCCTCAATCTCGCCGTGAATGCGCGCGACGCCATGCCAAGCGGCGGCAAGCTCACCATCGAGACCGCGAATGTCTTCCTGGATGAAGCCTATGCCGCGGCGAGCGGAGAGTTGATACCCGGCCAATATGCGATGATCGCGGTCAGCGACACCGGTGCGGGCATGTCGTCGGAGGTGATTTCGCGGGCTTTCGAGCCCTTCTTCACCACCAAGGCAAGCGGCAAAGGGACCGGGCTCGGCCTTTCATCGGTCTACGGCTTCGTCAAGCAATCCGGCGGGCACGTCAAGATCTACAGCGAGCCCCGCGAGGGCACGACGGTGAAGCTCTACCTTCCGCGCCTCGCGGGAGAGCCGCCGGCGGATGGGGTTTCCGAGTCTCGGCGGCTGCCTGAGCGCGCGGCGCGCGAAACGATTCTCCTGGTCGAGGACAACGACGAGGTCCGCGCCCATGCCGGGGAGATCCTCGCAGAGCTCGGGTATCGGGTCCTGACGGCGCGGGATGGTCCAACGGCGCTGACGCTCCTGGGCACCTCGCCCGATGTTCGGCTGTTGTTCACCGATGTTGGATTGCCGGGTCCGATCGACGGGCGCCAGCTCGCCGACGAGGCGCGGCGGCGGCGACCCGATCTCAGGGTGTTGTTCACCACCGGATATGCCCGCAACGCCATCGTGCACCAGGGCCGGCTCGATCCCGGTGTCGAGCTCATCACCAAGCCCTTCACCTACGCAGGCTTGGCCCAAAAAGTCCGCCAGGTACTGGAGAGCTAGCAATGGCGGCGGCTGCCTCGCCTGCGCGGCGCGCCATCAACTGCAGGATCACGCGCGCAGAGCCCGCGGCGATGTCAAGACCCGCGAGGCGTCGAGTCGTGCGGAATAGAAGCCTTATTCTCGGGAGGTAAAGAGAGTCGGAAGGCGGCCGGCGCGGGAGCGCTGCGAGGGATCTCGCGCAGCTCTACTCGAGTGACGTCGTTGAGCACTAGGCCCGCGATATCGGACCACGGAACCAGCAGCTCGATGGTGCCGAGGCCGAGCAGAAGGGGCAGGAGGCGCCACATTGGGGACCTCATGGCAGCCATGCCCGGACCCGCAGGTCCATCGGGATCGCTACAAATTGTGAGATCATTGAGATAACCGCGCCTCCTCCGCCCCCAGCGCTCGGGAGGGCTCGGCGCCGGCTAAGCGGCAGTGCACAGCTATATCAGAGCGGAAATTAAGGTAGTCCTTACGCGAGCCGCACGCCGCTCGCTTCCGCCTCGCGAGCGCTATTCCTCTTTGTCGCGCTTGGCGTCCGGCATCAAATCATCGCGACGCCAGGAGATCACGAACAGCACGAGCCAGCGCTTGCGATCGGAATATCCGTATTCGGGATCGAGCGATTGCCGCAAAGCGCCGGTCTTGGCGTCATAGGCGGTCACCGCAACTTTGGCCACGCCTTGCTCCAGCTCGCGCTTGTAGAGCGCGAGCTCGGGCGTCGTAACCGGTCCGGTCAACGGCACCGGCAGCGTGACACTGGGTATGCCGATCAGGAAATCGCGTTGATTGTTGGAAAGCGCGCCCGAGCGCGGCGCGATTACGAAATCCGCTTGGTTCTTATCGGAAACGAGCAGAGCACCGCGTCTCAATAGCCGGTCCTTGAAGGTCCCAAGCGCGTACTTGCTGTCGTAACCCTCGAAATCCGCGGGATCGACAAAGACCTTCGCGCCGTGGGCGAAATCCAGCTGCATCCGATCGGAGACGCGCTCCGCCGCCGTCGAGATCAGCATCTCCTCGGTCGCGGAGCGCGCCGGCTGCGTGTCTCGAATTATCGTGCAAGCGTTGAGCGCCAGCGCAACGGCCACGCAGATAACGGGCCGCAAACTCCGCGATCCCAGGCACGCGCTGAGCACTTTCGGCATGATCCCCGCTTGGACATCCGCGCTTCACTGCTAGCCGCTTTCTCCGCGGTCTCTCCAGTGAGCATCCACGGTCCGGGCTGAGACAATGCTGTGGCACGCCAGCGCCGTCAGCGGACCCTCATGCTGCTGTTGCGCGCGCAGATGTCGTCTTCGCGTCGCGCAGGATCAGGTCTGATGCTTTCTCGCCGATCATGATCGTCGCGGCGTTGGTGTTTCCGGAGACCACCGTCGGCATCACCGAGGCGTCCACAACTCGGAGCCGCCCGACGCCTTTGACGCGGAGCTCGGGATCGACCACCGCGGCCTCGTCAACGCCCATGCGGCAGCTGCTGGCGGGGTGAAAGATCGTCGTGCCGCGCGCCCGCACGAAAGCGAGCAGCTCCGCATCGCTGCTGACACCGGGGCCGGGGTCGCGCTCCTCGGCGACATAAGGCTTGAGTGCCGGCGCGCCCATGATCCGGCGCAGCAGCTGCAGCCCCTGCACCATTGTGCGCTTGTCGCCCTCGGTCGAGAGATAATTGAGACGAATCTCCGGCGCGTCGGCGGGATCGGCGCTCTTGATGCGGATCGTGCCGCGGCTCTCGGGCCTGAGCTGGCAGATCGAGGCTGTCATGCCGGGCCAGGGATGCAGCGAGCCACCCGGCTTGTCGGCGCTGAACAGGAGAACATGCGCCTGAACGTCCGGGCTCTCGAGCCGCGGATCCGTTCGGAAAAATCCGCCGGCATAGCCCGCGCTCACCGCCAACGGACCCTTGCGGAAAAGGACGTAGCGCAGCCCAGCCCACATCCGACGATCGAAGCGGTTGACGACGTCGTTGAGCGTGATCGGCCGCGTCACGCGGTAAAGAAAGCGCGCCTGCAGATGGTCCTGCAGGTCGGCGCCGATGCCGGGGATGTCGCGGAGCACGGATATCCCATACTGGCGCAGCAGCTCTGCCGGTCCGATGCCCGAGAGCTGCAGGATATGAGGCGAGCCGAAGGCCCCCGCCGCGAGGATCACCTCGCCGCGGGCGCGTGCCGTAACGGCGTGCCCGTGCTGGCGATATTGCACGCCCACGGCGATGCCGCGCTCCACGATAACGCGCTCGGTCAGTGCTTGAGTTGCCACGGTGAGATTGGTGCGAGATCGTGCACGCTTCAGATAGGCGCGCGCCGTGCTCCAGCGCCGTCCCTTCCGCATGGTGGTCTGGAAATAGCCGGCGCCCTCTTGGCTTGCGCCGTTGAAGTCGTCGTTGCGGGGGATGCCGACTTCTTGCGACGCGCGGATGAAGGCCTCGCAGACCTCGTGCGGCTCGACCTGATCGGCGACCGAGAGCGGGCCTTCGGCGCCGTGGAACTCGTCCGACCCGCGGCACTGGGCCTCGGATTTCTTGAAGTAAGGCAGCACGTCCTCGTAGCTCCAGCCGACGTTGCCGAGCTGGCGCCACAGATCGAAGTCCTGCCGCTGGCCGCGGACATAGAGCAGCCCGTTGATCGAGCTGCAGCCGCCGAGCACCTTGCCGCGCGGCTGCATGATCGGGCGATTGTTGAGCTCGGGCTCGGGCGCGCTCTGAAAGAGCCAGTTGACGCGGGCGTCCGTGAACAGCTTGCCGTAGCCGATGGGGATGTGGATCCAGAGGTGCCGATCCTCGCCGCCCGCCTCGAGCAGCAGCACCCGATGCTTACCCGATGCACTCAGCCGATCCGCCAGCACGCACCCCGCCGACCCCGCGCCTACGACGATGAAATCATACGTCTCCGCCTCGGCCATATCGCTCCCCGATTGGTTTGTCGCGCGCTTTGCGCTAGGCCAACTCTAACTGCCTTCGAGCACAAGGGCACGAGTCACGAGAATCCATGGCAGCCTCAGCTTGCTGCGTGAAACGGATTGGAGATCCTTAGACGTCCATCGATGAGCAACGTGTCGTGCATGTCTTCCGACCAGAGGGTGTCGCAATCCGCCAGCAATGCCGAAGCCGCTATCATCGCGTCATAGACCGAAAGGCCATAACGCTGGGCGAGCGCGAGTCCGGATTCGTGAGTCTCGATGGTAATCGGTTCTACAGATAAGAGGCCCCGGAGCGAGGATAGAAGTGTCTGCGTCTCGTCCCAAGACATGCGCATTTTGCGCCGCGCGACGTTCGCGATCTCGTTCAAGACCTGGACGCTGATCGTGCCGCCCGATGCAATTAGCACTTCTGCCCGCTCGGCTTTCGCCGGCTCGCCGGAAGCGATGTAGAGCAAGACGTTCGTGTCGAAGAAGCTAGCGCGCATTCGCCTCTTCCCGGTCGAACTTGAAATCCGAGGGCAGGCGTCCGCGGAAGGCACGCAGGCGCTTCAGTAGCTCCGCGCGACCGGGTTTTCGCGATACCGAGAAGTCACGCGCCCCGGCAACATGGATTTCGACGTCGTCGCCCTCTTTGAGTTTTAGGGCCTCGACGACAGCGGCGGGAAGCCGGATGGCAAGGCTATTGCCCCATTTCGCGACCTGCATGAACCTCTCCTAGATATACATTCAGGTTAATGTATATCCAGGGCGCGCTCACGTCAAGGATGCCGCGCAGCGCTCTCCGCCGGGGAGTCATCCCCTGCGATCCGTCACCCGCTCTACCGCTCCAGCACGAACCGCCGCGCGTGCTCCGGGATCGGCACGTTGACGGCGAGGCGCGGATCGGGCTCGGCCGGGCCCGAACTCACCTTGAGCGGCAGCACGCCCGCCCAGATCGGGAGCGCGTAATCCTCCTCGTCGTCCTTGGGCGGACCTGTGCGCACCTTGGCCGAGACCTCGTCGAGCTTCATCGAGAGTACCGTGGTGCCCTTGAGTTCCTGGCTCGTCACCGGCCGCAGCATGGCCCAGCGCCCGGGCGTCACATGCTCCATGAAAGCCCGGAGCGCGTGTTTCTTGTGCTCCTCGTCCGTGATCACCTCGGCCTCGCCGAAGGCCATCACGGCGCGGTAGTTGATCGAGCTGTGAAAGCCCGAGCGCGCGAGCACGAGGCCGTCCACGTGGGTGGCGGTGAGGCACACCTTGATGCCCTTCGAGATCGTGCGGAGCATGCGGCTCGCCGACGAGCCGTGCCAATAGACGCGGTCGCCCTCGCGCCAATAGGAGGTCGGCGTCACGAAGGGCTGATCGTCGATGATGTAGCCGACGTGGCAGATGAAGCCCGCGTCGAGGATCGCGTAGACGGTTTCGCGGTCGTAGTGCCCGCGCTCGTGCAACCGCTTGACCCGGGTCTTCTCGGTCGGCGTGAAATCCGGCGGCGCTGCTTCGTTGGCCATGGGCTCGCTCCCAAAGTTCTGCCCATAGTATTGCCGCCGACTGGATCGCCCGGTAGCTCCGGTTTGGGATTTCTGATAAGTCCAGTTATCATGTCTCCCATGGCTTTGCGTCCGATCTCGCCGCTCTGGAACAGTCTCGCCCTCGACCGCGGCGCTCCGCGGTCCCTGCAGGACCAGATCGTCGAGTATTTCCGCGCGGCGGTCCTGGCGGGCCGCTTGAAGGCGGGCACGCGCGTGCCGTCCTCGCGGGCGCTGGCCGCGGACCACGCGGTCGCCCGCATCACGGCGGTCCAGGCTTACGAACGGTTGGTCGCCGAGGGGTATCTCGCCTCGCGGCCGGGCTCTGGGCTTTTCGTGGCCGAGAGCCATCCCAAGCACCCCGCTCGGACAGCCGCCGCAGCGGCGCGGCGCACACAGGCGCGCACGCGCATGCCCGCGCTCAAGCGATCCATGCCTGCTCTGGCAATGCCGCCGAGGCCCAACGAGAGCATGCCGCTCGCGACCGGAATTCCTGCCCTCGATCATTTTCCCTGGCGCGATTGGGCGCGGATCACCGCGCGCCTCCATCGCGAGCGGCCGCTCGACGCGCTCGGCCACGGTGACCCCCAGGGCGAGCGAGAGTTGCGCGAGGCGATCGCGCAATATCTGGGCGCCGCCCGCGGCATCTCCTGCGCTGCGGAGCAGATCCTGGTGATCGCGGGCTCGCAGCAAGGCATCGACCTCACGGCGCGCGTCCTCGCGCGGCCGGGCGACGCCATCTGGATCGAGGAGCCTGGCTATCCCGTGGGACGCGTGGCGCTAGAGGCCGCGGCACTCGAGCGCGTGCCCGTGCCCGTCGATGCCGAGGGGATCGACGTCGCCGCAGGCGCACGGATGGCACCCGCTGCGCGGCTCGCGCTGGTCACGCCCTCGCATCATTATCCGCTGGGATTCACCATGAGCTTGCGGCGCCGGCTGGCGCTGCTCGATTGGGCCGAAGGCGCGGACGCCTGGATCCTCGAGGATGACTACGACGGCGAGTACCGTTACGGCGGCCGGCCGCTGGCGCCGCTCTACACGCTCGATCGCGGCCATCGCGTGCTCTATCTCGGCACCTTCAGCAAGGTTCTGGCGCCCGGACTCCGCCTCGGTTACCTCGTCGTGCCCGCAGGAGCCGTCGCTGCCTTCGCGGCGCTCAAGGCGGCCGCCGACCGCCACGCGCCCAGCCTCGCGCAGCGCGTGCTCGCGCGCTTCATCGCCGAAGGCCGTCTCGCGGCGCATCTTCGTCGCATGCGCGGCCTCTACGCGGGTCGACGCAGGGCACTCCTGGATGCGCTCCAGCAGGAAGCCGCGGGAGTGCTGCAAGCTTTCGAAGCGCCGGAGGCCGGGCTCCATCTAGTGGCGCGGCTCGCGGTCCCTACGGAGGACGTGGCGGCGAGCCGGCGCGCGCTCGAGAAGCGCATCTACGCGGCGCCGCTGTCGAGCTACTACGCCGGCATCAATCGAGAGCGCGGCTTCGTCCTGGGTTTCGCCAATACGCGCGAGGACCGGATGGCGCCGGCGGTCCGCGGTCTGGTCGAGGCAATCGAGGAGACCAGGCCTCAAATACCCCGAAGAAAACGAACGAATTCAGCGGCTTGGCGGCGCACCGCTTGATTGGGATATAAACCGTTCCCAAATAGACACGGTGAGGTGGGGCGACTTCTTGCCCATCTCGCGGTTCCTGGGGTGCCGTTCGGGCCCCGACCGTCTGCTCGCTCGCGGCTTGAGGAGGAGGCTTCATGTCACGGCTCACAGTGTTCAATTCACCCTTGCTCCTGGGCTTCGACCATTTCGAGCGCGTGCTCGATCGCGTCACCAAGGCGCAAGGCGATGGTTATCCACCCTATAATGTCGAGCAGACCGGCGAGCAGTCGCTGCGCCTCACGTTGGCGGTGGCGGGATTCTCGCGCGATGATCTCCACGTCAGCGTGGAGGACAACCAGCTTATCGTGCGCGGCAAGCAGAAGGACGAGGGCGAGCGCGTCTACCTGCATCGCGGCATCGCCGCACGCCAATTCCAGCGCGCCTTCGTCTTGGCCGAAGGCATCGAGGTGCAAAACGCCTGGCTCGACAACGGCCTCCTGCACATCGACCTGGTGCGGCCGCAGCCGGAAAACCGCGTGCGCAAGGTCGAGATCAGAGGCGCCAGCCGTCCTACCGCGCGCGAGCTGCATCTCGCCACGGACAAGTCACGTGCTTGAGCCGTTATTATTCGAGAGGCGCCGGGCAGGATCCCGGCGAAAAGGTGAGACATGGACCGGATGGAACTGAGGAACATCAGCCCCCGCGAATTCGCCCTCCTGGGCCTCAACGACGTGGCTTATGTGAGGCGCGTCGCGGCGAAGAACGAGCCGGGCTTCGCCATCTGCAGCGCGGACGGGACCCAGCTTGCCCTGGTGCCGAACGAGGAACTCGCTTACGCCACCATTCGGCAGAACGATCTGGAGCCGATGAGCGTGCACTGACGCGCTGGCTTTCGGGCGATCGGCGGAAAGGGCGGGTCCATTGGACCCGCCCTTTGTTTGAGGCGCTCAGGGGAACCACAAGGCGCCCCGCGCGTTCAAATTACGGCGAGTTCTACCCGCGGTTTCCGGAGTCCTCTGATGATGGACATGATGCAGATGTCGCCCGGAATGATGGTCGGAATGGGGGCCGTTTGGCT